>Ga0209048_10001472_pt1 | contig 24200 bp, 27 predicted proteins | sample FrelakmetCRP12CR_FD_187146 | JGI IMG/M metagenome (GOLD analysis project Ga0209048, IMG submission 187146) | Freshwater lake sediment microbial communities from the University of Notre Dame, USA, for methane emissions studies - CRP12 CR (SPAdes)... | ecosystem: Environmental > Aquatic >... | reverse complement strand
CCGCCGTATTCGTCGTAGGTGACAATGACAACGGTCGACCGCCATAGCGGGCTGGCACGGATTTTCGCAATCAGCTCGCTGATGTGAATGTCACCCGACAGCACATCCGCGCAGCCGGGGTGCTCGTTGAGCGTGCCTTACGGTTTGTGGAACGCGACCTGCGGCAGCTCGCCGCGGTCAATCGCCGCCACGAGATCGGTGTAATCCTTGAGATGCTCTTCGCGCTCGCGGGTGCCCGGCGTATAGCGGGCAAAGCAATTGAACGGCTGGTGGTGCGCAACGAAATACGGCGCCCCGGGTTCGTTGCTGTAGATGATCTGGCGTTTTGCAGCCGGATCCCGCATTCCGTCCTTCAGCGCCAGGTTCCAGGCGCCCGCGTACCATGCCCACGAGACGCCCTTGGCGGAAAGCGTGTCGCCGATGGTCGTCATGGACTGCGGCGGCAAGGTGTATGCGGAAGATCCAGCGAAGCGAGCATCGCCGTCTTTGGCTGGCGGCACTCGGCTGGGCTGGTAGCGTGGATAGGCCGTGGCAATGGCATAGCCATCCGTCGTGAAATCTCCAGGCGTGAACACGGCCGGGCCATCCAGCGCCGACGCCGGTGAGTTGTCCCGGCGCCTGAGCCAGCCACGCGCATCGAGCTGTGCGCGCAGCGCTGCGGGCGCGTCACGGTCGACCGGGGTGCAGGCGCAGACCAGCCAGAAATGGTTGATGAACGAGTCGCCGAACGCCCCCGTGAAGAAATGATCGGCGAGCGTGAATTCCTACGCCCATTTCCACAGCGGCAGCCGTGAACCGTCGTAGTAACCCATGGCGAGTGCGCCGGCGTCGGACACCTCGACGAAGCGGTTGTTGCGGCCGCCGTTGATCTGCTCCTGCTGGGGATAGAACTTGTGAATCAGGTCGCGCGTCGGGACCGACAGCGGCAGATTGATCGACGGGCCATCGATGCGAAACGGCCTGTTCGGAAGTTCGCGTGGGAATGCGGGATCGGCGTTGTTACCCTTCCACACCGGCGGCAGGTGCGGCAGCGGCTTGCCGTCGTAGTCGAGCCGGGTGTACTGATCAGGTGTGGCATTGGCGATGCCGTCTGCACCTGGGAACAGGCCATACAGGTTGTCGAAACTGCGATTTTCGGCATAGATCACGACGATGTGATCGATGCGGTCGAGGCCCGTTTTCTGCGGCGCGCTCGGTTGCTGCGCGCAGGCGAACAGCAGGGCGCAGGAAAGCAGCGCGCGCGAATCTCTTGCCGTTCTCGACGGCCCTATCGTCATGTCAAGGCCGCCCGACCCGACCGGGAACCGGCGGCTGCCAGAGTTCGACCTTGTTGCCGTCGGGATCGATGAACCAGCCGAAGCGGCCGTATTCGTGCTCCTCGATTTCGCCGACGACCTGGCCGCCGCCCAAGTGCACCTGCCCAAGCGCACCATCGAGGTCGTCGACGATGAGGTTGAACATGAATTCGCGATGCGACGGCATGAAGTAGTCGGTGTTGGCGGGAAAGGGGCTGAAAACCGCAAAGCCGTTGGGCGGCATCGCCGAAGGCTGAAATTCGATCGACGTCTTGCCGTCGCCGACTCCCAGCCATTGCGCGTACCAGGCCAGCAGCCGCTCGGGGTCGGGCGACTTGAAGAAGAACCCACCGAGCCCCAGAACTTTCGCCATCGCGCAAACCTCATTCGAGTTTGACTTCCGTGCGCACCCTGCCGGCGCGTTCGTGTCTCGCGGTCGGCGCGGCACGATTCCCCACCCTTCCCCTCGCCACCCGCTCAATCTTCGCACGGTCGTCGGCTACGCGGTAGTCCGGCCAGAATGAAATCCCGGTGTGCTTGCAGTCCAGATCTCGACTACCCACGAAACTGCGCCCAGGTGGTCGTAGAGCCGGTCGGAGGTGCTGCCGATCACCTGCTTGGGGTGATAGCGGAGTTCATGAGATACCGAGATCGCGGAACAGCCGATGACCGCGGTCCTCTTCTCGCCGATCTTCTGGTACGCCCAGAGGTCGTCGGCGGGCATATCGGCATCGGGGGAGTCGTCGAAGCACCGCGGCAGCACGTCGCTCCAGGCGTGGAAACTGACGCCGCCGCACGTGTTTCTATGCGTCGTCAGAAAGGCGACCTGTGCGCAGATCTCCGGCTCTGAGCTTGGCTTGGGGCCGGCCCCCGTCTGCTCGAACTCCTGACGCCAACGCGCCGGATAATTTCTATTTGAATCAATTCATTGCTTATTTTTCTTCATGTTCAAGATGAGGCTATCGTACGCGTCGACTGCATCTTGCGGAACGATCCGGTGGTAGACGCCGCCCCAAGCCGCAGGCGTTATCACCAAGCCGACCGCGCCGTGCTGCTGTCTAGCCGCTTCGATTCGTGCCGCCCAGCATGACCACGCGTCCGGACGATTCCGGCACGTTGTCAATGCTGCGTTCGTTCCACGCGCACGCCGAGCGCAGATCCTCGAATTCGGCTCTGCTGATCGTCGTGGTGGCGGTCTCCAACACATCGGGCGCCGCGCACGGCACGGTCACGAATTCCGTGCCGGGCAAGGCGTCGACAACTCGCGCCCGCGCGTCCTGCCAGGTACGGGCAATGACCACGCATGTCCTGACGACGTGCGTGTCCTCGTGCCCCTCGCGCGGCATGACCGCGTGGCATAGGAACAGATTCATCGCAGCGCGGGCCCCTCGTCGAGGCCTAGGTCGGCGACGCCGCAGACGTGCATGGGGTAGACCAGCGACCATGCCTTGCCGGGGTCCATGCGTGTTTCGACGACGCGGCCGCAAGCTGTGCAGTCTACGGCGAGCGCGCCGGCGTCGGCGACTCGGCGCGCGCGCAGCGCGTCGAGTTCATCCTTCGTCAGTACGTGCCCGGACTTCGGGCAAAGCCGCGGGTAGGCCGGCAGCGCCATTCGCTGGTTCCAAAGAATCGGCGCAAGTCGGCGTCACGCCGCGAGCCGCGACGTCCGGCCGCGCGCGCGACTGCGCTTGCGCGAAAGGTGGGATCCTAGGCGCAGCCTGCCCTTGGCACTACTGAAGAGATCGTATGTAAGATATGCACCATGCTCAACTTGCGCGGCGTCGACCTCAACCTCCTGCCGGTATTCGAGGCGGTGTACGAGGAGCGCAGCCTGTCGCGGGCCGCGACGCGGCTGGCGATGACGCAGCCCGCCGTCAGTCACGCCATGACCCGGCTCCGCGCGGTATTCCGCGATGAACTCTTTGTCCGCCAGTCCAGGGGCGTGGTGCCAACTACGGTAGCGGAGCAGGTATATGCGAAATTGCGGGGGGCGCTCGCCTCGGTTCGGGACGCGGTGACCGATCGGCGGGGCTTTGACCCGAAGAACTCCGAGCGCCGGTTCTTCATTTCGATCCCGCATCCGCTGGGGCCGATGATCGCGCTTCGCCTGCACGAACGCCTGGCGAAGGCCGCGCCGAAGGTCGGCGTCGCGGCGAGCACGCGCTCGCGCCCGATCGACCTGGATCGTGCCGTGCGCGAGGGACGCGTCGACGCCGTCATCGACTGGCTCCCGGTGGGCGGCGATCACGTCAACCAGACATTGCTGTTCGACGACTCCCTCGTCGCCGTCGCCCGACATGACCACCCGGCACTGCGGCGCCGCGCATCGAAGAAGACACTGCAGTCCGGCACATTCGTGACCTTGCGTCCGCGCGTCGAAGGCGAGCATCCCCTCGCCGGCATCCGGGAATGGCATCGCCTGCGGCTGAACTACGTGCTCGAAGTCTCCGAAATAGTGGAGATCCTCATGGTCGCGAGTCAGTCGGACTTTTTCGGGCTTATGCCGCGCAGCATGGAGCAGGTCGCGCGCAAGACCTTCGGCCTGCGCCCGCTCGGGTGGGTCCCGAGGTCACCGGCGCTGCCTATCAAGCTCTACTGGCACGCCAGCCGCGACACCGACCCTGCCCACGCCTTCCTCAGGACGCAGCTCGCGCTGGCTGCCAAGGAGACGGTGCGGCGCCCGTAGGGAGCGGACAGCGCGGCGGCGGTCAGGCGGGGAATCGCGGTCGCCGGCCGGCAGTGATCAAATGCCGGCGTACCACTCGTAGCCGTTGTCCTCCCAGTAGCCGCCATTGCCGCCGGCAACCTTGGCGAAAGTGTCGACCAGCTCGATACGCATGATGTACTTGGCGTGCTTGTAGCCAAGCTGGCGCTCGACGCGCAGTCGGATCGGCGCGCCATTCTTGACCGGGAGCGTCTGGTCGTTGAGCTCGTAGGCCAGGATCGTCTGCGCGTGGTACGCGTCGTCCATGTCGACGCTCTCGTAATACGGGCGCGTGCCGTTGGCCTCCATCGGGTCGGCGCAGTGGAAGACGGCGAAGCGGGCCTCGGGCTTCGGTCGCACGCTGTCCAGGAGCGCGGCCAATTTCGCGCCCTTCCACTTGCCGATCGCGCTCCAGCCCTCGACGCAGTCGTGGCGGGTGATCTGCGTACGGCTGGGCAGCGACTTCAATTCCGCCAGCGAAAACGTCGTGGGCTTGGCGACCAGGCCGTCGACCTTGAGCTGGTAATCGGCAAAGCCGCTGGCGACAAGTGCCCGGTACACCGCGCTGTCCGGCACCGACGTGCCGTTGCTGCGGAATTGCGGCGACAGGTCGCGTTCGGAAAATTCCTGCGCCATCGAGTGGCGTCCGCCCAGCGCACCCTGCACCTTCTGATTGAGGCTTTCGCCGGCGCCGAGCAGTTTCGGGAACCATTCGCTGTGCGAGAGTCTTTCGCATCCGGCGAGCAGCAGCGCGCCGGCACCGGCAAAGCCATGCCGGAAAAATCGGCGACGCTCGAGTTCAGCGCTGGGCTTCATGACGTACCTCCGCTTCGATGCGATAGTGTCCCGTGAGCATCGAGCGCATATGGTTCCAGAAGCCGCTTACGATGGCTTCGAAGACGTGGATCAGGACGAAAGCGACCAGCAGCCACGCGACCGCGAAATGAATCGTGCGTGCCGATTGCCGGCCGCCGACGACGTCGATCCAGCCTGGCCACAACGCATTGAGCGACGGCGACATGGCGAGGCCCATGAGGATGATCAACGGCAGCAGGACGAAGATCACCGCCAGATACGCGAGCTTTTGCAGGACGTTGTAGCGCTTGGCCGCTTCGCCGCTCGGATGCTTGAACTTCACATGGTCGATGATCGACTGACCGATCGAGCGCAACTCGGGCTGGGTGGGTGCCAGGTCGCGCGCCAGGTGACGGCTGGCCACCGCGTAGCCGACGTAGCACAGACCATTGATGACGAAGACCCAGGCGAAGAACAGATGCCAGCGGCGCGCCATCGCCAACCATTGGTTATCGGGAATCGTCAGCCACCAGGGAAACGCCCTTTGCACCAGTTCGCCGCTGCGATCCCTGGACGCCCCCAACGCCCCGGTCGTGACGAATTCATGCCCGAGGATGCGGGTGATGCCGACCGGGTTGCCTGCGGCATCCTCGACGGCGCCGATTTCCAGGACCGCCGGCGCGCCCGTGTACGAGGACTTTCCCCAATTGAGGCTCGGGTGGGCGTTGAAGATGTTGAGCCCGCTCATCAGCAGCACCGTCAGCGCGACGACGTTGACCCAGTGCATGATGCGCACCGCCAGGGTGTGGCGGTAGTACAGGGTGCCCTCGGTCCGGGCCGTTGCGGGTGCGTTTGCTGCAACGTCGACTGCCATCGGAATCCTCAATTGATCACGTGCCTGGCGGCGCCAGCCCTTCCGGGCCAGTGTAGCGGCAACGCTGCGAACCCGCTACGGCGATCGCCTCGTGTCTGACCGCCGACGAAGGCTCAGGTTCGCAAGCGCTTCGGGCCGCTTACAAAAGCACTGTCGCGTTCGAAGTACCTGAGCTTACGGTCGATTTCGCGCGACAGCCCGATCCGCACGCTCTCGCCGACGCTGCCGGTGCGGCGAACCGCAGATCCGAGCCATAGCGGGCCGCCGCCGCAAAGATCCGCGCCGTCCAGACGCCGGTCGATGTCCAGCGCGGCGGCAAGCCGGCCAGGCCCCCGCGCCAGATCGAGCGTTTGCGCTTTGCCGCGACGCCGCCGCATGATGTCGACACCCACCGTCGGTTCGAGCGCGCGCAGCAGCACGCCGGCACCGACTCCGGCGCGATCGCCGCTGACGTTGAGCGCGAACCAACAGCCGTAGACGAAGTACACGTAAGCGTGCCCGCGAGGCAGGAACAGCGACCGATTGCGCGCGGTTTGACCGCGAAACGCGTGGCAGGCCGCGTCGCCGACGACATAGGCCTCGGTTTCAACGATCCTGCCGGCCAGGCGCCCCTCGTCGTGATCGTGGACCAGCGACTTGCCGATCAGGTAGCGGGCCAGCGCCGCCGTATCGAGCGGCAGCTCGGATCGGCGCAGCCGGCGCAGGGCATCTTCCGGAGGCCCGGATCGCGGCGTCGCCGTCGGCCAGATGTCGTCCGCCGGCCCGCGTTGCGGCAATCCAGGCAAGGGCTTTGGCTCCGGGACGCAGAAGTCGGACACGCTACGCGATCGCCGGCAGGATCGCTATCGGCGGTGCGGCAACGTGAGCCACAGGCGGTTGCAGCCGACTTCGCGGGCATAACGCGCAGCCTCGGCGAAGCGGGTCACCAGGAGCACCCCCAGGCCGCCGATCGGCCGCGACCCCAGAGTCGCGTCGGCGTCGGTGGCACTCGCCGGCAGCCGGCACAGCGGATCGTGAGCTGGCGCACGGTCTTCGTAGAACAAGGTGACCGCGTCGACACTCACGCTCAGTGCGATGCGAATCTGCGCGTCGCTGTCGCCCCGGTAGCCGTGTACGACGGTGTTGGTGAACAGTTCCTCGACTACCAGAGTCAGCCGCAACGCGTCGGGCGTTCCGATACCGCAGCGATTGCAGAAAGCCTCGATGAATGCCGCGGTTTCGGGCAGCACGTGCAACTGCGCCCTGAAAATGCGCTCCTCTCCTGCATCCATGGCGTCGGGTTCCGACATTCGGTTAAACTTGAAACGGACGCAACAGGTTCGCCCACCATCGGGAGACGCCGCCGGCAAGCCGGTGCCCCGTGCGGCGGGTCACCAACCATTCTTCCGGAGTCACCATGCTTTTCGCACGCTCCCGTAGTGTCCCGCTGCTGCTCATCGTCGTCAGCGCAGCCATCGCGTGGCCCGCGCTCGCGGCCGACATCGGCCAGATCAAGGTGGCGAAGGGCCAGGTGACGATCGAACGCGATCGCCAATCGCTGCAGGGCGCGGTCGGAATGCGCCTGCAGTCGTCCGACGTCCTGAAGACGGGCGAAGACGGGTCGGTCGGTATCACGATGACCGACAATTCGTTGCTCTCCGCGGGGCCCAACAGCATACTTTCCTTCGATCGCTATGAGTTCGACGCGACCACGCAGCAGGGCAAATTCGATGCGTCGCTGCAGAAGGGCTCGCTGTCCGTCGTGTCGGGGCGCATCGCCAAGCAGTCGCCCGACGCGATGATCGTCCGCACGCCCGCGACCATCCTCGGCGTGCGCGGCACCGAGTTCGTGGTGAGCGCGGGCGAGTAGCGTGCACGGTTTGCGGCGCCCTGCCGGACGCACGCTGGCGCTCGCCGTGCTGGCGTGCGGCCTCGGCGCCTGCGCGTACAACAAGGGAACGGTGGTGCTGCTCCCCGAAGGCGGTGGGCGCGACACTGCGGTGATCGTCACGCAGGGCGAGCAGAAAATCGTGCTCGACCAGCCTTACGCGGCGGTGCGGCAGACGGCCTTCGGGCCGCGCGCGTACGAATCGAATGCCCAGGAGGTGACGAGGACTTTCGGCTCCGCGCTGGCCGCGCAGCCGGCGCGCCCGCAGTCGTTCACGCTGTACTTCATCGAGGACAAGGTCGAGTTCAGCGACGATTCCAAGCGAATCATCGAAGGCGTCTTCGCCGAGATCGCCAGACACCCGGTGCCGGACATCGTCGTCGTGGGCCACACCGACCGGACGGGCGCCGACCTCAAGAACGACAAACTCGCCCTGGATCGCGCGGAAACCGTTCGCGCCGAGCTGATAAGCCGCGGCATAGCCCCGGAAAACGTCGTCGCGGTTGGCCGCGGCAGCCGCGAACCGGTCGTGCCGACAGCGGTCGGCGTCGCCGAAGCGCGCAACCGGCGCGTCGAGATCATCGTGCGCTGACATCCGCGTGGTTTCGCCTGTACCGCGGCCGGGCGTCAAGTCGATTCCCTCCGCGGATTGCCGGTGCGCGCCGTATTCCAGCGCAGCAGGAATAACGTGTAGTCGTCCACCTGTTCGGCGCCCTTGGTAAACGCCGTCAGGTCCGCGCGCAAAGACACCATGGCGGCCGCTGCGGTCGTCGCGCCGCGCCCCAGTTTCACCAGCGATGCGCGCACTCCCTGGTCGCCATACATTGCCCCGCTCGCGCTGTGCGCCTCGGTGACGCCGTCGGTGACGATGCACAGCAGTTCGCCCGGCGCCATCCGGGCGCGCGCACCGCGATAGTCGAAACCGTCGACGGCGCACAGCGGCGGGCCGCCGCCTTCTTCAAGGCGCCTGATCGCAATTCCCTCGCGATCGAGCAGGTACGGGTTCTCGTGCCCGGCGTTGCAGTAGTCCAGAGTGCCAGATTCGAGGTCGAGGATGCCGGCGAACACGGTTACGAACAGCATTTCCGGATTGTCGCGCGAAATCTCCGCGTTGGCCGCAGACATGATCGCGCCGATGTCGGCGTCCGGATCGCGCAGCATCGCACTCTTGTACAGGGCCTTGCTCACCGCCATGAAAATGCTCGCTGTGAGTCCCTTGCCGGCGACGTCCCCGACCAGTATGAACAGGCGCCGGACGTCGAGGCGAAAGAAATCGTAGAGGTCTCCCCCGACCTCGCGCGCCGGCACCATGATGGTGGCAAGGTCGATGCGCGCGTCATCGCGCAGCGCTTCGACGGGCGGCAACGTGGCTGCCTGAACGCGCTGCGCGGCCTCGAGCTCGCCGGATATGCGCGCGCTCCGCTCGCGCTGCTCTTGCACCAGCCGCTCCAGCGACCGACGCTGCCGGGTGGATTCGGCGAGAGTCAGCACCAGCAGGAAGGCAAACAGGAAGGCCAGGCCGGCACCGGGCACGGCCGCGTCGAACAGGATGCGCTCGGTGCGAAACAGCAGATAGCCCAGGCCAGCCAGCAGCGCGAGGCACGCCACCGCCAGCAAGGCGGCGTTGCGCGGTTTCCAGCGCGGCGTCGCGTGGATCAGCAGCGCGCCCAGCGCTAGGAAGAGCAACGCTTCCAGCGGCCGTACCCACGCCGGCCGCCTGAGCAGCGTATGATCGAAAACATTTTCGAGAAACTGGGCGTGTATCTCGACGCCCGGCATGCGTTCGCCCAGGGGTGTGTTCTGGTATTCGATCAACCCCAGGCCGGTCACGCCGATCAGCACCAGCTTGCCCTCGAAGCTCCCCGGCGCGACGCTGCCGTCCATGACGTCCAGCGCCGAAACGATGCGCACGGGGCTGCGCTGCGAATAGTAGACGCGCGCCGAGCCGTCGGCCTCGGTCGGCACGCTGAAATCGCCGATGGCGATGCCTTGCGCGGTGTCCCCTGCCGCCAACAGGCGCAAGCGCGGCGCCGCCGCGGCCACTCGCAGCATGTCGATGGCGAAGGCCGGCACCAGCGTGCCGTGGACATCGGAGACCAGCCGAATGCTGCGAATCACGCCCCCCGAGGAATCGACCGAGATGAGTCCGTGCCCGTGTGCGGCGCGATCGATTTCGTCGCGGCTGGTCAACACGTCGGCGTACCTGGCGAGACCAGGTGCCGCGGGAAGCTGCGCGCCCGGCCGCGCGCCGCTGTCGGCGATGCTGAACGGGGCTACGCGCAAAGCTTGCCCCGTGCGTTCCTCGGTTCCCGCCATGGCCAGCACGGTGGGGGCCGCGGCGAGCGCGCGCGCGAGATCGCTGTCGTTGGTCGGCAGCGCAGCGAGCTCGCTGGCCAGCGCCGGACTCAAGCTCCGCGCCCGGTCCATCAGGCGCTCGGGCGACAACGGGTCGGCTTCCGGCATCATGATGTCGATGCCGATCACCGCCGGACGCTGGCGCGCGATCGCATCGATGAGCTCCGCGAGCTGCGTGCGCGGCCATGGCCACCGGCCCAGCGCGGCCAGCGTCCTGTCGTCGATTTCGACTGCGATCGCCGGGGTCGATGCAATCTGCCGGGGCGCGAGCGTCTGATAGGCATCGAACCAGGCGGATTGCAGCGGAACATGCCAGCGCGGTTCGATCCAGACCAGCGCGGTCAGGGCGACCAGGACGGCCGCGGCGACCAGGTGTATGTGGCGCGGGACCTGCGTCCCCGGGGTCCCCGCCGCCGCTGGCATCACCACGCGCTCATAGCTCGATTTCCATTCCGTCATACGCGGCGCTGACGCGCAGCGGCGCGCCGGTGCGGGTTATCTCCTCGAGGCGACGCGTATCGGCGAGCAGGCCGGAAATCGCTTCGTCATCGACCGCCGGCTCGTGGTGAAACAGGCACAGGTGCTTTGCTTCGGCGAGCTGGCACAGTTCGACACCGACGATGTTGCTCGAATGCCCCCAATCGGCCCGGATCGATACGGCGTCGGCGAGCGAGTACATCGCGTCGAAGATCACGACGTCGGCCTTGCGGAAGAAGGAGACGAAACCGTCGGTCTCTGCGGGGTCCGCAAGCTTGTGCTCGGAGTCGGTCGAGTACACCACCGTGCGGCGGCCGTCCTCGAAACGATAGCCATAGGAGTCGCCCGCGTGGTGCTGCAGCTTGGTGGTGACGCGCATGCCGGCGATCTCGCAGTCTTGCGCTTGTTCCAGGCGCACGAATTCGATGTCGGCCTTGAAGGCCCGAAAATCGACCGGGAACGACGGCCTGTCCTGCTGGCGCCGCAACGCCGTTTCCAGTTCCGGATGGCCGCCATAGATGCGGATCCGGTTGCCGGGGATGTAGGCCGGTATGAAGAACGGCAGGCCCATGATGTGATCCCAATGCACGTGCGAGACGACGATGTGATAGGTCTGGGGCGATGCCGGACCGTGGCGCGCCAGGGCGGCTTGGGCGAAGGCGCGCGCACCGCTGCCCAGATCGCAGAGCACGTACTCCGGGCTGCCGGTCTCGATTTCGACGCAGGAAGAGTGTCCGCCGTAGGTCCCGGCGACGGCGAAATCCTGGCTTTCGAGATAGCTCTCGATCTCGCGGTCGGAAGCGAAGCGTCGCCCCTCCGCGTTGCGCAGCAGCCGCGTCATCTTGCGGCGGAGGCCCGCCGCCGTCAGCGCCACCGGCAGCGAGCCGCGGGTTCCCCAGAAACGGACGCGCCTCAACCCAGTCCCGCTGCCGCGGCAGCGTCGAATGCGGCGAGCGCCGGGGCGGACATGGTTTCGATCGCGCCACGAACCGACGGAAACACGCTCAGCACCTTGTCGAAACGGCTGATTGCAAAGATCTCCGCGACGACCGGCTGCAGCGCCGCGATGGCGATGGGCCGATTGCGCGCACGCATCGCCTTGGCGGCGATCATCAGCACGCGCAACCCCACGCTGCTGATGTATTCGACGCCAGCGAAATCCAGGACGGCAGGGCCATGCCCGCTCGCCGCTTGCTCCAGCATGGGCATGAGCGCCTTTTCGAGCAGTCCCGCCGCGGCGTGATCGATGCGGCCCACAGGGGTTGCCACGACGACGTCGGCGAATTGGCGGCTGGAAATCTGCAAGATGGGCCCGTTTAGCGCAAAGCATCGCGCGGATCGCTGTTGCTGTCCAGCGCTTGACCTTCAGGGCGCGGCGTTCCCGCGTTGGCCACCGTGCACGATTTGGAAATGCGCCTGTCGGCGGCGCCGCCGTCCTCGCGGCGGCCAGCGCCAGACGCCGCGCCGGCCGCTGGGCAGCGCTGCCGTCTGGCTTGGTCCTGCCAGGTCAGGTTTCCAGCACGTATGTCCCTGGGGCATCGATTGTGGCGACGCAGGGACCGATTGCCGTGCCCATCGGTGGCGGCGCAATGGGCTTTCCCGAATGCGCGGCAAGCCACGCGACCCACGCGGGCCACCACGATCCTTCATGGACAGGCGTGGCCGTCAGCCAAACATCGGGATCCACGTAATGATCCTCGGGACGCTTGGCGCCGACGCGGTAATGGCGGTGAGGGTGCCCCGGCTCGGAGACGATTCCGGCGTTGTGACCGCCGCTCGTCAGCAGAAACGTGATCTCCGTGTCGGTCAGCAGGTGAATCTTGTACACCGACCGCCACGGTGCGACGTGGTCCGACTCGGTTCCAACGCTGAACACCGGCACGCGGATGTCGGACAGGGCCACGGGTCGACCGCCCGCCGGAAAGCGCCCTTCCGCAAGATCGTTGCCGAGGAACAGGCGCCGCAGATACTCGGCGTGCTGGCGATACGGCATCCGCGTTGCATCGGCGTTCCAGGCATTCAGGTCGGTCATCGCCTCGCGCTCGCCCATGAGGTAGGTGCGCACCATGCGCGACCAGACCAGATCGTTCGATCGCAACAGCTGGAATGTTCCTGCCATCTGTCGGCTGTCGAGAAAGCCCTGCTCCCACATGACGTCCTCGAGAAACGCCAACTGGCTCTCGTTGATGAAGAGCATCAGCTCGCCTGCCTCGGTGAAGTCCGTCTGGGCCGCAAAAAATGTCGCGGTCTGGAGCCGGTCGTCGCCGTCGCGCGCCATGGCGGCGGCGGCGATCGCCAGTAACGTACCGCCGATGCAGTAGCCGACCGCGTGAACCTTCCGACTCGGGGCGATCGCCGACACGGCAGCGAGTGCCGCCATGACTCCGAGCTCGCGATAGTCCTCCATCGACAAGTCGCGATCATCCGGCGCGGGATTTTTCCACGAGATCATGAAGACTGTGTAGCCCTGGCCAACCAGGTACTTGACCAGCGAATTCTGCGGGCTCAAATCGAGGATGTAGTACTTCATGATCCACGCCGGAACGATGAGCACGGGCTCGGGCCGCACCTCGGCGGTAGTCGGCGAGTATTGGATCAATTCGATCAGGCGGTTGCTATAGACGACCTTGCCCCTCGTGAGCGCAACATCATGTCCGACGACAAAATCCTCGGTCCCGATCGGCTTGCGACCGGCAATCGCGCGTTCCCAGTCTTCCAGAAAATACTGCGCGCCGCGCAGGAGGTTCATGCCCGACTCGATGCGTGTGCGCTCGATTACCTCCGGGTTGGTGAGCAGTTGATTCGATGGAGAAAAGACGTCCAGCCACTGGCGCGTGCCAAAGGCGACGATTCTCTCGTTCTGTGCGTTCACGCCGTGATTGCCGGTCGTCGCGTTGTGCCACCACTGCTGCGTGAGCAGGAACGATTGGTACATCAGATCGTACGGTAGTTGCCGCCACGCATCGGTAAGGAACCGCTTGTCCTGCGGCAGCGGTTCGATGCATGGCGCGCAGGCGTCGTGGTCAACCGCACGGCGCGCCGCGTAGCTCGCCAGGCGGAGCCCCTTGCGGATGGCCTTCTCGGCGAGCTGGAACTGCTTTCCGGGCGAATACCCCAAATGCGTCGCCCAGTCTGCGTAGGCGCCGATCAGGGTCATCGGCGAGACGCCGACAGTGAAGCGCGCCATCGCGGCGTGCAAAGAACGATCGAGCACTTCCCCGAATGCTGTCGCCGCGAACGAATCGCGCAGGAAGCCCGCGGCGATCGGCACGGCTTCGGTCGAGGTCACGGGCGACTGCGCCTGCGCCGAGTGGGGTGGTTGCGACTTGGTCGCCGTCGACACGACGGATAGATGCGCACGCTTCGCGCGCGCGCGCACCTTCGATCCTCTGGGCGGCATCGAATTCATGGGCGGGTATGCGCCTCGTGCTGCCGACTTCGGCCGGCCAGCTCCGAAAGAGCCGCCAGCGGCCCCGCGAGGTGACGCAGCATGTCGTCGAGCGTGATGATTCCGACGAGGCTTCCCGTCGCGTCGACAACCGGTATACGGCGGACGCCGCTCACCGACATCAGGCGTATCGTTTCGCCGTAGCCCGCGCCCTCGTGAATCGTCGTCAACGGCCTGAGAACCAGCTCGCCGACCTTGATCAATTTGGGATCGAGTCCCGCCGCGACGACCTCCACGACGAGGTCGCGATCCGTCACGATTCCGACGGGGACCCGCTTGTCGCCGACTTGATCGACGATGAGCACATTGCCGATGTGATGAAGGCGCATCAGGGCAGCGGCGTCGACAACCGGGGTGTCGCGTGACATGCAGACAACATTGCGAACGCAAAATTCACCAATTGCCATGACACTCCTTCGCTGAAGGGTGCGCGACCCGGTTCTGACCCCTATCGGTCCAATGGGCGGTAGTATCGCGATCAATCATAGAGCAGTGCGCCTGATCGCCATTGATCCTGGTCAAGCCGCCGGCAATGCCGAACTCTTCGCAGTCTTGGCACGGGCACGCGGGTCTTGGCAGGCGACGACAACCTCCCGCAATTTGCCACTGCGCGGATCGCTCCGTGGGGCGCGCTTGTCCAAGGCGACCGCAACATCCGGCAAGGACTGTTGCTTCAGGTAGGCGCGCAACGCGGTAGCCGCCGCATGCCATGCCGCTGCCCGCCCCTGCGGGCAATAACCAAGGCGCAGCAGCAACTGGTCGGGCGCGCTTTGCACGATCTGAAACCGATGCACGTGCGCCGCTTCCTCGACGATTGTCGTGAGCGCCAACGGGAGCAGGCGCACGATGCTGCCGTCTCGCGCTCGCAAGGCAACGACGTCGCCGTGCCGTCCTTCGACCTGTATCGCCGGAAGCGGGCTGCCACAGCGACACGGCTCGGGCGACGCAAGCACGCTGTCGCCCAGATCGTACCGAATGATCGGTTGCACGCGGTTTGCGAGATTGGTCAGCAGCGCCGTATGCGACGGCTCGCCAGGCGGCGTCGGGCGGTACTCGCTGTCGACCGGCTCCAAGACGACCCAGTCGGCATTGACGTGGAGCCAGCCCTCGTCGCACCCAAAGGCGATGCTCATGCACTCGGAGGCGCCGTATTCGTTGACGACTCGGCAGGCGAAGGCATGCTCGATCGCTTCGAGTGTCGACGGTACGAGACATTCGCCACCCGACCAGATATGCAGCGGCGCAATCCTGAGTCGTCCCGCATCCTGTTCCTCCGCCAGCAGCGACAGCATCGTTGGATAGCTCCCCAGAAAGACAGGTTGATAAGCATTCAATGCCGCGACCAGGTTCGGCAGTGGCTCGAGAATCGAAAATCCTCGGGCCGATATTGCCGGATTGTCGTGGGAAATCCGTTGCCACGACGCGATGCTCGCAAAATGGTCGCCGGTAGCGACGACCAGCGCCGCGCGGCCGCCGCGAATCATGAAATTCCACAGATGCTGCGCGGTAACCCCGCCAGACTCGAGGTGCACCGCCATCAGCGCATCGAACGTTGCCAATGCATCGGGGTCCTGCACGTAGACCCCCGGTACGCCGGTGCTTCCCGAGCTTTTCCAGACAATGTAGCGATTGAGGTATCGCTCCCCGATGTGCGTTCGGTCGCCCAGGAACGCCGCGATGCCGGCCTGCGTGACGGCGGAATCGGTCAGCCAGTCATCGAAACGTGCCATCAACGCCGGCTTGGTCACGACCGGCAACTGCGTCAAGTCCGTCCCGCGTTCCGGCAAATCCCGGTATGCGTCGCGATAGAAGGCCGAACGCTCTCGCGCAAAGCTCACGAGATCCCGGAGTCGCTGCAAACGCACCGCCTCGATCGACGCCCGACCACCGCCACGCGTCCACGAGATCTCGTTAACCCGTGCGACCCACGTCCAGTAATTGGCCGAAGCGCGCAGCAACTCCCATGGGTCGAATGCCAACACTTCGCTAGACTCCGCATGGCAACTTGCTGCAGCCGCGGGCCATGCAACCAATCGACTGCCTGTCATCCGGGCACTGTTGCCGCGTCGCGCGGGCAATTCCGATCAGCATCTCCTGCGGCATCGGCGCCCGCCTCGTGTTCGTGCACTGCGTTGCACGGCGTACGCCGTTTACATGCAGGCCATTTTTTTGATGCTAGGCTCGACCCTTCCCGGTGACGTTGATCCGCGTCAATCAATTGCCCTTGCGTTGATCTCGCGCAAGGTCCTGAACGCGAGCGTCCAGTACCGTTTGCGCTACAGCCTCATTGGGGAGACTGATGCCATGTTCAAGAGAATCCTCGTTCCAATCGATGGCAGCGCAACCTCCAACCTCGGTTTGCGCGAAGCCATCGAAGTGGCGAAGGACCAAGACGCAACGCTGTGCCTGCTCCACGTTGTTGACGATATGGTCGTTACACAGGGCTTCGACGGCACGATGTATGTCGCAGCGAGCTACATAGACGAAATCCTGGCGGCGCTGCGCAAGGAGGGAAAGGCAATCCTTGCCAAGGCAGAAGCACAGGCGAAGAAGCAGGCGCTCAAGTGCGAGTCTGTACTTGTGGAGACGATCGGCCATCCGGTTGCCGACGTGATCATCAGGCAGGCCAGGAAGTGCCGCGCAGACCTGATCGTCCTGGGCACGCACGGGCGCCGGGGACTCACGCGGATGGTGATGGGCAGCGACGCCGAGGGCGTGGTGCGGGCGACGCGTGTACCGGTCTTGCTGGTGCGTTCGCCGACGCGGCCGCTGGCGCAAAGCCGTCGTGGTGCGAGGCGCAAGACCTAGATCGTTTTCGGCGCGGCGAGCGATCGCGTGGAACTCAGCGGCGGCATCGCCGGCCAGCTGCGATTTCATTGTCGGCCCATTCGACACCCCTGGTCATGCGGATTCCACTGCGATCCATGGCCAACCGACGCACTACTTTTTGTCGCGTTCGCTCGCGCAGCGCGCTACGGCTTGACCGAAAGAATGTAGCCGACCATCGTCGCGGCGTCGCCGGTCGAAACCTCGGGATGGGGAGGCATGTGCCACGGCCCGCTGCCGTGCTCCCCTTTCCTTACAGCGGCGATAAGGACCGGCATCGCCTGGGTGTTGCCTTGATACCTGGCGGCAATGTCGACGTACGCAGGCCCGACTTTGGTCTCAGTATCTGCGTGGCACAGATAGCATTTGTAGTAGTGCAGCAGCGCCTGCGGAGTTTGACCTTGTCCATAAGCGAAGCCTGCAGCCGAGACGGCAACAAGGCAGACGAGCATGCGCAGCTTTCCAACGCCCCCTCCCCCGTGCTGAACCACTGCCACCTTGCGCGCACCGCGTCGTCGCCGGAGGCGTGCCGCGAATCGTCGCAATTGCAGTCGCGATAGCACCATCCCCTCCGCTTGGGAAGCGGCGATTTCCAGGAATTTGAATCTGGTCATCGGCTCGATCGTCGACCTCATGCAGTACGAGCCAAGTCTAGGCTTTCCCGGGCGAAGGTCCTTGATGCACGTCAACGAGCCACCGGCGGGCCCCAGGCACGGCCACCCTGCCGCACTTGCTCACTGGAAGGGCTTCGTTTCCGTTGACTGAAATCAATCGGAGCTGCGGTCGGCAAAGTATGATGGGCTGGCCAACAACGCATTGCCAGGTCGCGCTTCAGGTCAGTGGGCAGCGCAGACAGCCGCAGTTTCCGGGCGCCTTCGCAGATGGAGATTCCAGGGTGGATCGTAACGTCGGCAAGACCGAATCGACGTGGTGGCAGCTGCCGCTGACGAGCGTTCTGGCCGAACTTGACGGGCGAGCGACCGGCCTGTCCAGCGGAGAGGCGCGGGCTCGCCTGAAGCGTTACGGTCGCAACGAGCTTCGCGACCGCCCCGAGCGTTCGTTGCTATTCCAGTTTCTGCGCCGCTTTCGCAATCCGCTGGTACTAATACTGATTGTCGCCAGCATCGTCTCTGCCCTCACCGGGGAGGTGGCGAGCTTTGTCATCATTATCGCCATGGTGCTGCTGAGCGTCATCCTTGACTTCGTTCAGGAACACCGCGCCACGAAAGCCGCAGAAAAGCTGCGCGAGTCGGTGCAGATTCGCACGAATGTGCTGCGCGACGGCAGGACCATTGATCTACCCGCAGCGGCGGTGGTGCCTGGCGATGTGGTCTTGCTTGCGGCTGGCAGCCTGGTGCCCGCGGACGGCCGCCTTCTCGAAGCGCGCGATTTGTTCGTGAATCAGGCCTTGCTGACCGGCGAATCCTTTCCCGTCGAAAAGCGCGCCGAGGAGATGGCACACCGCCAAGCCGATGCTCCGGGAGCAACCAACGTGCTCTGCATGGGCACATCGGTGGTCAGTGGGACGGCGCGCCTGCTCGTTTACCGCACCGGCGCTGCCACCAGTATCGGGGCAATCGCCGACACGCTCAGTCTTGAGCCGCCGCCGACGGCTTTCGAGATCGGCACCCGCCGATTCGGCATGCTGATCATGCGGCTCACGGTGCTCATGGTGCTTTTTGTGCTCATGGTGAATACCCTGAGTCACAAGCCGATGCTCGAATCGTTCCTGTTCGCCATCGCGCTTGCGGTCGGCCTTACGCCAGAGCTGCTGCCCATGGTGATTTCGGTGACGCTGTCGCGGGGGGCCCTGCGCATGGCGAAGAGGCACGTCATCGTGAAGCGTCTGGCGGCTGTCCAGAACCTCGGATCGATGGACGTCCTGTGTACCGACAAGACCGGAACGCTTACCGAGGCGAAGATCGTCCTCGAGCGTCATATCGATCTCGCCGGGAAAGAGAGCGAACACGTGCTGACGCTCGCCTACCTGAACAGCGCATTCGAGACCGGGATCAAGAGCCCGCTCGACGCGGCGATCCTCGCGCACGAACATATCGACGTAAGTCGCTGGAAGAAGATCGACGAGGCGCCGTTCGACTTCGAGCGACGCCGCGTGTCGGTGCTGGTCGACGACGGCACTGCGCGCCTGCTGGTGGTCAAGGGCGCTCCGGAAGACATCCTCAAGATTTCGACGCATTACGAAGCAGGCTCGCGGGAGCGCCTGAACGCCTGGAGCGCAGCCGCGCGCGGGGACGCTCAGCGACAGCTGGAAGCACTGGGCCGCGAGGGCCTGCGCGTACTCGGCATCGCGTACAAGCAGGTCGGCATCGAACACGCCCACGCCGTCGTGGGCGACGAGACCGAACTGGTGCTCGCCGGCTTCGCCGCATTTCTCGATCCGCCGAAGGTCAGCGCGTCAAAGGCGCTGGCGGCACTGGTCGCCGATGGCGTCGCGGTCAAGATCCTCACGGGTGACAGCGAACAAGTGACGCAGTACGTTTGCGCACGGCTGTCCTTGCCTGTCACCGGTGTACTCACCGGAAGCGAGATCGCCGAGTTGAACGACCACGCCCTCGAGGCGCGCGTCGATGGAGTCAACCTGTTCTGCCGAGTGAACCCGGCGCAGAAGAACCGCATCATCGTCGCGCTCAAATCCCGCGGGCGGGTCGTCGGCTATCTCGGCGACGGCATCAACGACGCTCCGGCACTGCATTCGGCGGACGTCAGCCTGTCGGTGGATACCGCCGTGGACGTGGCCAAAGACGCGGCCGACCTGATCCTGCTCAAGCGCGATCTCAACGTACTGCACGACGGCGTGCTCGAAGGCCGGCGCACGTTCGCCAACATTCGCAAGTACATCATGATGGGCACCAGTTCCAACTTCGGCAACATGTTCAGCATGGCCGGCGCTTCGTTGTTCCTGCCGTTCCTGCCGATGCTGCCCACGCAGATACTGCTCAACAATGTCCTCTACGATCTTTCGGAAGTGGCGATTCCGTTCGATCATGTCGATCCCGAGGAGATCCACGGCCCCCAGAAATGGGACATGCAGTTCATACGCAACTTCATGTGGATCGTCGGGCCAGTCAGTTCGCTGTTCGATTTTCTGACCTTCTACGTTCTGCTCGCGTTCCTTCATGCCGATGAGGTCCTGTTCCAGACGGGCTGGTTCATCGAATCGCTGGCAACCCAGGTCCTGGTGATCTTCATTATTCGCACCCGGCGCAACCCGCTTGCAAGCAGGCCCCACCCGGCGCTCGCCGCAACCTCCCTTCTCGTAGTGCTCGTGGCGCTGGCGCTGCCCTTTACCGGACTGGGGAGCCATTTCGGCTTTCGGGCGCCACCGCGAGAGTTTTTTGTGATTCTTGCGGCGCTGACCGTGGTGTATCTGATTATCGTTGAAGTTACCAAGCGCGCCTTCTACGCCTACCTGGCGACGAGGCGCAAATGAGACCAGCCACTGCGGACCGAGTCGGGCTGCGCAGCGCAGCGCAGAGGCGGCCGCCAGACTATTCCTCCGCCTTGACGCGGATCAACAAGCTGACTGAGCGGATGGCAGAGACTTCACGCATCCAGTTGCGGGAGAACGACCATGGTGCATGTGCTGCTTCCGGTGGACGGCTCCAAGAGCGCGACTCGCGCGACGGAAAAGCTCGTCGAAACCTTCGATTGGTACAAGGCTCGACCACAAATCGATCTGTTCGCGGTCGCGCTGCCTGTACCGCGGTTCCCGCACATGGGAGTGGTTGTCAGCACCGAAATGATCGAGCGCTACTACGCGGACGAATTCGAGGCCATGCTCGCGCCTAGCAAGAAGATTCTCGACGCTGCCGGTGCGAAATACACGGTGCGCACAGCCATCGGATCGATCGCGGAGTGCATCGTTGAACAGGCAGGGAAATCGGGCAGCAATATGATCTACATGGGCACGCGGGGTATGACGGCGCTGTCGAACATGGTCTTGGGCTCGGTCACGACCAGGGTTCTCCATCTGGCGCAGATCCCGGTCGTGCTGATCCACTGAGACTGCCGAGCCCACTCGCGAACGGGCGGTGGTCCGCGCTGGTAGCGCAGCCTCGGCCCGCGCCGGCACGGTTGTCGTCGGACCGTGCGGAGCGAGCCGCGACCGTGCGCGCCGCAGTTTCTCCTGCGCAGCGTGCGATTGCGATTACGGCATCGACAGCACGGCCGCTCCAGAGAGCGTCCCTTCGCGCAACGCCACCAGCGCCTCGTTCGCGCTTGCCAGAGGGAAGGCCACGACGCGAGTTCGAATCGGCACGCGCTGGGCGAGATCAATGAAGTCCAGACCGTTCTGTCGCGTCAGATTTGCGACCGAGCAGATGCGCCGCTCGCCCCAGAGGATTTCATACGGGAACCCGGGGATGTCGCTCATGTGGATGCCGGCGCAGACCACAGTTCCGCCTTTGGAGACAGCGCGCAGCGCCTTGGGAACGAGCGTACCGACCGGCGCGAACAGTATCGCGGCATCGAGTTCGGCCGGCGCCGGCTCGTCGCTTCCGCCCGCCCAGATCGCGCCCAGTTCGCGCGCGAAATTCTGCGCTGCGGTATCGCCGGGCCGGGTGAACGCGAACAACTCACGCCCTTGGTAGCGCGCCACCTGGGCAATGATGTGCGCGGCAGCACCGAACCCGTAAATTCCCAGGCGCCGGCCCGTTCCCGCCATGCCCAGCGCACGGTAACCGATCAGGCCGGCACAAAGCCACGGCGCCAGTTCCAGGTCGGAATAGCCTGCAGGCAGTCGAAAGCAGTAGCGGCTGTCCGCGACGGCGTATTCGGCGTACCCACCGTCGAGCGTATAGCCAGTGAAGAGAGCGCTGTCGCACAGGTTTTCACGTCCTGAGCGGCAGTACCGGCAGGAACCACATGTATGCCCCAGCCATGGAACGCCGACGCGATCCCCGACGCGGACGCTGTCGACGCCGGGTCCTGTCGCCGCCACCGTGCCGACGATCTCATGCCCAGGGATGATGGGTGACGGGACGCCGGGCAGCTCGCCGTCGACGACGTGCAAGTCTGTGCGACATACGCCGCAGGCGTGAACGCGGACCAACACCTGACCTCGCCCGGGAGTTGGGTCGGGCACCTGCGCCCACTCCAGCGGCGTTTGCGCCGCACGCAAGACCATCGCACGCAAGCACACCCCCGCCGTCGGTAATTTCGGTCTCCGAAGGGACGTTGCCGCCTTCGCGCTGCGGCTGCGCCGCTCTCCGACGCGATCGCCGCCCCTGGGTCCGCGAACGACCCTTCAGCGCAGTACCAACACCGCGACGGTGCTGTGGGTCAGCACCTTGTTCGTTTCGCTACCGAGGACGACGCCGGACAAACCCCGCCGTCCGTGCGACGCCATGCAGATGAGGTCACACTTCTTCTTCTTGGCGACGGCGATGATTTGTTTCCACACTTCGTTGCCCTCGGCCAAGGTGCAATCGCTCGCGACGCCGGCTGCATCCGCCTGCTTCTTGACTTCACCGAACAGTTGCTCGGCCTTCGCTTGCGCGTGGCGCTGATGGGCTTCCTCGAGAACGTCCTCGGCGGGGCCAAAGGTACCGTACGGGCTCCCGGAAAATTTGGGATACACATGCATGACCACCACCTTCGCACCGGTCAGCCTGGCAAGCCCGATTGCTTCTTTTACCGCTTTGTTCGACAGCTTGGAACCGTCGGTTGGGACTAGGATGTTGCTATACATGGATCCCCCCTCCGAGCTAAATCTCAATCATCGCCAGCACAGCTGCCGGCAACCTTGATATGATTGTGCGTTCGACATGCTCGCAAGTCCTTGATCTATGGCAACGATCGCGAAGGTTATCGCGGTGAGTGCGGAACCGCGTCCGGTCCCGTGCGTGCCAGTTCACCCGGACTTCGCTGCGTTGCAGTATGCTTATGCTCTGGATCAATGCCAGTCCGCGGCATTTGCCTGACGAATCGACCACCGGTAAGCTAATCAAGGCCGCGTGAAGCGCCCCGTGCGTGGGGATTAGCGGCCAACCACGGGTCTTTGCCGACAATCAACGTCAACCCAACCGATATGCAGCTGGCAAAATACGTGAAGTTTCGAGAAGAGAAATTCGGGGGTGTCCTGTTCGAGACCCGATCGGAGAAGGTGTTCACGCTCAACGCCGTAGGCGCAGCGGTGGTCCGCGAGATCAACACGGGCTGCGACGAGAAGGTGCTGGTTGCTCGCCTGAAGGACCGCTACCAGGATCGCGGCGATGCGCTCGAGCGCGAAGCGCTGGCGTTCATCGCGGACCTGCGGCAAAAAGGCCTCCTGCAGGATTGAGCGCGTGACCGGACAGCCCGCGACCACCGCGAGCGAGCCGCTCGCGCCGGCCGCCGCTTCGGCATCGGCCGAGTCGGGCGATCTCGCAGCGCCCCTCTACGTCGCCTGGCAGGTGACGAACGAGTGCAACCTCGCTTGTCTGCATTGCATCGAGGAAAGCGGACCCGGCAAAGCCTTTCGCGACGAGCTCGACGAGGACCAGATCTTTGGCGTCCTCGCGCAATTCATGGACCACGAAATCCCCTATCTGTCGTTTTCGGGCGGCGAGCCGATGGTCCATCCGCTGTTCTTCAAGATGGTGGAGTACGTCTGTTCGCGGGATGGCCAGCTCAAGATCGAAACCAACGGCCACTACCTGACTCCCGAGAACTGCGAGCGTCTGAAATTGCTCGGCGTGAAGGCGGTTCAAGTAAGCCTCGACGGCGCCACGCGGTCGACGTTCAACCGCATGCGCATACGAGGCGACTTCGACAAGGCTACCGATGGAGTCCGCAACTTGCGCGCGGCGGAGGTACCCATCGAAATCAATTACTCGCCGACATCCTTCAATGTCCACGAGATCGGCACCGCTATCGACCTCGCGTACGAGCTTGGCGCCTACAGTTTCTACACCGGCCGCGCGATGTCTCGCAATCGGCGAAAGTGCGCGAACTGGTAGATGGCGGGCCATCGATTCCGTGCATCGGTTTCCAGCCACTTGTCGAAGCGCTGCCCGACGGACCACGGCACGCACTTCTGTTTGACGACGAAGGTATGAAGTCTCTCTGCGAGTTTCACTGCTTCGCCTTCTCTCGAGTCAGACTTCGCGGCAGTCGGCGAGCAAAATGAACCGCTTGTACGCGCATTATGGAAGTCGCACCGGCAGCATGTAGCGCAGGTTCTCGAACGGCCAGTAGCCGCCACCTCACGCGAGCGAACATATTACAATATTCGCGTTCTCGCAATGGACGCGAAGAACATTGCCAGGAAGGCCCTGCGGATGCACTGGCCGCCGAATCGTGGTGCGTCTTGGTGCGGAACGGTTTTCGCTGAACTGGACAGCATGTTCAGCCATCCCCCAAATGGGGGGAAGCACGCGGTCATGGGTCTATTGAAAAGTGGATATCGGGTCGCGCGCCCTATGGTATTTTCCAACTCATGAATCTGGGCCAAAGCATCCGCAGCGGAGTCAAGTGGTTATTCGTCGGGAACACTGGCGGCCAGGTACTGCAATTCGTGTTCGGTATTGCGCTGGCCCGGCTGCTCGTTCCCGCGGATT
>Ga0209048_10001471_pt1 | contig 24209 bp, 21 predicted proteins | sample FrelakmetCRP12CR_FD_187146 | JGI IMG/M metagenome (GOLD analysis project Ga0209048, IMG submission 187146) | Freshwater lake sediment microbial communities from the University of Notre Dame, USA, for methane emissions studies - CRP12 CR (SPAdes)... | ecosystem: Environmental > Aquatic >... | reverse complement strand
GAATCGGAGCACGGAAATTTCTCCTCTCGAGCGGATTTGCCGTAGGATTCGAAAGATGGGATCAGTCAAAGAAGCCAAAGCAATCGAGATCGCGGCCCCGACGGCTGCCGCCTCACCCAAGGAACCCGGTTGAATCGCTCCGCCCTGGGCCGTGCGGCTCCCCTGACGCATATTTCGCGCCTCGAATCGGAAAGCATCCACATCATGCGGGAGGTCATCGCGGAGTGCGAGCGGCCGGTGATGCTGTATTCCGTGGGTAAGGACAGCGCGGTCATGCTGCATCTCGCCCGCAAGGCGTTCTATCCGAGCCCGCCGCCCTTCCCGTTGCTGCACGTCGATACGACATGGAAATTCAAGGCGATGTACGAAATGCGCGACCGGATGGCGCGCGACAGCGGCATGCAACTGATCGTCTACCGCAATCCGGAAGCGATGCGGCGCGGCATCAACCCGTTCGATCACGGCGCGCTGCATACCGATATGTGGAAGACCGAAGCGCTGAAACAGGCCTTGACCCAATACGGTTTCGATGCCGCCTTTGGCGGGGCGCGCCGCGACGAGGAAAAATCCCGCGCCAAGGAGCGCATCTTTTCCTTCCGCTCAGCCAATCAGCGCTGGGATCCGAAGAGTCAGCGGCCTGAGCTCTGGCATCTTTACAACGCCCGCAAGGCCAAGGGAGAGAGCATTCGAGTGTTCCCGATCTCGAATTGGACGGAGCTCGATGTTTGGCAGTATATCCATCTGGAGAACATACCGATCGTGCCGCTGTATTTCGCGGCGCGGCGTCCCACGGTGCAGCGCGACGGCCTGTTGCTCATGGTAGACGATGACCGATTTCGGCTGCGCCCGGGGGAGACCCCGGTCGAGCGCCGGATAAGATTTCGCACCCTCGGCTGCTATCCCTTGACCGGCGCGGTCGAGAGCACCGCCACGACCTTGCCTGAAATCATTCAAGAGATGCTGCTCACCACGACTTCCGAGCGGCAGGGCCGCGCCATCGATCACGATCAGTCCGCTTCCATGGAACAAAAGAAGCAGGAAGGATATTTCTGATGGCCGTCTCGACGACCACCTCCTCCAACGAGCCGCGCAATCTCATCGCCGAGGACATCAATGCCTATCTGCGGCTGCATCAGCACAAGTCGCTGCTGCGCTTCATCACCTGCGGTTCGGTCGATGACGGCAAGTCGACCCTGATCGGCCGGCTTTTATACGACAGCAAGTTGATCTTCGCGGACCAGCTCGCGGCGCTCGAGGCCGACAGCAAGCGGATCGGCACTCAAGGCGACAATATCGACTTCGCGCTGTTGGTGGACGGTCTCGCCGCGGAGCGCGAACAAGGCATTACGATCGATGTGGCTTATCGCTTCTTCTCGACCGATCGGCGCAAATTCATCGTCGCCGATACGCCGGGTCACGAGCAATACACGCGCAACATGGTGACCGGCGCATCGACCGCTGATCTTGCGGTCATTTTGATCGATGCGCGCAAAGGCGTTTTGACCCAGACGCGCCGGCACAGCTACCTCGCGCATCTCCTCGGGATCCGCCACCTGGTGCTGGCGGTCAACAAGATGGATCTCGTCGGTTACAATCAGACCATTTTCGATGCGATCGTCGCCGAATATCGCGCGTTCGCCGGCACCATCGGTATCGAAACGTTTGTGCCGATTCCGATTTCCGGGCTCGCCGGCGACAACATCACGACGCTCTCGAGCGCCACTCCCTGGTACGCGGGACCGCCCTTGCTCGAGCATCTGGAGACCGTCGAGATCGATGCCGACGGCGCGCGGATGCGCCCTTTCCGGATGCCGGTGCAATGGGTCAACCGCCCGAACGGCGACTTCCGCGGTTTTTCGGGATTGATCTGCGACGGGAAAATCCAGCCCGGTGATGCCGTGCGAGTGCTGCCATCGGGCAGAATCTCGGCGGTTTCGCGCATCGTCACGCAGGGTGCGGACCTCGATGCGGCCGTGGCGGGGCAATCGGTGACGATCACCCTCGCCGACGAGATCGATTGCAGCCGCGGAGACGTTCTCTCGGTCGCGGATGATCCGCCCCAGGTGGCGGATCAGTTCGAGGCGGCCATCGTTTGGATGTCGGACGAGGAAATGCTGCCCGGCCGGCCATACTGGCTGAAGCTCGGCACCCAGACGGTCACCGCGACGATCCACAGTCCGAAATACCAAGTCAACGTCAATACGATGGAGCGCTTGGCGGCGAAGACGCTGGGGCTCAATGCGATCGGCGTCGTTAACTTCTCCGCGGACAGGGCGTTGGTGTTCGAGCCTTACTCAAAAAGCCGCGATCTCGGCGGCTTCATCCTGATCGATAAGATCAGCAATGCAACGGTCGCCGCCGGGATGCTGCATTTCGCGCTGCGCCGGTCGCAGAATGTCCATTGGCAGGCGCTCGACATCGACCGCGATGCGCATGCGCGATTGAAGCATCAGCGGCCGCTGCTGTTGTGGTTCACCGGCTTGAGCGGCGCCGGTAAATCGAGCATCGCCAATCTGGTGCAGAAAAAGCTCTATGCGATCGGCAAGCACAGCTTCTTGCTCGACGGCGACAACATCCGGCACGGCCTGAACCGGGATCTGGGATTCACGGATGCGGACCGCGTGGAAAATATCCGCCGCATCGGCGAAGTCGCCAAGCTCATGACCGATGCGGGCCTGATCGTGTTGACCGCGTTCATTTCGCCGTTCCGAGCCGAGCGGCGCATGGTGCGCGACATGACGCCCCCGGGCGAGTTCATCGAGATCTACGTCGAGACCCCGCTGGCGGTCGCCGAGCAGCGCGACGTCAAAGGTCTTTACAAAAAAGCGCGAGCCGGACAGTTGAAGCACTTCACCGGCATCGATTCGCCCTACGAGACGCCGGAAAACCCGGAAATTCGCGTCAATACCCAGGAAATGAGCGCTGAGGAAGCCGCCGAATTGATCGTCACTTACGTATTGCGGCCGGCCGAGGGCTAGACGGGCGGCGCGAGGGGTGGCGTGCCCGTAGCGCCGCGCAACAGCACGGCATAGCGCTGCAAATGGATATCGCTGTCCCCGAACATGATGCCGATGGCGGTGAGCCGTTTGAACCAATGACTCACTTGGAGTTCGTCGGTCATGCCCATGCCGCCGTGTAATTGCACCGCCTGTTGACCGATGAAGCGGCCGGCGTCGCCGATCACGACCTTCGCCGCCGACAGTGCTCGCCGCCGCTCGCCGATGTCGGCCGAGTTGCAGCGCAATGCGGCGAGATAACTCATCGATCGCGCCTGCTCCAGATGAACCGCCATGTCGGCCACGCGATGCTGCAGCACTTGGAAGCGGCCGATCGGTTGGCCGAATTGCTGGCGCGTGCGAAGGTATTCGATGGTCGCGTTCAGCACCGCCTGCATGATACCCACCGCCTCGGCGCACAGTGCGGCGAGTCCGATGTCGAAGGCGGCTTCGATCGCGGGCAGCGCACTGGCCTCGGCACCGAGCCGATGAGCCGCCGGCAGTTTTGCGTCCTCCAAATGCACCTCGGCTGCGCGCAGGCCGTCGACCGTGGAATACTCCTCGAGCCGCAGGCCCGGTGTGCCGCGAGCCGCCATAAACAGCGCCACCCCGTGGTGGTCGCTCGCTTCGCCCGCCGTGCGCGCCGATACGAGCAGGGTATCGGCCAACCCGGCATGCAGCACCACGGCCTTGTGTCCGTCGAGCCGATAGCTTTCCCCCTCGGGTCGGGCGCGCGTGGTTACCCACCGGGTATCGAAGCGCGCATCGGGCTCGAAATGCGCCACGGTCGCGATGCGCTCACCGCGGGCCATGGAACGCAGCATATCGGCGGCCGGCGCTGCGCTTCTAAATGCGCTGAGCAGCGCGGTGGCTATCACGGCGCTGCTCAGGACCGGTTCCTGCAGCAGCGTCGGACCGCATGCGTCCATCAACGCGAGCGTTTCTTGTGGTCCGTAGCCGAGACCGCCGAGCGCGGTCGGGACGTTGATGGCGGGCACGCCAAGCTCGGCCAAACCTCGCCACACCCCCGGGTCCCAGCCCGATCCCGAGCGCTTGATGGCCAGCAAGCGCTCGAACGGATGCTCCTTGGCGAGAAAGCTCCGCACCGCATCGTGGAGCTGTCGCTGTTCGTCGCTGAAGTCGAAGTCCATGGCGGCGGGACCCCTAAAGCCCCATGATCTTGGCGATGATGTTTTTCTGAATCTCGTTGGTGCCGCCGAAAATCGACAGCTTGCGTTGATTCAAATACCCGGCCATCACGTTCGCGGCGTTCGGATCCGACTGCCAGCCCGCCTCCATGGCCTCGCGGCGCATCGGCAGTGCATACGCTCCGGCGGCGCGCATCAGCAGTTCGGAAATTTCCTGTTGGACCTCGCTTCCCTTGATTTTCAGCATCGAGGCTTCCGGTCCCGGTGCTTGGGAACTGCGCTCGGCGCACAGCACTCGAAAATTGGTGATCTCGAGCGCGGCCAGCTCGATCTCGACTCTCGCGACGCGCGCGGCGAAGAGCGGATCATCCAGCAGCGGCCGGCCCTCCTTGCGCTCCGCCGCGGCCGTCCGCTTCAATCGCGCGAGCTCGCGCTTGGCGGTGCCGACACCCGCAATGATGGTGCGTTCGTGGCCGAGCAGGAACTTGGCGTAGGTCCAGCCGCGATTCTCTTCGCCGACACGATTTTCGAGCGGTACACGCACATCCTCGAACCATACGTCGTTGACTTCGCGGCCGCCGTCCAAGAGCGCGATCGGGCGCACGCTGACGCCGGGGCTTTTCATGTCGATCAGCAGGAATGAGATGCCGGACTGCGGCTTCGCTTGCGGGTCCGTGCGCGCCAGGCAAAAAATCCAATCGGCATAATGGCCGAGCGTATTCCAGGTCTTTTGGCCGTTGACGACATAGTGATCGTTCTCCCGCACCGCGCGCGTGCGCAGGGAGGCCAAATCCGATCCTGCGCCCGGCTCGGAGTATCCCTGACACCACCAGGTCTCTCCCCTGATGATCTTCGGCAGAAACCTCATTTGTTGGGCGGCGCTGCCATAGGCCATGAGCACCGGGGCCACCATTTTTAGCCCGAAAGGAATCAGAGGCGGCGCGCCGGCCAGCGCCGCCTCCTCTTCGAAGATGAATTGCTGCACGGCGTTCCATCCGGTCCCGCCAAATTGCACCGGCCAGCTCATGGCGCCCCAGCCGCGTTCGTACAAGCGGCGCTGCCACATCAGGTAATCGTCGCGGGCGAGTTCGCAGCCGCTCAGCACCTTGTCGCGAACATCGGGCGGAAGACGCTCGCGCAGAAAGCGCCGGACATCCTCGCGGAACGCTTGCTCTTCTTCGGTGAATTCAAGGTGCATGTTTGCTTCCGCGGTGCTGCATTTAATTCTACTATAGAGACCAAGATGGCAGTCCGAGAACTATTCGAGCTACGCGGTCAAGTCGCGCTGGTTACCGGCGGCTCGCGCGGTCTCGGCCTGCAGATCGCCTCGGCCCTGGGCGAAATGGGAGCGCAGATCGCCATCTGCGCGCGCCGCCCCGAGGAACTGGCGCACGCCGCAACCACCCTTGGGTCCCAAGGCATCGATGCATTCACCGTGGTCTGCGACCTTGCCAAGTCCGAACAGGTGCCGGCGCTGGTCGAAGCGGTCATGGGGCGTTACGGAACCATCGATGTGTTGGTCAACAACGCCGGCACCAGCTGGGGCGGTCCGGCCGAAGAGCTGCCGCCGGACGCCTGGGACAAGGTCATGAGGCTGAATGCCGGCAGCGTCTTTCAACTCAGCCAAGCCGTCGCGAACCGGTGCTTCATCGCGCGCCGCTCGGGCAACATCATCAACGTCGCCTCGGTGGCGGCGCTGCGTACCCAGATGCACATTAAGGCGGTGAGCTACTACGCCTCCAAGGCCGCAGCGCTGCATTTGACGCGCGCGCTCGCCGGAGAATGGGGTCCGTGCGGCATTCGAGTCAATGCGATTTGTCCGGGCTTCTTTCCGTCGAAAATGTCCCGCGGCTTGCTCGAAAAGATCGAGGCCTCGGTGATTGCGCAGACGCCGCTCGGGCGACTTGGCAACGATACCGATCTGATGGGCGCCGCCGTGTATTTGGCCTCGGCCGCGTCGCGCCATGTGACCGGACAGTTCATTTGCGTGGACGGCGGCGCTTCGATCGCCTGAGGCTCACCCGGCGCCCCGGTGCGGTGCCGGGAAATCAGCGTTCACGCAGGAATTCGAGCACGGCCGCGTTGAATTTCTGCGGGCTCTGCAGCATCGCGAAATGACTGACGTTGGACAATATCACCAAGCGCGCGCCGGGAATGCTCGCAGCCATGTATCGCGTATGCTCGGGCCGGATGGCCTCGTCGTATTCGCCGTCGGCGATGACGGTCGGCACCGTGATAGATCGCAACTGATCGGCGGTAAACGCCGGTTGCGTATCCCACATCTTGCCGACGGCCGCGCTGAACGAGTCCCATTGCCCGGGAGTCGGGGACAGTCTGCGATATTCCTCGGGAACCCGCCGTAAATAGGCGGCAAAAACCGGACTTTTGTCGAATCCCTCGTTACCGGCCGAAACATCCGCGCTGGCACCGAAGGCGAACAGACCGGCGAGGCGGTCCGGATGGTTGAGCGCAAGATCGAGTCCGATAATTCCCCCGTCGCTCCAACCGACCACGCTGACTCGCGCGATCTTCAGCTCATCGAGCAATCGGATGACATCGTCGGCCATCAAATGATAGCTGTACGGCGCGTCGGACCGGGTGCTGCGTCCGTGTCCACGGCTGTCCATCGCGATGACGCGATACCCATGCTCGACCAGAACCGGTATCAACTTGCCGAAATAATCGGAATTCGCGAATCCCCCGTGAAGCAGCAACACGGGAATTGCCTTGGACCGCCCTCTCCATTCCGCATACCAAATCCGCGCGCCGCCGACATCGACGTACCGATCGATCGTCCCCCGGGGTAGCTGCGGCGTCGGCGGCAGCGATCGCCAAAGTTCCGCGGCACTCGCCGACAACGCCGCCACGCACAGCACCAAGGCTGCGATACCGCGTGCGGGTCCAAAATGGGAGGCGCGGTTCATCGGAGTTCCTCAGAAAATACCCATCACGATGCCGGCCGCCAGCGTGGCGCCCAGCTCCTCGCATTGCTGCAAGTGCGTTGCGGAAATTTGCTTCGGCCGAAGGATTTCTTCCGGTGTCTTCGCATGGGTGCACACGATCAACGGATCGGCGATCGGCCGCAACCGCCACCCGGTCGCGATTCGGGCAATCTGTTCCGCCGCATTGCGGCCGTCGCTGCCGGCGCAGATGAGCGTTGCACAGGGTCTGCCGTTGAGGCGCTCCAGCGCCGCGTAATAGGTGCGGTCGAAAAAATCCTTCATCTGCCCGGACATGGCCGCGAGATTTTCCGGTGTTGCGAATACATAGCCGTCCGCGCCGAGCACGTGCGCAGCATTCGCGTCCGCGGCTCGCAGCAGCGACACGTGCAGTGCGGATTCGGCGCGGGCGGCGCCCGCGGCGGCGGCGCTCGCCATCTGCAGCGTGCCGCCGGTCATGGAGTGATATACGATGAGCAGCGTCTTCACGCGTCAGCGGCGGTCGGTAACGCGGGACGCCTTCCCCGATGAGCGCTGCACCGAGCCGCTCGCGCGCACCTTGATGTGCGCCGAAATCCCGATCATCGACTTGAGTTTGTGCGCCAGAAGTCCGGCTTCCGCCTCGTGCTTGTGCTCCGGCAATTCCGGCCGGGCCTCCACGGTCACCAGGACTTCGTCCAAACGGAGCGGCCGCGTGATCTCGATTTCGTAGTGCGGCGCCAGGCCCGGGCATTCCAATATCAATTCCTCGATCTGCGAGGGAAAGACATTCACGCCCCGGATGATCATCATGTCGTCGGTGCGCCCCGTGATCTTCGCGATGCGGCGCATCGCCGTCGCCGTGCCCGGCAACAGGCGCGTCAAGTCCCGGGTCCGGTACCGGATTACGGGCATGCCTTCCTTGGTGAGCGAGGTCAAGACCAGCTCACCGGCCTCGCCGTCCGCGGCCACTTGCCCGGTCTTTGGATCGATCACCTCCGGCAAAAAATGGTCTTCCCAAATCGTGGGGCCCTGCGCGGTCCGCGCGAATTCCTGCGCCACGCCCGGACCCATGACTTCCGATAAGCCGTATATGTCGCAGGCATCGATTCCAAAAGCGGTTTCGATCTCATTGCGGATCCCCTCGCCCCACGGTTCGGCGCCGAAAATGCCGATGCGCAGCGCGCTCGATTTCGGATCGATGCCTTGGCGTCTGAATTCGTCCAATATGGCCAGCATGTAGCTCGGCGTCACCATGATGATCTCGGGCTCGAAATCCATGATGAGCTGGACCTGCCTCTCGGTCTGACCGCCCGACATCGGAATGACGGTGCAGCCGGCGGCCTCGGCGCCGTAGTGAGCGCCGAGGCCGCCCGTGAACAGGCCGTAGCCGTACGCGACATGGACTTTCATGCCGCGCCGACCGCCGGCCGCGCGAATCGAGCGCGCAACCAGATTGCTCCACGTCGAAATGTCGTCTTGGGTGTATCCGACCACAGTCGGCTTGCCGGTGGTGCCCGATGAGGCATGCACGCGCGCGATCCGCTCCATCGGCACGGCGAAAAAGCCGTATGGATAGGCCGCTCGCAAATCCGCCTTGGTGGTGAACGGGAACCGGGCCAAGTCCTGCAGCGAGCGCAAATCCTGCGGGCCGACCCCCGCGGCATCGAAACTGCGGCGGTAGCAAGGATTGTTCGCATAGGCGTGGTTGAGCGTGAAGCGCAGGCGCTCGAGCTGCAACGCCTCGAGTTCGCGACGCCCCATACGCAGAATCGGATCGATCGCCGACACGTCGATGGGATCTCTATCGCCTATTTGTGGGCTTATTTTTGGGCTCATTTTTCGGGCTCATCAAAATTCGCCGGCCGCTTGCCCCGCGCCGCGGCCAGTCCCTCACGCACATCGGCGAGCCGGAAGCCCAGGAATTCGAGCGCGAGCGAGGTATCGAAGCTCGGTCCCGCCAGGCGCAGCCAATTATTGAGGGCATGCTTGGTGAAGCGCACGGCGGTGGCGCTGCCGGCGGCGAGCGAACGCGCCACTTCGAACGCCGATGCGACGACCTGATCATCGGCGACGCACAGCGCCACCAAGCCGATGCGTTCGGCCTCCGCCCCGGAGAGCGGTTTGTTGGTGAGCAGGTGGTAGCGGGCTTTGGCGAGGCCGCACAATAATGGCCAGATGATCACCGCGTGATCGCCGGCGGCGACGCCAAGGCGCGTGTGGCCGTCGAGAATTCTGGCGTTGTCGGCCGCAATGGACACGTCCGCCAGCAGCGCGATGGCGAGCCCGGCGCCGACCGCGCTGCCGCGAATCGCGGATACGACCGGCTTGGAGCAATTGATCAGGTTGTAGACGAGGTCGCCGGCCTCCTTCCAGACGCGGATCAACGTGGCCTCGTCGGCGATCATGCGATCGATCATGCCGAAATCTCCGCCGGAGGAAAAGTTCGCGCCCTCTCCGCGCACGATCACCGCCCGCACCGCATCATCGACGTCAATGGCGAGCCACACCCGGGCAAGATCGCGATGCATGTCTTCGGTGGCCGCGTTCATGCGGCCTTGATTCGCAATGACGAGCTCCAATATGCCGCGCTCCGGGGCGAAAAACTGCAGGCTCGGGAAAGCACGCGAAAATTTGGCGGCGTCAATTGGCATGGTCGGGAACCGCGTGAATACTGACCATCGTGAGCACCTCATAGGAAGCCACGGTTTCATCGTTCTGATTGCTGACTTCGGTGTCCCACGCCACTTCGCCCCAGCCCTTATCGGTCCGCAGGCTCTTCTGCGCGCAGGTCAGGCGCACCTTGATGCGGTCCCCGGGCTTCACCGGCTTGACGAACCGAAGCTCGTTCAGGCCATAGTTGCCGAGCACGGGACCGTAATCCGGATCGACGAACAGCCCGGCGGCCGCGGAGATCAAAAAGTACCCGTGCGCCACTCGACCGCCAAACAGCGGGTTACGCCGCGCCTCGGCGTCGCTCATGTGCGCATAGAAATTGTCGCCCGTCAGCGCCGCGAACCGCTCGATGTCCTCCACGGTGACCTCGCGTTCAGCGGACTTGAACGTGTCCCCCAATTGCAGCTCATTGAAGGCGATGCGAAACGGATGCACCTTGGGGCCGCGCAACCGGCTGCCCCGAACCCAGCGCCCCGTGCACGCGGTCATGGTATCGGGCGAGCCTTGCAGCGCGGTGCGCTGCATATAGTGCAACACCGCGCGTATGCCGCCCATCTCCTCGCCGCCGCCGGCGCGGCCCGGGCCGCCGTGCACCAGCGGAGCCAGCGGCGAACCGTGGCCGGTCGACTCCTTGGCGCAGCGCGCATTCACCACCAGGATGCGTCCATGAAAGGGCCCGAGCCCGCGAACCAATTGAGCGGCGAGAGCATCGTCGGCGCAGAACACGGACGCCACCAAACTGCCCCCGCTGAGGCGCGCGAGTGCGATCGCATCCGCCGTGCTGGCGTAGGGGACCACCGTCGCCACGGGCCCGAACGCTTCCACCTCATGGACCGCGCGCGCCGAGTGCGGCTCGCGGCACATCAGCAATAGCGGAGGCACGAACGCGCCGCGTCCGCGATCGGCGTCCATGATCGCGAACTCATCCGGGTTGCCGACCACGAGATCGGCCTCGCGACGCAGCTCGGCGAGGCGCGCCAGCACCTCCTGGCGCTGCGCGAGACTGACCAGAGGTCCCATGCGCACACCGTCCGAACGCGGATCCCCGATCACGACTTTGCGCAGAACCGAATCCAGTCCCGAAATTACGTCGGGCGCCAATGCGGCCGGTACCAGTGCCTTGCGGATGGCGGTGCATTTCTGACCGGCCTTGACCGTCATCTCGCGGGCTACCTCCTTGATGAACAGGTCGAATTCCGCCGTGCCGGGCCTCGAATCCGCGGCGAGAATGCTGCAGTTGAGCGAATCGGTCTCCGCGGTGAACGGCACGGAGCGCCCAATCACCGATGGATGCACGCGCAGCCGTGCGGCCGTGTGCGCCGATCCGGTGAAGGAAACGACATCCTGACACCCCAGGTGATCGAACAGATCGCCGAGGCTGCCGCACACGAACTGCAGCGCGCCCTCGGGCAGAATACCCGACTCGATGATGCGGCGCGCGAGCAGCTCCGCGAGGTACGCGGTCGTCGTCGCGGGCTTTACGATCGCCGGCACGCCCGCCAAAATCGCCGGCGCAAGCTTTTCGAGCATCCCCCAGACCGGAAAGTTGAACGCATTGATGTGCACCGCCGCGCCCTCGCGCGGCCAATACACGTGCTGGCCGACGAAGGTGCCGGTCTTCGACAAGCCTTCGACCCCGCCATCGCGATACACGCGCTCATTCGGCAGCTCGCGTGCGCCCTTGCCGGCGAATGCGAATACCGTACCGATGCCGCCGTCGATGTCGATCCAGGAATCGTCCCTGGTCGCTCCGGTGCGATAAGACAGCGCGTAAAGTTCCTCCTTGGACTCCAACAGACGCTTGGCAAGCGCTTTCAGCAGGCCGGCCCGCTCGTGAAACGTCATCTCGCGCAGCGCCGGGCCGCCGCGGTCGCGGGCATGAGTCAACGCCGCGGAGAAGTCGATCCCGGCGGAGGACGCCTCGGCGATGATTTCGCCGGTCGTCGCGTCGTGCATCGCCGCGCCGTGGCCGATTCCACCGTGCCATTTTCCGCACACGTAGCTTTGTAGCTTCATACGTTTCCCGTCGTGGACGTTTTGGCGTTCTGCCAACCGTGAAAGGTGCCGGCGTTACCGGCAATCTCCACCAGCAGCGGTGCCGGCGTCCAATACTGCCGGCCGTGCAATGCCGCAAACCGGTTGATGCCGTCAAGCACCTTGGCGGGACCGATGGTGTCGGCATGGCACATGGGTCCCCCGCGAAAGCGCGGAAATCCATAGCCGTTGCACCAGATGACGTCGATGTCGGCGGGTGTGGCGGCGATGCCTTCCGACAAGATGAGAGCACCTTCGTTGATCAATCCGAACAGGCAGCGTTCGCATATCTCCTGGTCCGCAATCACACGGCGCTCGATGCCGAGCCGCTGCGACTCCGCGGCGATCAGCGCCTCGACCTCGGCATCGCGCATCGGTTTTCGGGAGCCCGGGGTATACCGGTATGCGCCGCGACCGGTTTTCTGGCCGAGACGGCCGGCTTCGACCAGCATGTCGGCCACACGATAATAGCGCGGATCACAGGTAAGATCCCTGCGTTCACGGCGTACCCGGTATCCCACATCGAGGCCCGCAAGGTCGCCGACCGCGTTCGGGCCCATGGCCATCCCGAACTTCTCCAGCGCCGAATCGATCCCGGCCGGTGTCGCGCCTTCGAGCATCAGGAATTGATTTTCGCGTCCATACGCATACAGCATGCGGTTGCCGACGAAGCCGAAGCAATTGCCGACCACGACGCCCAATTTGCCCATGCGGCGAGTGACGTTGCGGGCGGTGGCGACGACATCTGGCGCGGTGGAGCGGCCGCGAACGATTTCGACCAGCCGCATGATGTTGGCCGGACTGAAGAAATGCATGCCGATCACATCGGCCGGGCGACGCGACGCGGCCGCGATCGCGTCGATATCGAGCGTCGAGGTGTTGGAAGCGAGCACGGTGCCCGGTCGGCAAATCCGTCCCAATGACGCGAACACGTCTTGCTTGACCGCGAGACTTTCAATCACCGCCTCGATCACCAGGTCCGCATCTTGCAGCGCTTCGAGCCCCTGCCCCGTGCGCACGCGGCCGATTGCCGCGGCGGCGGCGGCCGCATCGAGACGCCCCTTGTCGACGGCAGCGGATAACGTGCTGCGAACGCGTTCCAACCCGGCCGATAAGGCGCGCGCATCGGTGTCGACCAGAACCACGTCGAATCCGGCCGTGGCGAGACTGATCGCGATGCCCGACCCCATGGTGCCGGCGCCGAGCACGCCGATGCGATCGACCGAGCGCGGTTCGCCGTCCCCGCGACGCTCCCGCTCGGCAAAAAACAGATGCCTGAGAGCCCGCGACGCATCCGAACGGCGGCATTCCTCGAAGCGCCGCCGCGAGAGGGCCAGGGCGGAATCGAAATCCTGGGTCGCCGCGGCCTGCACGCACTCGATGACGGCATCGATCGACAGCACGCCGGGAAACTTGCGCGCCGCGAGCGCTCGCTGCTCGGCGACAAAGGCGGCATCGGGCAAGGCCTGCGCGACCGGCTGCTCCCGCAGGCGGCGCGGACCCCTGCCGCTTGCGGCGATCTCGCGGGCATACAGCAGGGCATCGGCGAGCAAGTCGGGGCTTTCCGACATGCGATCGATGATGCCCAATTCGAGCGCACGCTCCGATCCTATCGGCTCGCCGCTCAGCATCAACGACAAGGCATCGCGGGGACCGATGAGCCTCGGCAGACGCTGCGTACCTCCCGATCCCGGCAACAGGCCCAGGCGGATTTCGGGCAGCCCAAACGATGCACCCGGCGACGCAATACGGTAATGGCAGGCGAGCGCCAGCTCGAAACCGCCGCCCAAGGCCGGGCCGTGCAGCGCAGCGATCACGGGCTTCGATGAGGCCTCGAGCCGCAACAGGACGTCGTTAAGCAACGGCGCGCGCGGTTCCTCGGAGAATTCCCTGATATCCGCGCCGGCGACGAAGTGTCGCCCGCTGCCTCTGATGACGATCGCGGCAACCCCGGCGTCCGCATCGGCCGCCATCACCGCTTCGAGCAGCGCCGCACGCACCGGCTGCGCCATGGCGTTCACCGGCGGATGATCGATGGTGAGCAGCGCAATGCCGTTATGACGATCCGCACGAATGGTGATCTGGGTCATCGGCCGGAGCTCGTGGTAAACGAGTTCAAGGGCTGCGTTCAATGAGCATGGCGATACCCTGCCCCACGCCGATGCACATGGTGCACAGCGCGCGCCGGCCGCCGCTTCGCTCCAACTGGTGCAGCGCGGTGGTCACCAGACGCGCGCCGCTGGCGCCGAGCGGATGACCCAACGCGATCGCTCCGCCCTGCGCATTGACGTGCGCGGCGTCATCGGCGATTCCAAGCTCACGCAACACGGCGAGCGCTTGCGCGGCGAACGCCTCGTTGAGTTCAACGAGATCGATGTCCGCGAGCCCCACCCCGAGGCGAGCGAGCAACTTGCGCGTTGCCGCGACCGGCCCCATACCCATGATTCTGGGTGGTACCCCGGCCACCGCGGTTCCCAAGACTCGCGCGCGCGGCGTGAGGCCAAAGCGCTTGACCGCACCGGGCCCCGCCAGCAGCAGCGCGCAAGCGCCGTCGTTGATTCCCGACGAGTTGCCGGCGGTCACCGTGCCGCCGGCGCGAAACGGCGTCGGCAGCTTGCTGAGCGCTTCGAGGCTGGTCTCGCGCGGATGCTCGTCGGCGCTCACCAGAGTGATCTCCCCGCGCTTGGCGGGAACCGGCACCCCGACGATTTCGCGGCCGAACCAGCCCGCGGCCTGAGCGGCCAAGGCCCGCTGTTGGCTGCGCAATGCGAACCGGTCCTGATCTTCGCGCGACACGCCGAATTGAGCCGCGACGTTCTCGCCGGTCTCGGGCATCGAATCGATCCCGTACTGTTGCTTGATCAGTGCATTGACCAAGCGCCAACCGATTGTCGTGTCGAACATCTGCACATCGCGCGCGAACGGCGCGGCGCCTTTCGACACGACGTACGGCGCCCGGCTCATGCTCTCCACGCCGCCGGCGATCACGACCTCGGCCTCGCCGGCGCGGATCATGCGCGCGGCGCTCGCAACGGCATCCATGCCCGAGCCGCACAGCCGGTTGAGCGTAACGCCCGGCACGTCGACCGGCAGGCCGGCCAGCAGCGCACTCATCCGCGCGACATTGCGATTGTCTTCGCCCGCCTGATTGGCGCAACCGAGAATCACATCGTCGACAGCGCCCGGATCGAGCTCGGCATTGCGCCTCGCAAGTTCGCGCAGCACCACGGCCGCGAGGTCGTCGGGCCGCACGGCGGAAAGGGCGCCGCCGTAGCGGCCGATGGGCGTACGGATGGCGTCGCAGATGAATGCCTCACTCATCGTCGTTGTCCTTGTTATGCCGGTGGGCTGGATGGTACGCGAAGCCGCGCGCAACGCCCTCGAAAGTGCGCCACCAGCTCACCGGAGGTCCTGGCGACGGCCACATCGTAGATGCCATGACGGGCGGTGCGGGAGGTCTCGTTCGCGGTCGCGATCAGTCGCTCGCCGCGGGCGGCGGCGGCAAGGAATTCGATGCTGGCGCCGGCGGCCACCATGGCTTCGCCGTAGGAGTTGCACGCCAAAGCGAACGCCGTATCCGCGAGCGCAAACAACATGCCCCCATGACAGGTACCGTGACCATTGAGCATGTCGGGACGCACCACCATCGCGACTCGCACGGCCCCGGGCGCAACGTCGAGGATTTCAATGCCGAGCGCCTGAGCCGCGAGATCGCGGGCATAGAGAGTTTGAACCGCGCCTCGCGCCGCATCAGTACCCATAATCAGCGCCCCTTGAAAATCGGCATTCGCTTCTCCGTGAACGCCGCCACACCCTCGGCATAGTCGGCGGAGCGGCCGAGGTCGCGCTGCGCATCGCGCTCGACATCGAGCTGCTCGGCGAGACTGCGTTGCCATCCGCCGCGAATGGCGGCCTTGGTCGCGGCCAATCCGCGCGTCGGCGCGACCGATAATTGCCCGGCCAGCGCATCCACCGCCGCGGCCAGTTCGCCGTCCTCGACGCACTGCCAGATCATTCCCCAGGCGGCCGCCCGTTCCGCCGTCAGTTTCTCACCGAGCAGGGTCAAGCCGAGCGCACGCGCATTACCCACCAGCCGCGGCAGGGTCCAGGTGCCGCCGCAATCCGGGACCAGCCCGAGCTTTGAGAATGCCTGCACGAAGCTCGCCGAGCGCGCGGCAAGGACGAGATCGCAGGCGAGCGCGATATTGGCGCCGGCGCCCGCCGCCACTCCGTTGACCGCCGCGATGACCGGCAGCGGCAGTTGATGCAACGCGAGGATCAACGGCTTGTAGTGCCTCTCGATCGAATCGCCCAGATCGACGGCTTGCCCGCCGGGCGCCACGGCCCGATCCGCGAGATCCTGGCCGGCGCAAAACCCGCGCCCCGCACCCGTCAGAACCAAGACTCGCGCGCCGCTGTGACTCAATTCGTCCAATGCGTGCCGTACCTCGGCGTGCATCTGGGTATTGAAGCTATTGAGCTTGTCGGGCCGGTTCAGGGTCAGGCGGGCGATGCCGCGGTCGATGCTGAACAAAATGGTTTCATAAGGCATGATCGGTCCCGCACGGGCGATTGGTCCGTCTATTTATCGTCATAAGTGAGCTCGAGCGTCGCGGTGGTGGGCCTCGCCTGGCAGCACAGTACGAATCCGGCGTCGATCTCCCAGGGCTCGAGCGCGATGTTATGCGCCATTACCGCCTTGCCGCCGACTATTCTCGCACGGCAGGTGGCGCAAATTCCCGAACGGCACGAGAACGGCAATTCAAGGCCCGCGTGTTCGGCGGCCTCGAGCACCGACACATCCGTGGCCATCATCGGAAAGCTGCGGCGCCTGCCGTCCATGACGATGGAGATGGTCGATAGAAATTCGGGCGCGGAGGCCTCGCTCGCGGCGCCGGCACGCGGCTTCGGCAGCGAGTCCGAATCGCCCGGCGCGGCGGGGTGCGGCGGATTCGCCGTGAAGCGCTCGAACCGAACCGGCGCGTCGCTGTTCAGCAATTTCACCGCCTCGCGCACTTGATCGACCATGTGTCCCGGACCGCACACGAAATACTCGTCCGCCGAAGCGATATCGACGATTTGGCGCGACAGCTCCAGGATTTTGGCCGTATCGATACGCCCATTGAGGAGTTCGGTGTGTTGCGGTTCGCGGCTCATGACGAAATGCACCGAAAGTCTGTCGAGGTAGCGATTCTTGAGCGCGAGCGTGTCCTCGAGAAACATGGTGCGCGCCATGCTGCGGTTGCCGTAGATGAGCGTGAAGCGGCTGTTCGGCTCGCGGGCAAGAATATCCGTCGCGAGGGACAGCACCGGCGTGATGCCGCTGCCGGCCGCGAATGCCACATAGGATCTCGCCCGAGCCGGGTCCACGGCGGTGCGGAACCGTCCGACCGGCGTTCCCACATCGAGCATATCGCCGGGCCGTACCCCGGTCGCCAACTCTCGCGACATCCGACCGCCCGGCTGTTCGCGAATTCCTAAACGAAGCGCGGAACCGCCCGGCACCGACACGATCGAGTAGGTTCGACGCTCCTCCCGGCCGTCGATCATGCGCCGCACCGTCACGTATTGGCCGGCCTCGAAATGAAACTGCCGGCGCAACGCGGGCGGAATCGCCAACGTCATGCACACCGCATCCTCCGCGGCACGGTCCACCGAAGTGACCTTGAGGGAATGAAAACTCAGCACACAATCCTCACGCGATGCTTTCGCCGATCAGATACATTTGAAATATTCGAACGGCTCCAGGCACTGACGGCAGCGGTGCAGCGCTTTACACGGCGTCGAGCCAAACCGGCTGATGCACTCCGTATCCTCGGAATGGCAGCGCGGACAGGCGACGGGCCGAGAAGAATCGGCGTCGCGCGGCGGCACGATGCCGTAGGCGGCGAGCTTGCGTCGACCCTCGGAGGATATCCACTCGCTGCTCCATGCGGGCGATAGAACGTGGATGACCGCAACCGGTCCGACCCCGGTATCGTTGAGCGCCCGCTCGACCAATTGCCGGATGACTTCGGTGGCGGGACAACCGGTGTAGGTCGGTGAAATGCCCACCTGCAGCACACCGTCGGGGTCGGTCTTGACGAATCGGACGATACCGAGATCGACCAGGCTCAGGGCCGGGATTTCCGGATCCTCCACCGTGCCGAGCGCACGCCATGCCGAGACGACGCGGTCGGATGCGGCCTCCCCGAGGGCTGGCGCGGCAGCGATCACCAGCGAGCACCCGGATAGGCTCGCTGCAGGTATTGCATGTCGGCCAGAATGTAACCGAGGTGTTCGCTGTGCTCGCCCTGCTTGCCGAACCACCGGTAAGCGCGGTCCCGCGGCCGATCGAGAGTCGCCTCGGCGAGCAGCGCGTTGATTCGCACCGACCATGCGGCGTGCACCTCGGCCAGTCGAGGGGCAATACCGCAATCCGCCATCTCTCGATCCAAGTCGTCCTCCGCGAACAATTCCGTCGTATACGGCCAGAGGCGCTCGAGCGCCGACTGCGCGCGTGCATGGCTTTCCTGCGTGCCGTCGCCGAGCCGCACCAGCCAATCCGAGCCGTAGCGCAGATGGTAGCGGCACTCCTTGACCGCCTTCGCCGCGATGGCGGCCAATCGCTCGTCGGCCGAGTCCACCAAGCGTTCGTAAAGCTCCAATTGAAACGCGCCGATGAGCACTTGGCGCACGATGGTCTGGCCGAAATCCCCGTTCGGCTGCTCGACCAGCGTCGGATTCAGGTACTCGCCCTGCTCGCGCAGGAAGGCGATGTCGTCCTCACCCCGGTCGCGACCCTCGAGTTCACCCGCATAGGCGAGGAGCAGGCGCGCCTGGCCGATCAGATCCAGCGCGACGTTGGCGAGCCCCAAGTCCTCCTCGAGTGCCGGCGCGTGGCCGACCCATTCGCCGAGCCTCTGACCGAGTACCAGGCTGAGATCCCCCACCCGCAGCACGTACCTGTACAACAGCCGGGCGACATTGGTCGCCGCCGCGCTCATAGGGTTTTGACCTCGTCGGGAATGTCGTAAAAGGTGGGGTGACGATAGATCTTATCGCGCGCAGGCTCGAACAACGCCTCGGCTTCCGCCGGGTCCGAAGCCGTGATGGCCGCGGACGGCACCACCCAAATGCTGACGCCTTCCTGACGCCGCGTGTACAGGTCGCGCGCATGATCGATCGCCATGCGCGCATCGGTGGCGTGCAAGCTGCCCACGTGCTTGTGATCGAGGCCGCCCCGGGCGCGAATGAATACCTCGTAGAGCGGCCATTGACGTTTGTCTTCCATGCGAAAACTCCGGTAAGAAGCCTCAATCGATCGATCAGGCCGCGTAGCTTGTGCCGCGCCTCTGCTGCTTTTCGGCGTACGCCGTCGCCGCCTCGCGCACCCAAGCGCCTTCCGAGTGCGCGCGGCGCCTAGCCGCCAGCCTTTCGGCATTGCAGGGACCGTTGCCCTTGAGCACCTGATCGAATTCGCCCCAGTCGATCGGGCCGAATTCGTAACGCTGCTCGGCGTCGTTCCAGCGCAAGCGCGGATCGGGCAAGGTCAGTCCCAGAAAATTCGCCTGCGGCACCGTGAAGTCGACGAATTTTTGCCGAAGTTCATCATTGGAGAAACGCTTGATTTTCCAGCGTTGCGAATCGGTGCCGTGGACCGATTCGGCGTCCGGAGGCCCGAACATCATGAGCGCGGGCCACCACCATCGATTGAGCGCATCTTGTGCCATGCGCTTCTGCTCGACGCTGCCTTGCGCCAACCGCATCATGATGTCGTAGCCCTGCCGTTGATGAAAGCTTTCCTCCCGGCAAACCCGCACCATGGCTCTTGCATAGGGACCGTAGGAGCAGCGGCACAGCGGAATCTGGTTCATGATCGCCGCGCCGTCGACCAACCAGCCGATGGCCCCGACATCGGCCCACGTCGGCGTCGGGTAGTTGAATATGCTCGAATACTTCGCCTTTCCCGCCAGCAATTGATCGATCAACTGATCGCGGCTCACGCCGAGAGTCTCGGCGGCGCTGTAGAGGTAAGCGCCGTGCCCGCCCTCGTCTTGCACCTTGGCGATCAGAATGGATTTGCGCAGCAAGGTGGGCGCGCGCGTGATCCAATTTCCCTCCGGGAGCATGCCGACGATCTCGGAATGGGCGTGCTGCGAGATTTGGCGAATCAGCGTGGCGCGGTATCGTGCGGGCATCCAGTCCTTCGGCTCGATCTTCTCTTCCCGATCGATGCGCGCCTCGAAGTGCCGCTCGCGCGAAATATCATCGGCCGGCGCGGCCGGATCGGACCCCTGAACATCGAGCGCCTGCGTGTACATGCCGCCTCCGGCCCTGTCGCTGCAATATTTGAGCAGGATCAGACTGACACGTACATTGCCTCAAATCAATTTTTTTGGTGTCATAAACTGCTGCATACTGCCGTTCAATTGAGAACCCCCAACCGCCCCGCCGCCGCCGCCCGGAATCTCGTCAAGCGCTTCGGCAATCAGCGCCCGCTTCGGGCCGGATCGCTGATCGTGACGATTTTCGGGGATTCAATCATGCCGCGCGGCGGCGCAATTTCCCTCGGCAGCTTGATCAAGCTCGCGGCCCCCTTTGGCCTCAACGAGCGCCTGGTTCGCACCGCCACGGCACGGCTCGCACTCGAAGGTTGGGTGCAAGCGCGGCGCGTCGGCAAGCTGAGCGAATACCGGCTTTCCGGCGCGGGACGCGAGCGTTTCGCCGACGCCACTCAGCGCATCTACGGCGATTCTAACGCGCACTGGTCTGGACGCTGGACCCTGGTCGTGTTGCCCGCCATGCCCGCTGCGGCGCGCCATCGACTGCGCAAGGAACTCACATGGCAGGGGTTTGGCGAGCTGGCGAGCGGCGTGTTCGCACACCCGGACGTGCCGGCGCAAGGCGTCGAATTGCCATTGGGCGGTGCCGATTCGTCCGCAGCGCTGATCTTCGAGGCGCGACTCAGCGCGCACGGAACCCCGGCTCAACTGGTCGAACTGGGCTGGGACCTAGCCGATCTTGCCAAGCGCTATCGGCGGTTCGTACGGCGCTTCGAGCCCGCGGCCGCGGCGCTACGGGCTCAACCCGTCGATCCCGCAAGCGGATTTGTCCTGCGCACCTTGCTCATCCACGAGTATCGCCGCCTGCATCTGCGCGATCCTCTCTTGCCCAAGCGATTGCTGCCCGCGAATTGGCCCGGGCATCTCGCCGCGGAACTGTGCCGCGAGATGTATGCGCGGGTGTTCGCCGCTTCGGAATGCCATTTGTCGTCGGTAGCGGCTCAGCTCGACGGCGCCTTGCCGCCGCCCGACCCGTCCGTCATGCGGCGCTTCGGTGGCCTCAGGCCCACTGCTCGAGCGCGTTCACGATGTGCGTGAGGAACGCGTTCGCCTGAAAGGCGTCGAGTGCCCGGTGGTCGATCGTGAGCGTGAGATAGCACTTGGGCCGCACGCCGATCGCCTCGGCCCCTTGCGCGTCGAGGGCGACCACCCGCCGTTCGACTTTGCCGACCCCGAGAATCGCCACTTGCGGCTGATTGATGACGATGGGTGCCGCGAGCAAGCTCCCACCGACGCCATGGTTCGAGATCGTGAAGGTGCCGCCGCGGACCTCCTCCGGTGCGAGCCTGCCCGATCGGGCGGCGCCGACCAGCTGGCCCAGCCGGCGGGCAATCCCCAGGAGGTCCAGTTCCTGCGCCCGGTGGATCACCGGCACGATGAGCCCATCGTTGCCGAGCGCCGTGCCCACGCCGATGTTGGCATCGGGGTGCAACTCGAGTGCGTCCTCGTGATACGTCGCATTGACCGCCGGGTGCGCGCGCAGGGCCCGCGCGCAGGCGGCAACAAAATAGGCGGTGAGGGTCAGTCGCGCGCCCTGGCGCTCGAACGCGGCGGCATTCGCGCTGCGATGCGCCAACACGCGGGTCAGGTCCGCCTCGAACAGAGTCGTGACATGCGGAGCGACGGCGAGGCTGCGCGCCATGTGCTCGGCCACGCGGCGGCGTATGGCGGTGTGCGGCAGGCGCGAAGCCGTGGCCGGGGGCGCCGCAACCGTCTCGCCCACCTGCCGCTCGATGTCGCGAGCGGTAATGCGTCCGTCCCGCCCGCTGCCGATGATATCGCCCGGCGACAGCCCGTGTTGTCCCAATAGCCGCCGCACCGCGGGGCTCAACGGCCGACGCGCACCCTCTGCGGACGAGGCGCCCTCGGGTGCAACGTGCGCAGGCACGGATTGCTGCACATGTGCCGCGGTGTCATGCACCGCGATCCGAACTCGAGCCAACACCTGCCCGGGCAGCACGTCCTCGTCGGGCTGTTTCAGGATCTCGCACAGTTCGCCGCTTGCCGGCGAAGGAATTTCGACAGTGACCTTGTCGGTCTCGAGCTCCAGCAAAGGCTCGTCCTTGCCGATGGAATCGCCCACAGCCTTGTACCACCTCAATATCGTGGCTTTGGTACCCTCCTCATTCAAGGGAGCAATGACGTCTGCGATGCGGCTCATACTCATACCGCCAGCAAATCCAGCATGGATTGGCAGATTCTCTCGATGCTCGGCAGCACGGCATCGAGCAGCACCGGGCTATGCGGACTCGGTATGTCCGGCATCGCGAGCCGTTCTATGGGCGCATCCAGATCGAAGAAAGCCTCCTTGGCGAGCACCGCGGCGATCTCGGCGCCGAAGCCGGCGGTGATGGTGTCTTCGTGCACGATGAGGCAGCGGCGGGTCTTTCGAACCGATGCCAGCGTCGCTTGCCGATCCCACGGCGACAGCGTCCGCAGGTCCAGCAAGTCGGCCGAAAGCCCGGTGCGCAGAATCGCGGTTTCGCTGCGCTCGACCATCGCGCCCCAGGTCACCACCGTCAGCGCGGAGCCCTCGCGCAATAGCCTGGCCTTGCCGAACTCCACCGTGAAATCGTCCCCGGGGTAGGCTCGCCGTGCCCAACTGCCGTCGAGCAGCGATCGGTGCTCGAAGAATATGGTCGGGTCATTGCCGCGCAGCGCCGTTCGCAGCAAACCGACGGCATCCGCGGCATTCGACGCCATCGCCACTCGCCAACCGATACCATGCACCCACTGCACCTCGTTCGATTGACTGTGCCAGGGATCGCCGCACTTGAAGAAACCGCCGGGAATGCGCACCACCATGGGTGCGGCGAATCGATTGGCTGTGCGCCAACGCATGGTGCCGCAATCGTTGAGTTGTTCGGCCGCCGGATCGGCGTATTTGCGGAATTGGATTTCCGGAACCGGCATGAGTCCGGCCGCGGCCATGCCGACCGCGCGGCCGATGATTCCTTCTTCCGATAAGCTGGTATCGAACACGCGGGCACTGCCGAATTTCTCCTGCAGGCCAATGGTGGCCGCGTGCACGCCGCCCTTGCGGCCCACATCTTCGCCGAACACGACGAGGCGGGGATTCACTTCGAGTTCGTGCTCGAGAGTGCGTCGCACCGCGGTAACCAAATTGATCCGCGGCCCTTGGGTGTTGGCCTGCGGTGAGGCGGCGGGAGGCGGGCCAAAATCCGTCCACAGACCTCCCTGAGTTTGAACTTCGGGCGCTCCATCGTCCTTGAATTCCGTGAACACATATCGCTTAACCCGTTGCGGATCGGGCGCGCTGCGCCGCTCGACACGCGCCCGCGCCTGGGCCACCTCGTCCCGCGAGCGGGCCACCTCGGCGTTCCACTCCTCTGCGGTCATAACGCTCGGCACGATCTGGGCACGCAGCTTGAGCCAAGGATCCCGTTCCTGCTCGGCGGCAATTGCCGCCGAACCTTTGTAGGTTTGGGTATCCTGCCCGGAATGCCCGCACAGGCGCGGAACCACGAGTCGGAGCAACGCCGGCCCCTCGCCGGCACGCACTCCGCCGATTGCATCGCGAATCAGCCGAGCGGCCGCCATCGGATCCGATCCGTCGCCGTCGATTATGCGCAAGCCGCGAAAGGCGCTCAAATTGCGCGCAATGTTTCCGCCCGGTGTCTGCACGTGCGAAGGAACCGAAATGCCGTAACCGTTGTCCTCGATGAAGAACAAAAACGGCAGCCGTTCGGTGGTCACGATATTGAGGGCCGCCCAAAAGCCGTTGGTCGCGGTCGAGGCATCGCCGCCATGAGCGACCGCAATACTGCGCGCATAGTGAGGCTCGCCCAGCGTGCCGTGCCGATAGCGCAGCGCCTGAGCCCAACCGACGGCCGGCGTGTATTGAGTGCCGACTCCGCCGCAGACCGGCAAGGCACACGGTCCAGCTCGTCGCGGCATGTTGAACACAACGCCGATATCGCGGCCTTCGCTCATACCGCCGACGCGCATCATGCTCGAGGCAAGCGCCTCTTCGATCGATAGGCCCAATGTCAGCATCAAGGGCCGGGAACGGTAGTAGCCGCTCACCGCATCCCTGGCGCCGGTGAGATGGCTGCCGAGGAGCACCTGGGTCACATCGTGGCCGCGCGCGGA
>Ga0209048_10001470_pt1 | contig 24221 bp, 26 predicted proteins | sample FrelakmetCRP12CR_FD_187146 | JGI IMG/M metagenome (GOLD analysis project Ga0209048, IMG submission 187146) | Freshwater lake sediment microbial communities from the University of Notre Dame, USA, for methane emissions studies - CRP12 CR (SPAdes)... | ecosystem: Environmental > Aquatic >... | reverse complement strand
CGACATCACGTCGTGGCGCTCGAGGTACGTCGTGTCGGGCAGCACGAGGTCGGCGAACGCGGTCGTCTCCGACTGGAACGCGTCGCAGACGACGAGGAACGGGATCTTGTACTCGCCGTCCGCGCCCCTGTCGTTCAGCATCCGGCGGACCTCGGGCGTGTTCATCGTCGAGTTCCACGCCATGTTCGCCATGAAGATCAGCAGCGTGTCGATCGGGTATGGGTCGCCGCGCCACGCGTTGGTGATGACGTTGTGCATCATCCCGTGCACCGACAGCGGGTACTCCCACGAAAACGCCTTGTCGATGCGCACCGGCGTGCCGTCGTCGTTGACGAAGAGGTCGTCGGGCTCGGCGGGCCAGCCGAGCGCGAGGCCGTCCAGCGGATGGCCGGGCTTGATCGCGAGCGGCGTGTTCGGCGTCTTCGCGCAGGGCGGGATCGGCCGCGGGAACGGCGCCTTGTGCCGGAAGCCGCCGGGCCGGTCGATCGTGCCGAGAAGCGTCATCAGGATCGCGAGCGCGCGGATCGTCTGGAAGCCGTTCGAGTGCGCGGCGAGCCCGCGCATCGCGTGGAACGCGACCGGGTTGCCGGTCACCGAGTCGTGCTCGTGGCCCCAGATGTCGGTCCAGGGGATCGGCAGCTCGATCTTCTGGTCGCGCGCGGTCACGCCCATCTCGTGCGCGAGGCGGCGGATCGCGTCCGCCGGAATGCCGGTGATCCCCGCGGCCCACTCCGGCGTGCAGTCGTCGACCCGATCCTTCAACAACTGGAACGCGGGCTTGACCGGCGTCCCGTCGGAGAGGGCGAATTCGCCGAGCAGGAACGGGTCGTTGCCCTCGGTGTGCGTGATCACCGGCCGGTTCGTCGCGCGGTCCCACCAGAGCTTGTTCTGCGGGTCGAAGCAGCCTTCCTCTTCCGGCACCTCGGTGCGAATGAACATCCCGAACTCGTCGTTTTTTGTGTCCAGGTTCACGAGCTGCCCGCCGTTCGTGTAGCGGACGAGGAATTCACGGTCGTAGAGCCCCAGCGCGATGATCTCGTGGATCAGCGCCTGCAGCAGCGCGCCGTCGGTGCCGGGCCGGATCGGCACCCACTCGTCGGCGATCGCCGAGTAGCCGGTGCGGATCGGGTTGATCGAGACGAAGCGTCCACCGTCGCGCTTGAACTTCGAGATCGCGATCTTCAGCGGGTTCGAGTGGTGGTCCTCGGCGGTGCCGATCATCACGAACAGCTTCGCCCGCTCGAGGTCCGGCCCGCCGAATTCCCAGAACGAGCCGCCGATCGTGTAGATCATCCCGGCCGCCATGTTGACCGAGCAGAAGCCGCCGTGGGCGGCGTAGTTCGGCGTGCCGAACTGCCGCGCGAAGAGCCCGGTCAGCGCCTGCATCTGGTCGCGGCCGGTGAAGAGCGCGAAGCGCTTCGGGTCCGTCGCGCGGATCCGCGCGAGCCGCTCTTCCAGCACGCGGAACGCTTCGTCCCAGCTCACCTCGACGAAATCGCCCGCTCCCCGCTCGGCGCCCGGTTTGCGCATCAGCGGCTTCGTGAGGCGCGCCGGCGAATACTGCTTCATGATCCCGGAGCTGCCCTTCGCGCAGATCACGCCGTTGTTGAGCGGATGCTCGGGATTGCCTTCGATGTACCGGACTTCGCCGTTGCGCAGGTGAACGCGGATGCCGCAGCGGCACGCGCACATGTAGCAGGTCGTGTTGCGCGTTTCCGTTGTCGCCCCCCGCAGCGGTGCGGCGAGCGGGTCGTGGAGGGGCGTCGTGGGCATGGTAGGGCGGGCAGAAACCGCTGCAGGGGGGTGCATGCCGCCCGGGGGCAGGGCCGCGAACGGGCTGGACCTTTCGGCGAAGGGTACCGTGATTTACGCCAATGCGCGCATGTGGCGTCTACTACCGCAATGGGGACACCGGGATACTTCGTTTGGGTAGGGATGCCGTGCTCGCCGCAATCACGGATCGCGGAGAGCCGCGATCCGGTTCGCGCGCGGAAACGCCCACCATTTTCCGCGGCATTGCGGTCCGCTGCAACGTTGCGATGGGCGAGCGCATCGGAGCTGTCGTGGGGGGGCGCGCTGTCGGCCGCTCGGTTCTCCTTGCCGCATCCGGCGATCAGACTCATAATTTCGGGCGCCATTGCGCGTGCCGTGGCATGGAGTGGACCTCGCCAGGGTCGTGCGTGAGCATGGCAAGGAGGCGGTCAACCGGCTAACTCCGCCGTTGCGCCTCTTCCAGGTATTCGGCATTGCGCCTGGGACGCCCCTCCGCCCGCGACAATGGGGTCAGGGTTGAGTGCGACGGACGGGTGCGTATCCGAGTTCCATGAAAATCTGCATCGTCTCCGACAGCCACGACCGGGCCGAAGCGCTCGCCGGCGCCGTCCGCGAGGCTGCCACGCGCGGCGCCGAGGCCGTGATCCATTGCGGCGACCTCATCGGCGCGCAGACCCTGCGGCCGGCGATGAGCGCCGGGTTGCCCCTGCACGTGATTCACGGCAACAACCTGGGCGATTCGGTCATGCTGCACCGGCTGGCGCGCGACAGCGGCGGATTGCTGCAGTATCACGGCGCCGACGCGCGCATCGAACTGGGCGGGCGCAGGATCTTTGTCGTGCACTATCCCGACTACGGCCATGCGATGGCCTGCACCGGCGATTGGGACCTCGTGTGCTGCGGCCATTCGCACTGTGCCGGCGTCCTGCAGGTGGCCAACGTCAAGGGCGGAAATACCTGGCTGGTCAACCCCGGCACGGTGGCAGGGCTGGCGGCGCCCGCGACGTGGATTATCGGCGACCTCGAGTCGATGCGATTCGACATCCGGGAGCTCTAGACGCATCGACGCACACCCGTGGGAAGGATCGAGGGTCGCGCCGCGCGGGGTCGCGGTCTGCGCAGCCAAGCGCAATGGCACCCGGCAACGCATCGAGTCCTGGCCGCTGCATTCGAGTCATGGCGAAATTCACCCAATCTATGGCGCCATAGCTTTTTCTTGTCGGCCGGCGCGGGAGCCCCCTGTAGAATCGGCCGGGACGAGCCCGGATGAGCTTCGCCATGGGGACCGTGCGCACGAGCCCCGTTCCCGGCCGAGGGAGGAAATGATGTTCACCAGCAATCCGTTTGCCGAAATTTCGGCGTCCATCCCGCCTGTGGTCATGCAGGCCTACGTCGTCGTCATGATCGTCCTGGTTGTCGCGGGGACGCTGTTTGACGTCGTGCACAAGGGAAGCGCCAGGTATTTCTTCGAGAACTGGCGCAGGTCGAAAGGCAAGGGCGCCAAGCCGCTCGGCGGTGGCGAACTGGTGTCGATCGCAGTCAGGACCGGCGTCGTCGACGTTCTCACCTCCGGAGAATTCTGCAACCCGCGGCGCCGCGTCGCCCACCTGTTGGGGATGTACGGATTCGTGATCTACGTCGTCGCCACCGCCATCCTGATATTCGGCTACCCGACGCCCGCGACACCCGCGCCCGGCATCCTGCCGCTGCTGTGGTGGATCGGCGGCCTGATGATCTGCGTCGGCGGCTACTGGTTCTGGTTTTTCATCCGCGTCGATGTCGCCGCCGAGGGTCACTCGCCGCTTCGCCTCGTGCGTGCGGACCTGTTCATCGTCTCGCTGCTCGCCAGCGCGACGCTGGGCCTGATCTGGGCCTACCTGCAGGCGCGGGGCGTCGCCGGGGCCCGCGTGTTCTTCGGCCTGTACATCCTGGCCACGACGGTGTTGTTCGCGGGCGTGCCCTGGTCCAAGTTCGCCCACATGTTCTTCAAGCCCGCGGCGGCCTTCGAGAAGAGAGTGTCAGAGGCCGATGGTTCGGCCGAGAATCTGCCGACACAGACCCGTGACGATCCGGAGCAACGGCAACGACACTCGATGGAACTGTTGCGAGATGCCCCGCTGAACATGGGGCTCGGCATCAAGCGCGAAGCGCCCCGCCATTATTGATTCGAGAAGCAAACCGCACGTTCTGCTGGACTGGATAAGGAACCGGAAAAATGCCTACCTTCGTCTACATGACAAGGTGCGACGGATGCGGACATTGCGTCGACATCTGTCCGTCGGACATCATGCACATCGACAAGACGTATCGGCGCGCCTACAACATCGAGCCCAGCATGTGCTGGGAGTGCTACTCCTGCGTCAAGGCCTGCCCGCAGCATGCGATCGATGTGCGCGGATATGCCGACTTCGCCCCGCTCGGTCACAGCGTTCGCGTCCACCGCGACGAGCAGAAGGGCACGATCGCCTGGAGGATCAAGTTCCGCAACGGTACGGAAAAGAACTTCCTGTCGCCCATCACCACCAAGCCCTGGGGGACGGCGATCCCCAAGCTCGCGGACGTTCCCGGACCCAGCAAGGAAATGCGCGACGGACATCTGCTGTACAGCGAGCCGAAATATATCCGCATGGATGACGGCGCTTTGCATACGCTTCAAGCCGCGGGTCTCAAGATGAAGAAAGGTGTGTATTACTGATGGCTTACGAAACGATCGTCGAAGACGGCATCGATATTCTGGTCGTCGGTGCAGGCCTTGGCGGCACGGGTGCCGCATGGGAGGCCAGATTCTGGGGGCAGGACAAGAAGATCGTCATTGCCGAGAAGGCCAATATCGATCGTTCCGGCGCGGTCGCCCAGGGGCTGTACGCCATCAACTGCTACATGGGCACCCGCTGGGGCGAGAACAAGCCGGAGGACCATGTCCGCTACGCTCGCATCGACCTGATGGGGATGGTGCGGGAAGACCTACTGTTCGACATGGCCCGTCACGTCGACTCCACGGTGCATCAGTTCGAAGAGTGGGGCCTGCCCATCATGAAGGACCCGAAAACCGGGCGCTATCTGCGTGAAGGGCGATGGCAGATCATGATCCACGGCGAGTCCTACAAGCCCATCGTGGCCGAGGCCGCCAAGAAGTCGGCGGACAAGGTCTTCAACCGCATCTGCGTCACCCACCTGCTGATGGACGACGGCAAGGAGAACCGGATAGCCGGTGCCGTCGGCTTCAACGTCCGCACCGGCAACTACCACGTCTTCAAGTCCAAGACCGTGATCTGCGGCGCGGGCGGCGCCTCCAACATCTTCAAGCCGCGTTCCGTGGGCGAAGGTTCCGGCCGCACCTGGTATGCGCCCTGGTCGTCCGCGTCTGCCTACGGGCTCATGATCGACGCCGGCGCCAAGATGACGCAAATGGAAAACCGCATCGTGCTGGCGCGTTTCAAGGATGGCTACGGCCCGGTCGGCGCCTACTTCCTGCACCTGAAGACCTATACGCAAAATTGCCTGGGCGAGGAGTACGAATCCAAGTGGTTTCCCGCCCTGCAGCAAATGGTCGGCAAGGAATACCTGGACCCGGAAGCTTCGCACCTGACGCATCGGCCGATCCCGACCTGCCTGCGCAACCACTGCATCATCAGTGAAGTCAATGCCGGCCGCGGCCCCATTCACATGGTGACCATGCGCGCGTTCCAGGATCCCCATCTGGAAGAGGTCGGCTGGGAGAACTTCCTCGGCATGACCGTCGGCCAGGCGGTCCTGTGGGCCGCCACCGATGTGGATCCCAAGAACGAGAATCCCGAGCTGACCACATCCGAGCCCTACGTGATGGGCTCCCACGCGACCGGCTCGGGTGCCTGGTGCTCGGGTCCCGAGGACGTCTCCCCTCCCGAGTATTTCTGGGGCTACAACCGCATGACGACGATCGAAGGCCTGTTCGGCGCCGGTGACGCGGTCGGCGGCACGCCGCACGCCTTCTCATCCGGCTCGTTCACCGAAGGTCGTCTCGCCGCGAAGGCCGCCTGCAAATACATCGACGACGGTAAGGCCGAAGGCATCGTAGTGTCCGACGAGCAGATCAACCGCCGCAGGAAAGAGATCTACAAGCCCCTGGAGCACTACAAGACCTACCGCAATGCGATCGTGGCGGGCTCCGTCAATCCGCACTACATCAATCCCAAGCAGGGCCTGGACCGTCTGCAGAAGCTGATGGACGAGTATTGCGGCGGGGTGACCGTCAACTACATGACCAACGAGAAGCTGCTGAATATCGGCCTCAAGAAGCTCGCGATCATGGAGGAAGACCTCGAGAAACTGGCCGCCGAGGACGTTCACGAATTGCTGCGGGCGTGGGAATTGAAGCACCGCCATCGCGCCGCCGAGTGCGTCACGCAGCACACGCTGTTCCGCAAGGAGACCCGGTGGCCAGGTTACTACTACCGGGGCGACGCGATGAAGGTGGACGATGAAAACTGGCACGTGCTGACTGTCTCGCGTCGCGATCCGCAAACCGGCGACTACACCATGGAGAAGGCGCCCTGTTATCACCTGGTTTCGGATGACGAGTAGCAATATCCCCGGGCAGAAGCCCGCGTCGACCGTCTGCCTGGCGCAAGAGGAGCCGGCATGTCGTCGGTGGTGAGCGCTGTGCAGCCGGCCTCGCCCGGCGGCCTGGAGCCGCGCGTGAACATCATCGAAAAGAACGATGAGGAGATTCGGGCCATTGCCGATCCCCTGTGGCGCGACCTCGTCAGGCATTCGAACGAAGGCAAATACGGAGAGTTCGTGAGGAACTTCTCCACTTCCCTGGCGCTTGCCATGAATCAGGTCGTGGCGGGCCACCAGTTCGCCAACAGTGAACTGGCGAGAAGCCTTTCGGAAGACGTCGATGCGCTCGGCATCATCCGCCGGGGCGAACATGTGACGGTTCTCTACCGGCAGCGGAGCACCAGGAAGCAAGGCGAATGGCTTGGCCGGCTCGTCCTCGGCTATGAAGGGGGCGAGCTCAAGATCTTTGGCGCATCCATCTTCTGAGCAGTTCGTGCGGATTCGAAATGAGCGAAACCATCCAGGACGGCAAGTTTGTCGAACTGACCTACAAGGTGACCGACAGGAAATCGGGGCATGTCCTCACCAGGGTCGAATTCCCGTTGGGCTATGCTCACGGACACAATGAAATTCTGGCCCCTTCCGTCCACAGGGAGCTGGAGGGCAAGTCCGTTGGCGACGTGATCGAAGTGCCAATCGATGGCAATCAGATCTTCGGTCCCAGAGACGAGTCGCTGGTTTTCACCGATCGCATCGAGAATGTCCCCGAGGAGTATCGGCAAGTCGGCGGCTCCATCCTCATGGAAAACGACAGCGGCCAGACCCGCAGCTTTATCGTGACGTGGATGGACGATGAGAAACTGACGGTCGACGGCAACAATCCGCTTTGCGGCAGAGCGGTCGTCTTTACGCTCGAGATACTCACCGTGCGCGACGCCACCGATGAAGAGACAAGGCTGGGCGGGGCGATCATGGCGAACGCGGATGTCGACCCGTCGCTCATGAGACCTGTCTAAGCGGCGGTAGCGGATGGCAGCGGACAGATCTCGGCTTTGGCTACTTGCACTTGCAATCCTGACTTCACGGCGAGAAAGGTGACTCATGAGCGAGCAGAAGCCCACCACCAAAGTTCCTGACGGCCATACGCGTTTTTTCACAACGCGTCCGATGGCGCCAAACGAAAAGGGATTTGTCGGTTACGAAACGGTCTGGAAACCGTTCCAGAAGGAAGTCGAATACAAGACGCCGAAACAGCCGTAGGGGCAGTGCCGTAGCATTGACGAGCCGGATCGCCGCCAAGGCGGCGGTCGTCTGCTTCGTCAGCGTGGCGCAGGTCATGCGCCAGTCCGGGCCGGTCCTTTGCGGACGACCGGCTTTGTGCTCCAATGGGTTTCAGCCAGTCACCTTCCGGACGGATCGATGGCGGATCGCCGCCTCCAGGTGTTCCACGCGGTTGCAACGCACCTCTCCTTCACCAAGGCGGCCGAGGCGCTTTCAATGACCCAGCCGGCGGTAACGTTTCAGATCCGCCAGCTCGAGGAGCATTTCAACACCCGCCTGTTCGATCGGACGCACGGGCGCATCGCGCTCACGGCATCAGGCAAACTGGCCCTGGAGTACGCCGAGCGAATCCTCGAGGTCTCGGCCGAGCTCGACACTCGCCTGCAGGAGATGAGCGGCCGGCTTGGAGGCGCCCTGCTGATCGGCGCCAGCACCACGATCGCGGATTACCTCCTGCCGCGCGTGTTGGGCGCCTACAAGGCGCGCTTTCCCGCCGTCGTGCCGCGGCTCTTCGTCGCCAACTCCGATGGGGTGCAGAGTCGCGTCGCCGAGCGCAGTCTCGACATCGGCTTCATCGAAGGCGACTCGCACCTGCCCGCGCTGATGGCCGACGTCTGCTGCGAGGATGAACTGCAGGTCACCTGCGCGCCATCGCATCCGCTGGCGAAGCTCGGGTCCGCGACGCCCGAGTCGCTGACGCACTACCCCAACATCAGCCGCGAGCCAGGATCGGGCACGCGCGAGGTCATCGATCACTACCTGCAGACGGCGGGCATTTCGCCCGACTCGCTGCAGCGCGTGATGGAGCTCGGCAGCCCGGAGGCGTTGAAGGGTCTGGTCGCGACCGGGCTGGGGTTTGCCATCATGTCGCGCGCGACCGTGAGCAACGAGATCCGCCTGGGGCAGCTGGTGCAGATTCCGCTGGCGCCGCCCCTGATCCGCAACATGTCGGTCGTCTATCCCAAGGAGCGGATCCATTCGCAACTGGTGAGCAGCTTCGTCCAGTTCGCAAAGCGGAATCTCGGTGCCATGCCGTTCGCCGAGGGCGAAAGCGCGCACGCCAGGGTGTGAAGTGCCACGAGGCTGCTTCCGGACCGATTGAGTCGCGTGATGGGTGCCCCGTCCCGATCACCTTGCCGAATGGCCAGCAACCCCCGCTTCGACGTCTTGCCTTGCGCCGAGCCCCGCGTAGTACTCGCGCAGGACGGCGAGCACCTCCGGCCGGCTGAATTCGGGCGGCACGTCGATGCCCTCCGCCAGCGACTTGCGCAGTTGCGTGCCGGAGACCTGCAGCCGATCGCCATCCTCGTGCGGGCAGGTTCGGCCGGACGCCATGCTGCCGCACTTGTAGCACCAGAACGCCACGTCGATCTTGAGCGGCTGCGTTTCCAGCGCTCCCTTGGGGATCTGGTCGAAAATGTGGTGCGCATCGAACGGGCCGTAATAGCTGCCGACGCCCGCGTGATCGCGACCGACGATCTGGTGCGAGCAGCCGTAATTCTGGCGGAACAGCGCATGGAGCAGCGCCTCGCGCGGCCCGGCGTAGCGCATGTCGAGCGGGTAGCCCGCCTGCACGACGGTCTTTTGCACGAAGTAGCGGTCGGCCAGCACCGAGATGGCCCGCGTGCGGACATCGGCTGGAATGTCGCCGGGCTTGAGCGCTCCCAGCAACGAATGGATGAGCACGCCGTCACACACCTCGATCGCGATCTTTGCCAGATATTCGTGCGATCGGTGCATCGGGTTGCGGGTCTGGAACGCGGCAACCCTCGACCAGCCAAGCGCCGTGAAGAGCGCACGGGTCTGCGCGGGGGTCATGAACAGCGCGCCGTACCTGGCGGCGAACTCGCCGGTCGAGAGGACCTTGATCGGACCGGCAATATTGACTTCGCCCTGCTCCATCACCACCTTCACGCCCGGATGCGCAGGATCGACGGTACGGAACACGGTGGCGCATTCGTGCTTCTTGTCGATCGTGTACTTCTCGGTTACGAGCATTGTGGCGAGCGGCTCGTCGCCGTCCGGATCGATCAGGGCGATCTGGCCACCGGTGCGGATCGACGCGGCGGCAGTCGCGTCTGCGGAGAGTGTGATGGGAATCGGCCAGAACAGGCCGCTCGCCGTCTTCATGCCATCGCACACGCCCCGCCAGTCGGCGTGCGTCATGAAGCCGTCGAGTGGCGTGAAGCCACCGATGCCGAGCATGATGATGTCGCCTTTTTCGCGCGAGCACACGCGCAATCGCGGCAACGTCGCCGCCCGCCGTCGTTCGGCGGCGATTTCCTCGGCCGGAAGCAGCAGAGGGCGCAATTCGCCGCCGCCGTGCGGATGGACCAACGCCATGATCTCATGCCCTCCCTTCGCCTAGCCGGTCGGTCGGCCGCCGCCGCGGGCCGCGCGTCGGATACATGCACGCGGAGCAGCGTTCTTGACCGGGCTCCGTCGCGGCAATCGAGCGGCCCCGATGGACAAGAAGCGATCACCGAGCAGTAAGGGTACTGCGGATGCCCGGCTTCCGCGAAGAACTGCCCGCGCTCCGCCGGAAGTGCCGCGTCGTGGGTCACGAAGGCGGGCAGCAGGGGCGCGGCCGCGGCCCGGAAGCGGTGCCGCGAAGGGGTCCTGGAGAAGTGTCGTGGACATGGCTGGGGCGCGCGAATCGCTGCAGGCAGGGCGCATGCCCCCTCGGTGGCAGGCCCGAACGGGCTGGACCTTGCTGCGAAGGGTACCGTTATTTACGCCAACGCGGGCATGTGGTGTCTACTACCGCGATGGGGACACCGGGATACTTCATTTGGGTAGGGATGGCAATGCTCGCCGCAACCGCGGATCGCAGAGAGCCGCGACCCGGTTTGCGCGCGGCAACGCCCACCATTTTCCGGCGTGTGGCTCGACGCCGAAACGACCGCGATGTGGCAGGCGACCGACCTCGTCGCTTGCGGTCCCGGTGTTCAAGGCCGATGATTTTTCGCCACGGTCGCCCGGGCGCATGCCCGAGGCCGACTCTCCGGGACGCGGTTACCAGGACCTGGCGTCGATGCGCATGAAGGAGACCGCTTGAAGCCGCGTCGCGGAGGGGGGCTGGAGCCGGCCGGCGTGTTGACGGGCGCGGGGGCGGGTTCCTTGCTCGTCGAGGTTCCGCCGCCGGACGGCGAAAACGCGATCGCGTCCGGCGTCGCCCTGCCGCCGGGGGCCGTGGCGGCGCTGGAATCCGTGCTCGCGGCCGTCCTTCGAATGGCCGGCGCGAGCGCCGGCGTCGTTCGCGCGGCCGCGCCCATTTCGCCAGTACTCGCGGTGCTCGTCGCGGTGGACGTTTCCGCACCGGGGGAGGGCGGCGCGGCAATCGGGGCTCGCGGAGGCGTCCGGGCGTCGCCGGCGGGCCCGATCGCGCTCTGGTGCAACCGCTGCCCGGAGTCGCGCGCGGCCGACAGCGAATGCGTGAGGCAGGGGATCTGCGGATGCGACGAGCGCTTTCCCGCCGATCGCGAAGGCCGGGTGTGCAAGCACGTGGCCAGCCAGCCCCTTGGACTGCGTGGTTCCGGTGCCGCGGTGCTGAACCTGCGGTTCGACGGCCCGGACGGATGCGCCGCCGCGAGTCTGTCCGCGCTCGAGGCCGGTGCCCGGGTCATGGCCGCCGCACTCGAGCAGGTCCGGCTCTCCCGGGAGGCCCTGCGGACGGCACTGGCCGGCGAGCGCCAGATGATGGCGAACGAGGTGCACGATTCGCTCGCGCAGGGGCTCACGTACATGCGGATGCGGATGAGCCTGCTGCGCCACGCGATCGGGGAGGGCGACAGCGAGCGGGCGCTGAAATACTGGGGCGACGTCGACGGCTCGCTCACGGACGCGCACCGGCGCCTGCGCGAGCTGATCACGTATTTCCGCTGCCGGATGGATGCGCAGGGACTGCTGCACGCGCTGCAGGAGACGAGCGAGAAGTTCCTCGGTCGCACCGGCGTCGTGCTGGAATTCGTGAACGGAGTGCCCGGCCTGGATCTGCCGGTTGCGCGCGAGGTGCAGGTGTTTCACATCGTGCAGGAGGCGCTCGCCAACGTGGGCAGGCACGCAGACGCGCGGCGCGCGCGGCTGACGCTCGCCCCGCGGGACGACGGGTACGAGATCACCGTCGAGGACGACGGCGTCGGCATGGCCGCGGACTTGGCGGCCGGCGAACGCGGCGAGGCCGGCCACTACGGGATCGCCATCATGCGCGAACGGGCCCGGCGGTTGGGCGGCGAGCTGACGGTCGACAGCGCGCCGGGGGCCGGGACGCGCGTGCGGTTATACTTCCCTGCCGTGGACCCGTCGACCGAAAGTGCGCCATGAGTGATCCCATCCGCGTCGTCCTCATCGACGACCACGGGCTCTGCCGCCGCGGTCTCTCCGAGCTCCTGGAGCAGCGCGCCGGCATCGAAGTGCTCGGCACGACCGGCAATCCGGACGAGGCGGTGCGCCTGCTGCGGGAGGCGCGGCCGGACCTCGCGATCATGGACCTGCGGATGGCGCCGGTGGACGGCTTCGCGCTGCTCGCGCGGATCCGGACCGAGGGCATCGACACGCCGGTCGTCGTGCTGACGATGAGCGACCTCAAGGACGACCTCGCTCGGGCGTTCCGCGCCGGCGTGCGCGGCTATCTGCTCAAGGACATGGACCCCGACGACGTGATCGACGCCATCCGCCGCACGGCGCGCGGCGAGGTCGTCGTGGCTCCGATGATGGCGGCCAAGCTCGTCGACCTGCTCTCGCCGGGCCAGGCGGGAAAGACCCACGACGACTATCTGCAGCAGCTGACCGAGCGCGAGCGCGAGATCCTGCAGCACCTCGCGAGCGGCAAGAGCAACAAGGCGATCGCGCAGTCGCTCGACATCAGCCACGACACCGTGAAGCTGCACGTCCGTCACATCCTGTCGAAGCTGGGGCTCACGTCGCGCGTCGAAGCCGCGGTCTTCGCGGTCGAGCACCGCGTCGCGAGGGAAGGCGGCACGCAGCGGACACCGGGCTGAGAGAGACCGGTCGGATGCGGCTTTCCGCCGGCACGTCGGCGGATCGGGACGGGGCCCCGGAAAACCGAGGCTGACGCTATTCTCCCGGCACGAACCAGTTGAGCTTTTCGCGCAGCCGCACGACGTTGCCGACGATGATAAGCGTCGGCGCGGAGAGCTTCGCCTTCGCGACGAGACCGGGCAGCGTCTTCAGCGTGCCCGTCACCACGCGCTGCGTCTGCGTCGTCCCGTGTTGCACGACGGCAGCCGCCGTGTCGCGCGGAAGCCCGTGCAGGACGAGCTTCCGGCACAGCAGAGGCAGCGCGAGCAGCCCCATGTAGACGACGATCGTCTGGCGCGGCCGCGCGAGCGTCGCCCAGTCGAGGTCCGTGCTGCCGTCCTTGAGGTGCGCGGTGACGAACACGCAGCTCTGCGCGTGGTCGCGATGCGTGAGGGGGATGCCGGCATAGGCGGCGGCGCCCAGCGCCGCGGTGATGCCGGGCACCACCTCGAACCGGATGCCGCGCGCCGACAGCGTGTCGATCTCCTCGCCGCCGCGGCCGAAGACGAACGGGTCGCCGCCCTTGAGGCGCAGCACGCGCTTTCCGGCCTGCGCCAGCTCGACCAGGAGGGCGTTGATCGCCTCCTGCCGCATCGTGTGGTTGGCGCGGCGCTTGCCGACGTAGATGCGCTCGACGCGCGCCGGCAGCAGCGCGAGTATCTCCGGCGAGATCAGGTTGTCGTACAGCGCGACGTCGGCGCGCTTCATCAGCTTCAGCGCCCGCACCGTGAGCAGATCCGGGTCGCCGGGTCCCGCGCCGACGAGGTAGACCTTCCCGCGGGCCGCGCGGCGCTTCGAGGCGACGGCGGGCGGGCGCACCGTGCGAGGGGGCGCCATCAGTGCCCGCCCGGCCGCCCGAAGGGCACTGTGCGCCCCCTCGGGGGGCAGCGAACGCAGCGAGCGTGGGGGCCGTTCATCTCAGTGCCCGCCCGGATCCGGCGGCGCGGACGCGGCATCGTTGGGGTTGATGAAGATGAACCGGAAATCGCCGGGCTCGAGCTCGACGAAATCGAGCGTCATCCCCGCGAGGAGGTCGCGCTCGTCCTCGGCGACGACCAGCGCGATCCCTTCGGAGGTCAACGCGAGGTCGCCCTTGCGCGCGTTGTCGAATCCCATCGCGTAGTCGATCGAGCCGTCGGCGTCGCGCCGGGCCGCGATGCGCAGCGCGAGTCGCTCGGAGTCGGACTCCTTTGCTGCGGCCACGATCTGCCGTGCGGCGTCGGGCGTGACCGTGACGAGCGGCGCCGCGCCCGGCGCATGCCGGTGGAACGTGATCGGTGCGGTGTGCGGCTCCTTCTTCAATGCTCGCCTTTCGTCTTCAGCAGCCCGGCGAGCCGGTTGCCCTGCTTCTGCGGGCCGCCGTGCGGGAAGAGGTCGTGCAGGTAGTGGTTGTTCCCGCGCGCGGGTCCCCACGCGTCGCGGAAGTGCCGGATCATCACGCGGACCTGCGCCTGCACGCCGTGCCGCTCGAAATGCTCGCGCAGGAAATGCAACACCTCCCAGTGCTCGGCGGTCAGTTCCAGCCCCTCGCGCGCCGCCTGCGCCCGAGCGAAGGCCTCCGTCCATTGGTCGCGGTGGACGAGATAGCCTTCGGCGTCGGTTTCGATGGTGACGCCGTTCACGGCGAGCGGCTGCGGTGCCGGCGAACCCGGAGGCATCGTGGGTTCCTGTGCGTCCATGGCTCAGTGCGCGCCCGTGGGGCCGCCTGCAGGCGGCTTGGCGCGTCCGGCTGAAGCCGGACCCACGACCGGATTCCCGGGAACGTTCATTTCAGACGACGAGCGCCTCGCCGGCGCTCGCGGGATCGACCCACGCGGCGTTCGCCGCGCGCCGCTGCCCGCAGCCGCTCGCGCGGACGAACGCGACGAAGCGGGCGGCCCAGTTGCTGCGGTCCGTGCAGCGCCGGTGCACGAATGACGCGAGCACGTTCTTCGTTACGATGCCGTCGTGCTGGCCGTCGACGCCGTGGCCGCGCCCGACGCGGTAGGCGAAGCGCGTGTCGGCCGGGAGGTTCTCGAGGCTCGCGTAGTGGAACTCGTGCGCGCGGATCTCGACGCCCGCGCCGGGCTCCTGCGGCCAGGGAAACGCAGGCGTCTCTTCGAGCACAACGTAGCCGCGGCCGACGGGCCGCTCGTGCATCACGACGTCGCCGTCGATCGCGCCGACCATCCGGCACGCGCGGCCTGCGTGCGTCAGCGAACGCGCGAGATACATGAGCCCGCCACACTCGGCGTACACGGGCAGGCCCGCGTCGATCGCGCGGCGGATCCGCTCGCGCAGCGCCGCGTTCGCCTCGAGTTCGCGCGCGAAGAGCTCGGGGAAGCCGCCGCCGATGAAGAGCGCATCGATGTCCGGCAGGTGCGTGTCGGCGAGCGTGTCGAAAGCGACGAGCGTCGCGCCGGCGGCGGCCAACGCGTCCAGGTCGTCGGCATAGTAGAACCCGAACGCGCGGTCCCGCGCGATGCCGATGCGGATTTCGGCAGCCGTGGCGCGCGCGGGCGGCACGGGCGCGGCGACGGGGGGCGTGTCGCCGGCAACCGCGAGCAGCCGGTCGAGGTCGACCTGCGCGGCGATCGCGGCGCCGATCTGCGCGACGTGCGCGGCGGCGTTGCCGGCCTCGTTGCTGGGCATGAGGCCCAGGTGCCGCTCGACGATCGCGAGGCGCGGGTCGTGGTGGACGGCGCCCAGCACCGGCACGTCGGTGTAGTGCTCGATCACCGCGCGGAGCTTCGCCTCGTGCCGGCTGCCTCCCAGCTGGTTCAGGATCACGCCGGCGATCCGGATGTCGCGGTCGAACGCCTGGTAGCCGAGGATGAGCGGCGCGATGCCGCGCGTCATCCCGCGCGCGTCGATGACGAGCGCGACCGGCAGGTCGAGCATCCTGGCCACGGCCGCGTTGCTGTTGCTGCCGTCGAGGGCGAGGCCGTCGTAGAGCCCCTTGTTCCCTTCGACGAGCGCGACGTCCGCGCCGGCAGCATGGAGGTCGAACGCCGCGCGGATCTCGGCCTCGTTGCACAGGTACGGATCGAGGTTGCGGCAGGGCCGGCCGCTTGCCTGCGTCAGCCACATCGGGTCGATGTAATCCGGCCCCTTCTTGAACGTCTGGACTGTGCTGCCGCGTGCCATGAATGCCGCGGCCAGCCCGACCGCGACCGTCGTCTTGCCCGACGACTTGTGTGCGGCCGAGACCAGGAAGCGGCGCATCGCCGTTTCGCCTAGTCGGCGCCCCCCGCGGCGCCGCGCGGCGCGGCGGGCGATGCCTGCGGCAGGAAGTCGAGCGCGCGCACGCCGACGAGCGTGATCAGAAACGCGATGCCCACTCCGCCGAGGCCGAGCGCGATCTCCGGCAGGCTTGGAGCATAGGCGCGCACCTGCCCGTCGCCGAAACGGCTCGTTGTCGCGTAGCCCGGAAAGAGGTCGAGCGGAAAGGCCTGGCCGCCGATGATGAACACGTAGAGCAGCGCGAACGCGCCGACGATCACGAGCAGCGGGGCGGCGAGGGTACCACCCGCGCGGGCCGCGCCCGGCCGCCAGATCAGGACGAGCGGCACGAGGCTGCCCGCGACGACGTAACCCCACCAGAAGAGGTGCGGATAGACGCCGCCGTCCCGCAGGATGAAGCGCTCGAACGGGAGCTGCTTCGCGAAATAGGCGTTGGTCAGATGGTAGATCAGCACGAAGAACAACATGGCGACGACGAAGAGCCCCAGCAGGTTGTGCATGCGCGCACGGATCTCCGCGGGCAGCTCGAGGCCGCTCCACCGGTACAGCACCCGTTGCGCGACGAGGAACGCCGCGAGCCCCCAGGCAAAGGACATTGCGAGGAAGAGGGGAACGAGCACCGCCGTGCCGTACGCCTGGCGCGCGACGAGGAAGGCGAAGATCGAGCCGGTGCCGGACGTCAGGATGATCCGCCACGAAAAGGCGGCGATGCCCGCGGCACGGGACCAGCGACCCATCCGCCGCTCCATCAGCGTCCACAGGTAGACCGCGACGATCGCCGCCATCCCGCTGTAGAGGAACATGTTCCACGCGAACACCGACGTGAAGTTGTAGTGGGTCGCGGCAACGATCACGCGCTCGGGCCGGCCGAGGTCCAGCATCAGCACGGTGAGGCCGCCGGCCAGCAGCGCGAGGCAGAGCAGCCCCGACAGCGGCGCCTGCGGCTTGTACGCGGTCTCGCCGAAGACCGAGCCGACGGACGCGACGTTGAGCACGCCCGAGGCGGCGACGATCAGGAAGATCGCGAACACGTGCGGCGTCCCCCAGACGATCTGGTTGTTCATCCCCGTGACGACGTGGCCGTGCTCTTCCATGAAACGGGCGGCGACGAGCCCGGCGAGCACGATCAGCGCGCCGCCGGCAAGCAGTGCCCAGAAGCGGCGCGACGGGATCGGGGTGGCTTCGGTCTTCATCGCGTGGCGGCGTTCACAATCCGGCGTAGCGGACGCCGGGGTCGAGCCGCAGGTCGGCGCGCACCTGCGTCGTCGCGACCGCCGCGATCCGCTGCGAGATCTCGCTCTGCGGGTCGCTCAGGTCGCCGAACAGCAGCGCCTTGTGGCCGGCCGTCGCGCATGCCTCGACGCACGCGGGAATCCGGTCGCGGTCGATCCGGTGCACGCACAGCGTGCAGGACTCGACGCAGCCCTTGCCGCGCGGCACCTCCGGCTTCTGGTCCGTGACGGGCTCGTGGACGAACGAGCGCGCGCCGTACGGGCACGCCATCATGCAGTACCGGCAGCCGATGCACGTGTGCCGGTCGACCAGCACGATGCCATCGGCGCGCTTGAACGACGCGCCGGTGGGGCAGACGTCGACGCACGGCGGGTGGGCGCAGTGCTGGCACATCATCGGCAGCGAGCGCACGCGTCCGCGCACGTCCTTCAACTCGATCTTGCGGATCCACTGCGCGTCGGTGGGGCGTTTGCCGCCCGGCAGTCCGTTCTCCGAATCGCAGGCGGTGACGCAGGCGTCGCAGCCGGGCTCGCACCGGTTCATGTCGACGAGCAGGCCCCAGCGCACGCCCTTCGGCGCGGGAATCTCCGGTGCGCGGCCTTGCGCGAGATCGTAGAGTGTGATGCCCGGCGCGAGCGCAATTCCGGCGAGGGCCGCCGAGTCCCACAGGAACTTGCGCCGATCAAGATCAACGCTCATGGCTTCGTCGCCGCCATCGCGGGAGCGGGCCTGTCGGCGTGGCACTCGAAGCAGTCGAGCGCAACGCCGGCATAGCTGTGACAGCTGGAGCAGAACCCGTCGCTGCCGGTGACGCGACCGGTCTTGCGACCCGCATGGCAGGTGATGCAGTTGGCGAGGCTGTGCTGCGTCGTGCGGATGCCGTCGCGAACCGTCTCGTCGCGGTGGTGCTTCAGGACCTCCATGTGATTGCGGCGCATGTAGGCCGTGGCTTCGACGCACCGTTCGCCGGCGCCTGCCTCGATGCGCGGCAGGGGAACCCGTGTCACGGCGCCCATGTCGGCGGCGATCGCCCCCGCCGACAGCGCGGTAGCAGCGATGGTGAGCAGGCGGGTGAGCAATGCCGCCCACGTGGGGCCGCCTTCGGGCGGCCGATGAAGCTGCGCGGCGCGCCGTCCGGCTGAAGCCGGACCCACGGAAGCCCGACTCACGGAAGCCGGACCCACGGAAGCCGGACCCACGGCGCCCCGGCTCGCGATCGATGGATGCCGCGTGTTCATTGCCCTATTCGCCCAGTCCCATCTGGATGTAGCCGGTCGGGCAGACGTCGGCGCAGATGTGGCAGCCGATGCACTTCTTGTAGTCGGTGTACACGTAGCGGCCCGTGGTCGCCTCCTTCTTCGGCACGCGCGCGACCGCCGTCTGCGGGCAGTAGACGACGCAGTTGTCGCACTCGAAGCACTGGCCGCAGCTCATGCAGCGCTTGGCCTCGGCGACCGCGTCGGCCTCCACGAGCGCCTGCAGGCGCTCCTCGAAGTTGCCGAGCGCGCTCTCGCGCGTGAGCGTGATCACCTGGCGCTTGCGGCGCGGCACGAACGTGAAGTGCGCGAGGAAGAGCTCCTCGTGCGGGATCACGTAGCGCTCGGAGCGGTTCTCGTAGTTGTGGATCGCCGCGTTGCTGCGGTCCGTGCCGAGGATCGGCTCGTGCGTTTCGCTGAACGCGAGGCCCTTCTCGACCATCTTGCGCTTGAGGTCGAACACGTGCACGTCGATCTTCGGCCGCTTGTCCGGGGCCTCGCCCGCGAGGAAGCGGTCGATGCCGTCGGCCGCGATCGCGCCGTGCCCGATGGCCGTGGTCAAGAGGTGCGGCCGGATGACGTCGCCGCCCGCGAAAGTCGCCGGTTTGCCGGGGATCTGGTAGTTCCTGTCCGTGGCCACGGCGCCCTTGCCGATGTCGAATTCCTCGAGCCCCGTGAAATCGACGGCCTGGCCAATCGCGGAGACCACGAGGTCGCAGGGAATCTCCTCGTCGGTCCCCTCGATCACCTTGATCTCGAGCCGCGGACCGACGAACTTCGCCTCGCACTGCGCGACGACGAGCGCGGTCGCGCGGCCGTTCGCGTCCTTGACCACGCGCACCGGCGCGAGCCCGCCGCGGATCGCGATGCCCTCGGCCAGCGCCTGCTCGATCTCGTGCTTGTTGGCCTGCATCCTGTCGACGTTGAACACCGACGTCAGCGTCACCTCGGCGCCCTGCTTCGCGGAGACCGAGGCGACGTCGTGCGCGATATGTCCGGCGATCGCGTACTCGGCGAAGTCGGTCGGCCGAGCGTGCTCGATGTGGCCGAGGCGGCGCGCGACCGTGGCGACGTCGATCGACGTGTCGCCGCCGCCGATGACGACGACGCGCTTGCCCACGTGGCGCAGCCGGCCGTCGTTGAACGCCCGGAGGAATGCGGTCGCGGTGACGACGTTGGGGGCGTCGCCGCCCGGAGCCGGCAGCGGCCGCCCGGACTGCGCGCCCATGCCGAGGAACACGGCGTCGTACTGCTGGCGGAGCGCCGCCAGCGTGATGTCCGTCCCGATCCGGCACTTGAGCCGGACGTCGACACCGAGGTCGACGATGCGCTGGATCTCGGCGTCGAGCACCTCGCGCGGCGTGCGGAATCCCGGGATCCCGTAGCGCATCATGCCGCCCAGGAGCTCGTGCTCGTCGAAGATCGTGACCGAGTGTCCCTTGAGCGCGAGCTGGTACGCGCAGGAGAGGCCGGCCGGTCCGCCGCCGATCACGGCGACCTTCCTGCCGGTCGTGGCCTGCGGCGCGACGAACTTCAGGTTGTTCGCGATCGCGTACTCGCCGAGGAAGTGCTCGACCGAGTTGATCCCGACGTGGTCCTCGACCTCGTTGCGGTTGCAGCCGGTCTCGCAAGGGGCGGGGCACACGCGGCCCATCACCGACGGAAACGGGTTCGCCTCGGTGAGCCGGCGGAACGCGTACTCCTGCCAGGGCATTCCCGCCGGCGGCTTCTCGATGCCGCGCACGATGTTGAGGTACCCGCGGATGTCCTCGCCCGACGGGCAGCTTCCCTGGCACGGCGGCGTCGACTGGACGTACGTCGGGCACTTGTGGGACCAGCTCGCCTGGAAGATCTGGTCGCGCCACGATTCCCATTTGACGTCGCCGTCGTTGTAGCGGCGGAACGTGAGCTTCTCGGTGCGTGGTTCGGTGCTGGACGACATTGCCGATTCTCCGGAACGTTCGTGAATTGGAGGCCGTGGCCGGCCGCGGCTATCTGGGCCCGAGGCGGATCGCCGTGCTGACGAGCTGGTGGACGCCGCCCACCATGCCCATCTTGAACCCGTAGTACGGCAGCACCTTGGTGAACTGCGCCTTGCATATCGCGCAGATCGTGGCCATGAAATTGACGCCGTGGCGTTCGGCGACCTCCGACAGCGCCTCCATCCGGGGCAGCGCGCCCTTGACGCGCAGGTCGAGGAGCTCGTCGGTCAGCAACCCGCCGCCGCCGCCGCAGCAGAACGTCGCCTCGCGTGTCGTTCCCTTGGGCATCTCGACGTACCGGTTGGCGACGGCGCGGATGATCGCGCGCGGAATCTCGAACTGGCCGCCCGGCGCATCGCCCATCCGCGACGCGCGTGCGACGTTGCACGAGTCGTGGAACGTGACGACGCGATGGTCGTTCGCCTCCTTCTCCAGCGTCAGCGCGCCGCGCTGGATCAGGTCCCACGTCAACTCGCAGATGTGCATCGGCTGCTTGTAGCGTGCGTCGAGCTGGCTCTGCAGCGCCTTCGCGAACGGATCGGTGCCGCCCGCGCCGATCCCGGCGAGCGTGTTCCACATGCTGTACGCGACGCGCCACGCGTGGCCGCACTCGCCGACCACGATGCGCTTGACGCCGAGCTCGAGCGCCGCTTCGCGGATGCGCAGCGCGATCTTCTGCAGCTGCTCGTAGCTGCCGATGAAGAGCCCGAAGTTGCCGGCCTCGGACGCGTGCGTCGAGAGCGTCCAGCGGATGCCCGCGGCGTGGAACACCTTCGCGTAGCCGATCAGGCTGTCGACGTGCGGCTCGGCGAAGAAGTCGGCCGACGGCGTGACGAGCAGCACGTCGGCGCCCTTCTCGTCGAGCGGGAAGCGCACGTCGGCACCGGTCTCCTCCTTCACGTCCTCCTCGAGTCCCGCCAGCGTGTCCGCGAGCGCGGGGCCCGGCAGGCCGAGGTTGTTGCCGATCCGGTGGACCTTGCCGATGATCTCGTTCGAGTACTTCTGTCCGTAGCCGACGGAGTCCATGATCTCCTTGGCGGCCATCGTGATTTCGGCGGTGTCGATGCCGTAGGGGCAGAACACCGAGCAGCGGCGGCACTCCGAGCACTGGTTGTAGTACGTATACCACTGGTCGAGCACGTCCTTCGTCAGCTCGCGCGCGCCGACCAGCTTCGGGAACAGCTTGCCGGCGAGCGTGAAGTGCCGGCGGTAGACGCTGCGCATCAGGTCCTGCCGCGCCACCGGCATGTTGAGCGGGTCCTGCGTGCCGATGAAGTAGTGGCACTTGTCCGCGCAGGCGCCGCAGTGGACGCAGCTGTCCATGTAGACCTTGAGCGACCGGTACTTGCCCAGGAGCTCGCCCATCCGTCCGAGCGCCTTCTGCTGCCAGTCGTCGGCGAGCGCGCCGGGGAAGCCCAGCGCCTGCTGCATCTTGTCGGTGGCGACGTACGGCTTCGACGCCGCCATCGCGCCGGGCGCGAGCGTCTGCGGCGCGCCCGGAAATTCGCGCAGCGGCGGAGCCTTGACGTCGGCGGCCATGGTCAGCGTGGGGGCTCGAGCCGCGCGGCCCACGCGGCAATGTGGCGCGTTTCGCGCGGATCGTCGGCCTGGTTGCGGGTCGGCGAGAAGAAGACGCCGGGCGCGTGCACGAGCTTGCTGAACGGGAAGATCAGCATCAGCAGCGCGACGAGCGCCAGATGCGCATAGAGGAGGAGGTCGGGGGGCAGCGGCTGCCAGTCGAGATACAGCAGGCCCAGCGCGAATGCCTTCACCGCGACGATGTCGGTGTGCGCGACGAACTTCATCGCGAGGCCCGAGAGCGCGATGGCGAGCAGGAGCGCGAGCATCAGGTGGTCGGATGGCGTCGAGATGTAGCGCACGCGCGCCACCGCCATGCGCCGCACCCAGAGGCCGGCCAGGCCCGCCGCCATCGCGAACCCCGCATACACGCCGAACGGCTGCAGCCAGGCGACCCAGCCCCAGACGGGCTCCGTGAAGTAGCGCAGGTGCCGGACGAGCACGAGCGCGAGGCCCGCGTGGAACAGCATGCCGCAGGCCCACGTCCAGAGATTGCTCTTGAACAGGCTCTCGAAAAGCACGACCTCGCGCAGCAGCCGCAGTGCCACGCCGCCCCGCGTCACGGGCGCCGGCGTCGTCGGAATCTTGAGCGGGGCCGGCGTGCGCGCGTATCCGAAGATCCGGTAGCCCAGCCCGCCGGCGAACACGGCCGCGGCAGCGTAGAACAGCAGCGCGTAGGCGGCGCTCGCGGCGTTCATGGGCGGTGCGGGTGCCGGTCAGCGCCGATTCGGAAGATCGCCGTTGTCGCCGTAGCGACCCGCGCGGGTCAGACGCAGCCGGTGGGCTTCGGCAGGCCGGCGATCTTGCACGCCTGCTTCGCCGGGCCGTAGGGGAACAGCTCGTACAGGTACTGGCTGTTGCCCTTCTCGGGCCCGAGCTGCTTGCCGATCGCCTTGGTCAGCACGCGCACGGCCGGCGCGATCTGGTATTCCTCGTAGTACTTGCGCAGGAAGTTGACGACCTCCCAGTGGCTGGGCGTCAGCTCTACGTTCTCCGTCTTGGCGATCTCGTTCGCGAGCTCCTCGTTCCAGTCGGAGAGGTTGACGAGATAGCCTTCCTCGTCGGTTTCAAAGGTCTTGCCGCTGACTTCGATGGTGGGCATGCATGTCTCCTCGGGAGGTGGGCGGTCGATGGGGTGTCATAGCCAGGATTGGCAGTTCGGGTGGGAGGCGACGAGGTCGACGAAGCCGCCGTAGTCGACGGTGGTCACGCCGTCGATGACGCGATCGGCGACGGCGCGCGCCTCGAGATCCGGCAGCAGCGCGTAGACCTTGAGTCGCCCCATGGCGGCGGTGAGCGGCGCTTCGGCGGCGCTGCCCCGGGTCGCCGCGTACACGCCGTCCTCGATCAGCAGCAGGCTGCCGGATTGCGCGATGCGCAGGACGGAGTCGAGCGTGTTGCGCTCGGTCGGCGACTTGTTGACGATGTGCAGCATCGGGGCTCCACGGATCAGAAGGAAAGCACGACGTCCTGCTCGTCCATCAGCTTGCCGAGCTCGGACGCGGGCAGCACGCTGACGTCGACGATCAGGTCGTCCTCGGTGAGACCGCGGGCCTCGAGCGACTCGCGCTCGACGTAGAGCTTCTCGACGTCGTAGCCCTCGAGCGCGCGGTAGGTCGGCGAGAAATTCTTGGTCTCGATCCCCTTGGTCTGCTGCCCCTTCTTCAGCTGGTAGACGCCGTCGTCGACGAACACGAGCGAGACGTCCTGCTCGAATGCGGCCGAGATCAGAACGACCTCGAGCGACTCGAGCGCGTAGACGGTGCCGTAGGGCGCCTTGCGGTTGACGAACATGAATTTCTTGTGGCTGCCGTCGGACATCGTCACCTCTCCTCAGCGCCCGCCCGTGGGGCCGCCTTCAGGCGGCTTGGCGCGTCCGGCTGAAGCCGGACCCACGACCTGATTGCAGGGGGTGTTCATCTCAATCGCCGAACACGACCAGCCGGTCGGACTGGATGCCCGTCTCGACCAGCTGCCCGAGGCCGGAGATCCGGAAGCCAGGCGCCAGATTCTCGTCCTTGATCCCGCGCCGCAACGCCGCGGCGACGCAGACGACGAGATCGACGCCGTGCTCGGCGGCGAGCTTCGACCAGCGCGCGACGATGTTGCGGTCGTCCTGCGGCGGCTCGGTCAGCCGCGTCGAATTGTTGACGCCGTCGTGGTAGAAGAACACGCGGTGGATCTCGTGCCCTTTCGCGAGCGCGGCCTTGCAGAACAGGTAAGCCGAGTCGCTCGCCTGGTGCTGGTAGGGCCCCTCGTTGACGAGAATGCCGAGCTTCATGGCTTGCGCATCGCCCCGCTAGAAACGGATGTG
>Ga0209048_10001469_pt1 | contig 24228 bp, 19 predicted proteins | sample FrelakmetCRP12CR_FD_187146 | JGI IMG/M metagenome (GOLD analysis project Ga0209048, IMG submission 187146) | Freshwater lake sediment microbial communities from the University of Notre Dame, USA, for methane emissions studies - CRP12 CR (SPAdes)... | ecosystem: Environmental > Aquatic >... | reverse complement strand
AGCCGTTGCCGAAGACCAACATCGGCAAGATCCTGCGCAGGGAGCTGCGCGAGGCCGCGCCGGTCCCGGCCTGAGTGTCGGCGCACCGGCCCCGGCCGGGACGGGACGGGACGCGCGGCGCCCGCGAACGGCGCGCGTCCCGTAAAATGGGCAGTTTCGATCCATTGCGAAAGGAATTCCCATGGCGACCGACCCCGGCCAGCGCTCCGGCAACCCGACGATGGACGCCGCGTCGCTCTATCGCGAGGAGATCTACACCGATCGCGCCGTCGGCACGCTGCGGGTGCTGATCCCGGTGACGGCCGAAGGCGCGGCCGACCGGTCCCGCCCGACCGTCTACACGGGCGAGGCCCAGCTGATGACGTCGATGGGCCCGCTGCCGATCAGCTTCGACGTTCCGGGGGCAACGCTTGCCGAGGCCGTCGCAAACTACGCGGCGGCGGCGAAGGAGGGCGTCGCGCACGCGATGCACGAGCTCGCGGAGATGCGCCGGCAGGCCTCCTCGTCGATCGTGATCCCGCAATCGGGCGCGCTGCCGCCCGGCGGCCCGCTTGGCGGCGGCGGCAAGATCCAGCTGCCCTAAAGCCCCGGCGGCGCCCCGATCACGGGGCGTGCGCGGCCCCGCGCTGCGCGAAAAAAGGGCGCCGCCGCTGATCGCGGTCAATGGAGCTCCGCGAAATCGGCCCAAAATGGTCATTGCCGGCGGGAATCATCGAGCCCCGCAAGGAGCGGCCATGGAAAGGCAGCGCAGACACCCTCGGAATACCCTCACCCTCGCCGCGACCAACGACGCACCGGGGCGCGGCCCCGCGCCGAAAGCGAAGCTGCGGGCGGTCGCAACCTTGAGCAGGACGAAGCAGGCCCCGGGCCGGGTCGAGCCCCCCGAGCCGTCGTTCATCGGCGATTCCTACGCCTCGACGGCCTTCGCCGAGATCGTCGACCGCTCGGTGCACGCAGCGACGGCCCGCTTCACCGCGGGACTCTCGCCGATGGCGCTGATCGGCGCGTACATGGACTGGGCGGCCCACGTCGCCTTCGCGCCCGGCAAGCAGATGCGGCTCGTCGAGAAGGCCGTGAAGAAGACGATCCGGCTCGCCAACTATGCGAGCCGGCACGCACTGCGGCGCGACGGCGTTGAACCCTGCATCGTGCCGTTGCCGCAGGACCGCCGCTTCGCCGGCAAGGCGTGGCAGGATCCCCCCTACGACGTGATCTACCAGTCGTTCCTGCTGACCCAGCAGTGGTGGCACAACGCGATGACGGGCGTGCGCGGCGTGACGAAGCAGGACGAGAACGTCGTCGCGTTCGCGACCCGCCAGTTCCTCGACGTCTTGTCGCCGTCGAATTTCCCGCTGACGAATCCCGAGGTGCTCGAGCGCACGCGCACGGAGTCGGGAATGAACCTCGTCCGCGGCGCGCAGAATTTCGTCGAGGACTGGGACCGCGCGATCAGCGGCCGCCCGCCGGTGGGCACCGAGCAGTTCGAGATCGGTCGCAACGTCGCGCTCACGCCGGGCAAGGTCGTCTACCGCAACCGGCTGATCGAGCTGATCCAGTACGCGCCGGCGGCAGCCAAGGCCCGGCCCGAGCCGGTGCTGATCGTGCCGGCGTGGATCATGAAGTACTACATCCTCGACCTGAGCCGGCAGAACTCGATGGTCCGGTACCTGACGGAGTGCGGGTACACGGTGTTCATGATCTCCTGGAAGAACCCGGGGCCCGAGGACCGCGACCTGTCGATGGAAGACTACCGGACGCTGGGCGTGTCGTCCGCGCTCGACGCGGTGTCGGCGATCGTGCCGAAGCAGAAGGTCCACGGTGTCGGCTACTGCCTCGGCGGCACGCTGCTCGCGATCGCGGGGGCGACCATGGCGCGCGACGGCGACGAGCGCTTCCGGACGCTCTCCTTCTTCGCCGCCCAGGCCGATTTCACCGAGGCCGGCGAACTGACGCTGTTCATCAACGAAAGCCAGCTCTCTTTCCTCGAGGACATGATGTGGGAACAGGGCTTCCTCGACACCAAGCAGATGGCCGGCGCGTTCCAGATGCTGCGGTCCAACGACCTCGTCTGGTCGCGGATGGTCCGCGACTACCTGATGGGCGAGCGCGCCCCGATGACCGACCTCATGGCGTGGAACGCCGACGCGACGCGGATGCCGTACCGGATGCACACCGAGTACCTGCGCCGGCTCTTCCTCGACAACGACCTTGCCGAAGGCCGTTACCAGGCCGGCGGGCGCAAGATCGGGCTGAACGACATCCGCGTGCCGCTGTTCGCGGTGGGCACCGAGGCCGACCACGTCGCGCCGTGGCGGTCGGTCTACAAGTTCCATCTGCTCACGGACGCCGACGTGACGTTCGTCCTGACCAGCGGCGGCCACAATGCAGGCATCGTGTCCGAGCCCGGCCATCCGCACCGGCGGTACCGGGTCACGACCCAGAGCAACAACGATCACTACGTCGACCCCGAGGTCTGGCTCGCAGAAACGCCGGTCACGAACGGGTCGTGGTGGCCGGAATGGACGCGCTGGCTCGACGCGCACTCCGGCGCGCCGGTCGCACCGCCGGCCATCGGCGCGCCGAAGGCCGGGTACGCGCCGGTCTGCGACGCACCGGGCACGTACGTGCGGATGCAGTGAACGTCCGATGAGCAGCGTCGCTCCCGCGATCGAGGTTCGCCACAAACCGGCCGTGAGCCGCTTCGAGGCGACGGTGGACGGCCATCTGTGCTTTGCCGACTACCATCTCGTCGACGGCGTCCTGCGCATTCATCACACCGAAGTCCCCCACGCGCTCGAAGGCCGCGGAATCGCGGGCCGGATCGTCGGCGCCGCGTTCGCGCACGCCGACGCGAACGGGCTCAAGGTCGAGCCGTGGTGCGGATACGTGCGCGCCTACATGAGACGCCATCCGGAAACGCAGCGGTTCCTGCCCGACGGATTTCCGCTGGCGCGCTGACTTTCGAGCGACCCGGCGCGGCGCGAGCATCGCGGCGAGCGGGTCGTCCGAACGGACAATGGCCTTCTCTTTCGCGTCCCGCGATGATTCGCGTGAGGGTGCGGCATCGCGCTGCTGCGCGTCGCGCCTTCCCCGTCGACCGAAGACCGCCAAGGAGGAGCCGCCATGCCGCACCTGCTCGACCCGAAAAGCCTCGTCAGCCAGGCCATGTATCTCGCCGCGATCGACGAGCTCGAAGCCCTGATGGCGGACGAGCCCGACGCATCGGCGGGCCATCGCATCGACGAGCTCTTCGCCCTGATCGAGGACTACGGGCTGCGGCAGCCGGCGGCGGCGCGCGCGTGATGCGGCCCGGGTTCAGGCGTGCGTGTCTTCGGCGTCGAACACCGCTTCCGCCGCCGCCAGGTCCTCGAGCGCGAAGCCGACCGACTTGAACACGGTGATCTGTTCGTCGCGCGTGCGCCCCGGGTGCGCGCCGCGCGCGAGCTCGCCGAGATCGGCGGCGATCGCGTGCTCCCCGATGGCGCCGCTGCGTATCGCCTGGACGATGTCGCCTCCCTCCGCCAGCGCGGCGGTCCGGCTGTCCACGGCAATGAGGTCCGCCCGTGCGATCGCCGCGTCGTCGGTCTCGCGCATTCCGGCGTTGAACGCGCCGACGAGGTCGAGATGGACGCCTGGCGCGAGCCACGCCCCCAGCACGATCGGCGCGGTGGACAGCGTCGCGCAGCTGACGACGTCGGCCTCGCGCACCGCCGCCTCGAGGTCCCCGATCGCCGTCACCGGCAGGCCGTCCCGCGCCATGTCCGCGGCCGCTGCCTGCGCGTGCCCGGCCGTGCGGCTCCACAGGCTCACGCGCTCGATGGGGCGGACATGCCGGTGCGCGTCGACCAGCGCGCGCGCGAGCCGTCCCGAGCCGACCAGGACGAGATGGCGCGCGTCGGCGCGCGCCAGGCGGCTCGCCGCGTACGCCGATGCGCCCGCGGTGCGGCGCGCCGTGATCTCCTCGCCGTCGAAGAGCGCCAGCGGCGCGCCATTGCGGGCGTCGAAGAGCGCGTAGACGGCCCCCACCGCGCGCTCGCCGCGCCGCGCGTTGCCGGGGAACACGGTGACGAGCTTGACGCCTATCCGCCGTCCGGTGCGCCACGCCGGCATCAGCAGCAGCGCACCGGTCGGCTCGCCGGGCACCGCGATCGGTTGGCTCGTGCGCAGCGGCGCCGCAACGTCGTCCTTCAGCATCGCGTCGAGCGCGGCGAGCATGCGCGGCCACGGCAGCCGGGCGCGGATCGTGGCAGCGTCGAAGTAGCGCATGCTTGCGGCGAGCCGCGCGACGGCCGCCGGTCTACGCCGCGTCTTCGTCGAGTGACAGGAGCGCTGCGTTGCCGCCTGCGGCCGCCGTGTTCACCGTCACGGTGCGCTCGACGACGAGGCGCGTGCCGTCGTATCGCCCGTCGGCGCCGGGGACGACGATCGGGACGATCCTGCCCGCCGCCGCGGCGAACTCGCCGCGCACGCGGCGCGCCCGCTCGCGATCGACGTCGAGCAGCACCGCGTCGACGGCGGCGGGATCGACCGCGTCGGCAAACACGATCCGCTCGTCGCCCAGGCTCTTGCCCACGCGCAGCGAGAGCGGGTCGCGCGGCAGCAGCGCCGTGTTGCCGGCCGCCAGCGCCGCCTTCAGCTGCGCCAGCAGCGCGCGCTCCTCGGAGGCAATGCAGCCGACGACCCCGCGCGGATGGAACTCGAGCCGGTTCGATTCGCCGGTCGGCCCCGGAAGCCCGATGGGCGCGATCAGCGCGGCCGGCGCAGAGGGGCCGCGCACCAGCCGCCGCAGGTAGAGCGGCCCGCCGGCCTTCGGTCCCGTGCCCGACAGGCCGTGCCCGCCGAAGGGCTGCACGCCGACGACCGCCCCGACGATGTTGCGGTTGACGTAGACGTTGCCGGCACGCACCCGCGCGAGAATCGCCGCGACGGTCTCGTCGATGCGCGTGTGGATGCCGCACGTCAGGCCGTACCCGGTCGCGTTGATCGCCGCGACGAGCGCGGGGAGCTCGTCGCGCTTCCAGCGCACCACGTGCAGGACCGGCCCGAACACTTCGCGCGTCAGGTGCGCGAGACCGCCGATGCCCCCGAGGTCGACGAGCGTGGGAGCGACGAACGTGCCGCGCGCACATTCGGGCGGCAGCGGCATCTCGAGCACACGGAGGCCCGCGGCGCGCATACGCCCGATGTGCGCGACGAGCGCCGCACGCGCATCGGCGTCGATGACCGGACCGACATCCGTGGCGAGCCGCCGCGGGTCGCCGGTCGCGAGCTCGCGCATCGCCCCTTCGAGCATGGCGAGCATCCCCGGCGCGACGTCGTCCTGCAGGCAGAGGATGCGCAGCGCGGAGCAGCGCTGGCCGGCGCTGTCGAAGGCCGACGAGAGGGCGTCGCCGACCACCTGCTCGGGCAGCGCCGAGCTGTCGACGATCATCGCATTCTGGCCGCCGGTTTCGGCGATCAGCACCGGATCGTCATCGCGCGCCGCGAGCTGCCGCTGGATCAGCCGCGCAACGTCGGTCGAGCCGGTGAAGATGACCCCGGCGATCCGCGGGTCCGCGACCAGCGCCGCGCCGACGGTCTCGCCCCGCCCCGGCAGCATCTGCAGCGCGGCGGCGGGCACGCCGGCGCGATGGAGGGCGCGCACCGCCTCGCGGGCGATCAAAGGCGTCTGCTCGGCGGGTTTGGCGAGCACCGGATTGCCGGCCGCGAGCGCTGCCGCGACTTCGCCCACGAAGATCGCGAGCGGAAAGTTCCACGGCGAAATCGCGACGACCGGACCGAGGGCGGAAATGCCCCGGGCGCCCAACTCGGCGCGCGCCTGCGCCGCGTAATAGCGGAGAAAGTCGACCGCCTCGCGGACTTCCGCCACCGCGTTCGCCAGCGTCTTGCCCGCTTCGCGGACGGCGAGGGCGAGCAAGACCGCGCGCTCGGCCTCGAGGAGGTCGGCGGCGCGCTCGAGGCACGCCGCGCGCTCGCCCGCGGGCGTCTGCGACCACGCGGGGCCGCCCTCGACCGCGATCGCGACCGCCAGCGCCACGTCGGCAAGGGTCGCCTCGACCACGGTGCCGACAATGTCGTCGCGATCGGCCGGATTCCGGATGGTGACGCGCGAAGCGGCGCCGTGTGGAGCGGCGCCGGACTCCGCGGACCCGGCGCCCGGCGTCCCGTCCGGTGATCCGGCCCGACCGGATGTGCCCAGCACCGGCGCCGCTTCGCGGGGCGCGGAAGCGGCCGCGAGCCCGGTCGCGAGCTCCGCCAGCACGGCGTCGTCGGACAGGTCGATGCCCCGCGAGTTGCGGCGGTCCGGCAGCAGCGCGGCCGGCAGCGGGATGCCCGCGTGCGGCCGGCCGCCGGTCGCCTCGGCGCGGGGGACGGGATCGACGACCAGCGACGCGATGCTGACGGAGGGATCGACGATCCGGTTGACGAACGAGCTGTTGGCGCCGTTCTCGAGCAGCCGCCGGACGAGGTACGCGAGCAGCGTCTCGTGCGATCCGACCGGCGCGTAGATCCGGCAGGCGCGATCGAGCTTCGCCTTGCCGACGACCTCGTCGTAGATGCTCTCGCCCATCCCGTGCAGGCACTGGAACTCGTACTGCGCGTCGCCCCCGAGCGCGTACACCGCCGCGATCGTGAATGCGTTGTGGCTCGCGAACTGCGGATAGAGCGCGTCCGGGGCCGCGAGCATCGCCTTCGCGCAGGCGAGGTAGGCGACGTCGGTGTGCACCTTGCGCGTGAACAGCGGATACCCCGGGAGACCGTCGATCTGCGCGCGCTTGATCTCGGCATCCCAGTAGGCGCCCTTGACCAGCCGCAGCATCAGGCGGCGCCGGTGCGTCCGCGCGAGCGCGACGATCCAGTCGATCGTCGGTCGCGCGCGCTTCTGGTAGCACTGCACGACGAAGCCCAGGCCGTCCCAGCCGGCGAGCGCCGGGTCCGCCGCGAGCCGCGCGAGAAGGTCCAGCGAAAGCTCGAGGCGGTCGGCCTCCTCGGCGTCGATGGCGAGGCCGATGCCGTAGCGCTTCGCGAGCTGCGCCAGCGCGGCGAGCTTCGGCGTCAGCTCGACGAGCACGCGCTCGCGCTGCGCGCGGCAGAAGCGCGGGTGCAGCGCGGAGAGCTTCATCGAGATGCCGGGCCCGGCGACCATGCCGCGCCCTTTCGCCGCGCCACCGATCGAGTGGATGGCGGCTTCGTACGCGACGAAATACCGCTCGGCGTCGGCGGCCGTCATCGCCGCCTCGCCGAGCATGTCGTACGAGAACGTGTAGCCGCGCGCCTCGCGCTCGCGCGAGTTGGCGAGCGCCTCGTCCATCGTGCGGCCGGTGACGAACTGGCGGCCGAGCAGACGCATCGCGAGGTCGACGCCCTTCCTGATCAGCGGCTCGCCGCCCTTGCGCAGCAGCGACGAGAGCGCCTGCTCGAGCGTCCCCTCGCTGCGCGTCTCGACGATCTTGCCGGTGACGAGCAGGCCCCACGCCGCCGCGTTGACGAACAGCGACGGCGACGCGCCGACGTGCGCCGACCAGTCGCCCCTGCTGATCTTGTCCCGGATCAGGCGGTCGCGCGTCGCGGCGTCCGGAATTCGCAGCAGCGCCTCGGCGAGGCACATCAGCGCGATGCCCTCGCGGCTGTCGAGCGAGAACTCGAGCATCAGCGCGTCGACGCCGCCGGCGTTCGTGCGCTCGGCGCGCACCGCCTCCGCGAGCGTTGTCGCCAGCGCCTGCGCGCACGCAAGCTGTTCTGGTGCAAGCGGCGCTTCGGCGAGCAGCGCCTTCACCGCTTCGCCCTCGTCGCCGCGATAGACGCGCCCGATGGCCTGGCGGAGCGCCGCGAGCGCGGGGTCCGCGGCCTCGGCGGTCGCGCCGAGACCGAAGTCGAAGGTGCGGCCGGAACGGGCGTCGGAATCGGGGATCATGTTCGGGACCGGTGGGCCGGTCCCGGCAGAAGGGGACCGCAGCGACGCCATTCTAGCGCGCCCGCCCCGGCGCGACCGGGCGCGGGGCGGGTGGCGAAGGGCGCCCGCCGGCGCGCGCTTCGCGCAGCGAGCCTCAGAACATGATCCGTGCGAGGAAGAGCCCGGTGACGACCGCCGTAGCGGTTGCCACCACGCCCGGAATCATGAACGAGTGGTTGAGCACGTACTTGCCGATCTTCGTCGTTCCCGACAGGTCGAAGTTGATCGCGGCGATCAGCGAACCGTAGGTCGGGATGAAGAAGTAGCCGTTGACCGACGGGAACATGGCGATCAGAAACTGCGGCGGAATGCCGAGCGCCATGCCCAGGGGCATGAGCGCGCGGGTCGTCGCGGCCTGGCTGTAGAGCAGCACCGACGCGAAGAACAGTCCGAACGCGAATGTCCACGGTGCCTGTTCCGCCCACTTGCCGATCGCCGGCACGATCACTTCTTTGTTCGCGGCGATGAAGCTGTCGCCGAGCCACGCCAGCCCGAAGATGCCGATGACGGCGACGACGCCGGCGCGCAGCGTCGAGGTCTTCGGGATATCGTCGACCTGTACTTTCGTGGCCAGCAGCATGACCGCCGCCACCGACATCATCACGATCTCGATGACGATGGGCATCTGCAGCGCGCTCTTCGCGCCCGGCAGTGTGCGCAGCGCGGGGAAGAAGCCGAACAGCACGACCAGCGCCACGCCGGCGAGAAACAGGAACGCGGACGCCTTTGCCGCGGGCTTGAGCGGCGGCCGTTCGGCGGCGGTCTTCGGCGCAGGAATCTGCCCCGCCTTGAGCCGCGCCTGGTATTCCGGATCGTCCTTCAGATCCTTCCCGATGAACATCGACACGATCGCCGCTGCCACCACGCCGGTGAGCGTCGCCGGTACGCAGACCATCAGGATCTGCGGCAGGCCCCACTCACTGATCCCCTTCTCGGCGAAGAGCCCGATCATCGCGGCCGTGGCCGCGGCGACGGGACTCGCGGTGATCGCCTGCTGCGAGGCGATCGTCGCCACCGCCATCGGGCGCTCGGGGCGGATGCCGTTCTGGTGCGCCGTCTCGTAGATCACCGGCAGCAGCGGGTAGACGATGTGCCCGGTGCCGGCGAGGAACGTGAAGCTCCACGTGGTCAGCGGCGCGACGATCGTCACGTACTTCGGGTTGGCGCGGATGATGCGCTCGGCGATGCGCACCAGGAAGTCGATGCCGCCGGCGGCGTCCATCACCGAGGCCGCCATGATGACCGCCAGGATGATCAGCATCACGTCGATCGGCGGCGAGGTCGGGTTGACCCCGAACGCCACGACCAGCACCAGCAGACCGACCGCGCCCCAGAGGCCCAGGCCGACGCCGGAGAAGCGCGCGCCCATCCAGATCGCGGCGAGCACGACGACGAACTGCAGCACGATCGAAAGAGTCATGTCCAGTTCTCCTGTAACGGTTCGCCGCGGTTCGCCGCGACCTCCTTGCAACCATTGTGGAATGTGTGGTGTCGCATGTCGGCCGCCAGCGTCGACTCGCGCTTGCCGTCGATCCCCACGGCCTCCGACCGCGGGGCCCCGCGCCGGCAGCTCGCGCCGCTACTGCTCGAACTTCGGGCTGATCAGGTTCTCGAACGAAAAGACCTCGTCCCACTTCTCCTGCGTCAAGAGCTTCCTTTGCTTGACCACGATGTCGTGCAGCGACTTGCCGGTCTCGTAGCCCTCGCGCGCGATCTCGGCGCATTGCTTGTAGCCCAGCGATGGCTTGAGCACCGTCACGATGCCCAGCGAATTGAGCACCATGTCGCGCGAGCGCTCCGCGTTCGCCGTGATGCCCTGGACGCAGTTGACGCGCAGGCTGTCCACCGCGTGCTCCATCGTCGCGATCGACGTGAACAGCGCGAACGTGATCACGGGCTCCATCACGTTGAGCTGCAGCTGTCCCGCCGACGCCGCCAGCGTCACCGTCAGGTCAAGGCCGATCACCAGAAAGCCGACCTGGTTGACGACTTCCGGGATCACCGGGTTGACCTTGCCCGGCATGATCGAGCTGCCCGGCTGCATCTGTGGCAGGTTGATCTCGTTGAAGCCGCAGCGCGGGCCCGAAGCGAGCAGGCGGATGTCGTTGCAGATCTTGGTGAGCTTCGACGACGTGCGCTTCAGCACCCCGGAGAGCAGCACGTAGGCGCCCGTGTCCGAGGTCGCCTCGACGAGGTCGCCCGCCAGGATGAACTTGCTGCCGGTCAGCTCGGACAGGTACTTCGTCGCGAGCTGGGGATAGCCGGGCGCCGCGGTCACGGTCGTGCCGATCGCCGTCGCGCCGAGGTTGATCTCGTGCAGGAACTGGCGCACCTCGGTCAACCGCTGCACTTCCTCGCCGATCGTCGTGCCCCAGCCGTGGAACTCCTGCCCGAGCGACATCGGCACCGCGTCCTGCAGGTGCGTGCGGCCCATCTTCAGCACCCGGTCGAACTCCTTCGCCTTCGCGAAAAACGCCCGCTGCAGCGCGGTGAGCGCCTGCATGTAGCTTGCGAGCCGCAGGATCAGCGCGAGCCGGAACGCGGTCGGATAGATGTCGTTGGTCGATTGCCCGAAATTGACGTGGTCGTTCGGGTTGCAGTACTGGTATTCGCCCTTCCGGTGACCGAGCTTTTCGAGCGCGAGGTTGGCGATCACCTCGTTCGCGTTCATGTTGGTCGACGTGCCGGCGCCTCCCTGGATGAAGTCGGTCACGAACTGGTCGCGCATCTCGCCGGCGATCAGCCGGTCGCAGGCGCCGGCGATCGCGTCGGCGATCTTCGCGTCGAGCACGCCCAGGTCCCGGTTCGCCAGCGCTGCGGCCTTCTTCACATAGCCGAAGGCCTTGACGAAGTTGGGCTCCAGCGACATCGGAATGCCCGTGATGTGGAAGTTGTCCTTGCCGCGCTGCGTCTGTACGCCGTAGTAGGCGTGCTCGGGGAGTTCCTTCTCGCCGAGAAAGTCCTTTTCGATCCGGGTTGCCATGGAGCCGCTCCTTCGTCGTGTCGGCTGGCGGCGGACGATCCGCCGGTCAGCAGTTTCGGAGCGCGCACGGCCGGGCCGCGGACTGCCTCCCGCGGCGGGGGAATCGCACGGCCGCAACCGGCGCCGTGCGCGATTTTCGCTTGTCACGCCGCCTTCGGCGGCAGCCGTCTCCTTACTTGAAGCCGATCGTCACCATCTTGCGCCGCATGAACGCGATCTGCGTCGCCAGCGGCAGGTCCTTCGGGCAGACGTCGTGGCAGGCGAGCAGCGACATGCAGCCGAACACGCCGTCATCGTCGCCGATCACGTCGTAGAAGTCATCGTCGGTGCGCGCGTCGCGCGGGTCCAGCCGGAAGCGCGCGACGCGGTTCAAGCCCACCGCTCCCACGAAGTCCTCGCGCATGCGGGCGGTGCCGCACGCGGCGACACAGCATCCGCATTCGATGCAGCGATTGAGCTCGTAGACCCGGTCGGCGAGGTCGGGATCCATCCGCTCCTCGATCCGGCGCAGGTCCGGGTTCGGGTCCTTCATGTGCAGCCAGCCCCGCACGCGCTCGCTCATTCCCCGCATCCACTTGCCCGTGTTGACCGACAGGTCGCCGATAAGCTCGAAGAACGGCAGCGGTGCGAGCGTGATGTCGGGGCCGAGGTTCTTGGTCAGCGTGCGGCAGGCGAGCGTCGGCCGGCCGTTGATCACCATCGCGCAGCTGCCGCAGATGCCGGCACGGCAGACGAAGTCGAACTGCAGCGACGGGTCCTGCTTCTCGCGGATCTCGTTCAGCGCGATGAACAGCGTCATCCCGTCGGCTTCCTCGAGCTCGTAGGTCTGCATGCGCGGCGACCGCGAGGGCTCCTGCGGGTTGTAGCGCAGCGCGCTGATCCTGAGCTCCCGGCGCGCGGCGCCTTTCCCGTTACCGCCGTTCCCGGCGGGGACGATCTTGATGGCGGCGTCGTTCATTTTCCGGACTCGAGGGGTTCGTCGATCGGCTCGTCGATGCGCTCGTTGCGGCCGCGGAAGCGCTCGGGCAGCAGGGATTCGTAGGGCATCAGCGCCTGCTGCACGGCGAAGCGCGGGCGGCCGGCCATCTTCTGCTTCAGCGCCTCGACCTCCGTGGCGCGCCGGGGGGTGTCCGGATGGTCGACGTAGTCCTTGGCGCCGTAGCCGCGCCAGCCGGGGGGCAGCTCCATCGCGTTGACGTCGAGCGCTTCCCACGCGAGCGACGGCAGCGTGTCGGATTCGCCGCGCCAGGTCGCCAGCGTGCGCTTCAGCCACTCGGCGTCGTTGCGGCGCGGGTAGTCCTGCCGGAAGTGGGCGCCGCGGCTTTCGGTGCGGACGAGCGCGCCGTACGCAACGCAGAGCGCCACCTTCAGCATCTTCTGCACGCGATACGCGGTGACGAGCTCGGGATTCGCGCCGCGCGAGCGGTCCTTGAGCCCGATGCTCCGGCTCTTCGCCAGCAGCTGCTGCAGCTCGTCGACCGCCGCCTGCAGGTCCTCGCCGCGGCGGAAGATGCCGACCTTGCCCGTCATCAGGTCCTGCATCCGCCCCTTGATCGCCGACGCGTCCTCGGTGCCGCGGCCGTCGACGAGCGCGTCGAGCCTGCCCTGCTCGCGGCGCAGGAAGTCGTGAACCAGCGCGGTCGGGATGTCGACGTCATTCTCCATCCGGTCGCAGAAGTCGGCGACGTACTCGCCGACGATCATGCCGGCGACCACCGTTTCGGCGACCGAGTTGCCGCCCAGCCGGTTGAAGCCGTGCATGTCCCAGCAGGCCGCCTCGCCGGCGGCGAACAGCCCCTTCAGCGTCGGGCTCTCGCCGGTGTGGTTCGTGCGCACGCCGCCCATCGTGTAGTGCTGCGCGGGCCGCACGGGGATCCATTCCTTCGTGGGATCGACGCCGAGGAAGTAGTGGCAGATCTCGAACACTTCGCGGAGGTTGTGCCTGATGTGCTTCTCGCCCAGCAGCGTGATGTCGAGCCAGATGTGCTCGCCGAACCGGCTCTTGGCCCCCTTGCCCTTGGCGATGTGCTCCTCCATGCGGCGGCTGACGACGTCGCGCGAGGCAAGCTCCTTCTTCTCGGGCTCGTAGTCGGGCATGAAGCGGTGGCCGTCGACGTCCTTGAGGAGCCCCCCGTCGCCGCGGCAGCCTTCGGTAACCAGGATGCCGGCGGGGAAGATGCCGGTCGGATGGAACTGGACGGCCTCCATGTTGCCGAGCGTGGCGATGCCGGTCTCCAGCGCCAGCGCGCCGCCGATGCCCTCGCAGATCACCGCGTTGGTGGTCACGCGGTAGACACGGCCGGCCCCGCCGGTCGTGATGGTGGTGGCCTTGGCCACGTACGCGACGAGCTCGCCGGTGATGAGGTTGCGCACGATCGCCCCGTAGCACCGGCCCGCGTCGTGGATCAGCGCCATCGCTTCGGTCCGCTCGTGCACCGGGATCGCGCTGGCGATCGCCTGGTCGGTCATCGTCTGCAGCATCGCGTGCCCGGTACCATCGGAGGCGTAGCACGTCCGCCACTTCTTGGTGCCGCCGAAGTCGCGCTGCGCGACGAGCCCGTGTGCCTCACCGCGCTCGGTGATCGTCACCGGCTGCCCGTTGATGATGACGGTGCGGTCGCCCTTGCGCACGCGGCTCCACGGCACGCCCCACGCGGCCAGCTCGCGCACCGCCTTCGGCGCCGTGTTCACGAACATGCGCACGACCCGCTGGTCGGCGCCCCAGTCGCTGCCGCGCACGGTGTCCTCGAAGTGGACGTCCTCGGTGTCGCCCTGCCCCTTGATCACGTTGCCGAGCGACGCCTGCATGCCGCCCTGGGCGGCCGCCGAGTGCGAGCGCTTCGGCGGCACCAGCGACAGGATGATCACGTCGTGGCCGCGGCGCCTGGCGCCGATGGCCACGCGCAATCCGGCGAGCCCGCCGCCGATCACGAGGACGTCGGTGTAGACGATCTTCATTGGCGGTCCCCCTGGGCGCTGCGCGCCTTCCCCACGAGGGGGAGCAATTCGCGCTTGGGGCGGCCCGGCGCGCTCACTTGTTAACCCCCGCCGGGGCGGTTTGTTGCGCTGCGGGAACATAGGGCTGGCCGTAGTTCGGCGCGTGCGCGATGCCGATCTTGATGTACGCGGCCAGCGTCGCGAAGCCCAGCGCGAGGAAGAACACCGTCAACGCCCACTTCCAGACCTTCAGGCGCCGTCGCGTCGCATTGGGATCGGGCCCGGCAAACCAGCCCCATTTGACGGCGAGGCGGTACAGGCCGATGCCCCCGTGCAGCTCGACCGCCAGCAGCAGCAGGATGTAGAGCGGCCAGTAGTGGCCGGTCCAGACGCGGTCACCCGACTCGAACGGCCCGATCAGCTCCGGGTGCGTGAGCATCACGTAGACGTGCGGCGCGGCGAGGAAGAACAAGGCGAACCCGGTGAACGCCTGCCAGAACCAGAGCGTCGTGTCCTCGTGCCGCATCATCTTCATGTGGCCGCGGAACGTCGTGAACTGCCTGTAGTTGATCGGGAACTTGCGCACGGCGAGGAACGCGTGCACGACGATGAACGCGATAACGCCGGCGACCACGAACGACACGAGGACCGGGAACGACCGGCCGAAGACGAAGTAGCCCTCGAAGAACTTGGTGATCGTCCACATCGCGTCGTTGCTGATCAGGATGGACGACACGAAGAACATGTGCCCCCACATGAACAGCGCGAGCACGAGGCCCGTCCCGCTCTGCGCGAAATCGAGGCGGGCCGGCCAGCGGCTCTTGCGCGACGTGTCGACGAGACCGACGCCGGCGATGATGGGATTGGTCGAGGCCATGGGTCCGCTCCTTGCGCACGGCGCGAACCGCGATGCCCCCACTGTCCGCATGGCAATGGCCGCACAGTTCCCCGTTGGGACCCGATCCGCTGCCGACAATATAGCGTCCGGCGACGCGCCTCCCTTGACCGGGGTCAATCCGCGTCGAAAGCGTGCGTGATCGGTTCACCGCCTGCCGCCATACGCACGCCCGAACGGCCTTTGACCTGCATCAATGGCGCCAACGCAGGTGCGGGCAGCATGATCCACTCTTGGGAAAGCACTGATGTCCGCACCCGCGGACGCAGGCACAAAGCTCGATCCACCGGGGGAGACAGCGCGATGTTTCAGGTCCGCATTCACGGCCGCGGCGGGCAGGGTGTCGTATCGGGCGCCGAGCTGCTGTCGGTCGCCGGCTTTCTCGAAGGCCGGTACGCGCAGGCGTTCCCGAGCTTCGGCTCCGAGCGCATGGGCGCGCCGGTGATCGCGTACTGCCGCCTGGACGACAAGGAGATCCGACTGCGCGAGCCCGTGCTCGAGCCCGACGCGCTGATCGTCCAGGACGCCACCCTGCTGCACCAGGTCGACCTGTTCACGGGCCTCCACCCGGACGGCTACATTCTGCTCAATTCGACGCGCAGCTTCGAGGACCTCGGGCTCTCCGAGTTCGTGGGCGGCTTCCGCCGCTCCCGGCTCTGCACGGTGCACGCGACCGAGATCGCGCTGAAGCACGTCGGGCGCGCGGTGCCGAACGTGCCGCTGCTGGGCGGTTTCGCCGCCATCAGCGGGCAGATCCGGCTCGAATCGGTGGTGGCCGCCATCCGCGAGAAGTTCCCGCACGCGATCGCCGAGAAGAACGTCGCCGCGGCGACCGAGGCGTTCGATACCGTCAGCAAGCTCCGGGAGACCGTCGATGCTTAAGCAGACCGAAGGTTCCCATGCGGTGGCCGAGGCCATCGCACTTTGCCGGCCGCAGGTGATCTGCGCCTACCCCATCACGCCGCAGACGCACATCGTCGAGGGCGTCGGCGAGATGGTGAAGTCCGGCGAGCTCACGGGCTGCGAGTTCATCAACGTCGAGTCGGAGTTCGCCGCGCTGTCCGTCGCGATCGGCGCTTCCGCGGCGGGCGCGCGCACGTACACGGCGACGTCGAGCCAGGGCCTGCTGTTCATGGCGGAGGCCGTCTACAACGCGGCCGGTCTCGGCCTCCCGATCGTGATGACGATCGGCAATCGCGCCATCGGCGCGCCGATCAACATCTGGAACGATCACTCCGACAGCATGTCGATGCGCGACGCCGGCTGGATCCAGCTCTACGCGGAGACGAACCAGGAGGCGCTCGACCTGCACATCCAGGCGTTCCGGCTGGCCGAGGAGCTGTCGTGCCCGGTGATGGTCTGCATGGACGGCTTCATCCTGACGCACGCCTACGACCGCGTCGACATCCCGACGCAGGCGCAGGTCGACGCGTTCCTGCCGCTGTTCGAGCCGCGGCAGGTGCTGGACCCCGCCGAGCCCGTCTCGATCGGCGCGATGGTCGGCCCGGAGGCGTTCACCGAGGTCCGCTACCTCGCGCACCACAAGCAGCTACGGGCACTGTCGCTTATTCCCCAGCTCTCCGAGCAGTTCGCGGCGCAGTTCGGGCGCGATTCGGGCGGGCTGCTGCGCAGCTACCGCGCCACGGACGCCGAGACGATCGTCGTCGCGCTGGGGTCGCTCAACGGCACCGTGCAGGAGGTCGTCGACGAGATGCGCGATGACGGGGTCGCCATCGGCTCGGTCTCGATCTGCTCGTTCCGGCCGTTCCCGCTCACGGCGCTGCGCGACGCACTGGGCCATGCGAAGCGCGTGATCGTCCTGGAGAAATGCCTTGCGGTCGGCCTCGGGGGCATCGTGTCCGACGGCGTGCGCAAGTCGCTGTCGGGGATCCAGCTCAACGGGTACACGGTGATCGCCGGCCTCGGCGGCCGCGCGATCACGCGCGCATCGCTGAAGCAGCTCTTCGAGGACGGCGCCGCCGACGAGCTCGAGCAGGTGACCTTCCTCGACCTCAACGCCGACGTGGTCGCGCACGAGCTCGAGCGCGAGCAGCTCGCGCGCCGCACGGGCCCGACCGCGGAGGCGATCCTGCGCCGGCTCGGAACCGTCGGCTCCCGCATCGGCTGAGGATAGCGCATGAGCGCGACGACCGAAGGTCAGGGGCGAAGCCCGCGTCGTCGTGCGATTGCGAGCGCCCGACGCGGGGCGCGTCGAACCCACAACGATTGAAAGAGGGCGCATGACTGCGACGAAGACGGACTCCCTCCCGCTGCAGGCGGTGAAGTTCTACCAGACCGGCACGTTCACGGTCGGCAACCGGCTGCTCGCCGAAAACGAGCGCTCGGTGCAGGCCAACATGCAGCGGACCAACTCGCTCAATTCGGGACACCGCGCCTGCCAGGGCTGCGGCGAGGCGCTGGGCGCCCGCTACGCGATCGACGCGGCGATGCGCGCGGCGAACAACCAGGTGATCGCGGTCAACGCGACCGGCTGCCTCGAGGTGTTCTCGACGCCGTATCCCGAGACTTCGTGGCAGATCCCGTGGATCCACTCGCTGTTCGGCAACGCGGCGGCCGTGGCGTCGGGCGTCGCTGCCGCGATGCGGATGAAGGGTCGCAGCGAAATCCGTGTGATCGCGCAGGGCGGCGACGGCGGCACGACCGACATCGGCTTCGGCTGCCTGTCCGGGATGTTCGAGCGCAACGACGACGTGCTCTACATCTGCTACGACAACGAGGCGTACATGAACACCGGCGTCCAGCGCTCGAGCGCGACGCCGCCGGCGGCGCGCACGGCGACGACGATGGCAGTGGGGCGCGAGCCCGGCAACGTGTTCGGCACGGGCAAGAACGTGCCGCTGATCGCCATGGCACACGGAATTCCCTATGTCGCGACGGCGAGCGTCGCCAACCTGCGTGACCTCGAGCACAAGGTGACGCGGGCGATGGGCATTCACGGCGCGCGCTACGTGCACATCCACGTCCCCTGTCCGCTGGGTTGGGGCTCGGCGCCGGAGGACACGATCAGGCTCGCGCGGTTGGCGGTCGAGTCCGGGCTGTTCCCGCTGTTCGAGGCGGTGGACGGCGAGATTACCGGCCGGACGAAGATCCGCCGCCAGGTGCCGGTCACCGAATACCTGAAGCTGCAGAAGCGCTTCGCGCACCTGTTCGGGAAGGAGCCCGACGCGCACCGCCTGGCGCGGATCCAGGCGACCGCGGACCGCAACATCGCCAGATTCGGCTTGCTCGACTAGGAAATTCCCATGAACAAGCCGTTTGCAATCACGCTCAACGTCGGCTCGAGCCTCGCCAACAAGACGGGCTCGTGGCGCACGTCGCGTCCCGTCTACCTCGACCGGCTGCCGCCGTGCAACCACGCGTGCCCCGCCGGCGAGGACATCCAGGGATGGCTCTACCATGCCGAAGGCGGCGATTACGAGGCTGCCTGGCGTGCACTGACCGCCAACAACCCGCTGCCGGCCATCATGGGCCGCGTCTGTTACCACCCCTGCGAAGGCGCGTGCAACCGCGGCCAGCTGGACGAGGCGGTCGGCATCAATTCGGTCGAGCGCTTCCTGGGCGACGAGGCGATCCGGCGCGGCTGGCGCTTCGACCCGCCGGAGGAGGAGTCCGGCAAGCAGGTGCTCGTCGTCGGCGCCGGCCCCTCGGGACTCTCGGCCGCGTACCATCTACGCCGGCTCGGCCACCGGGTGTCGATCGTCGAGGCAGGCCCGCTCGCCGGCGGCATGATGCGCTTCGGCATCCCCAAGTACCGGCTGCCGCGCGACATCCTCGACGGGGAAGTGCGGCGCATCCTCGACATGGGCGTCGGACTGACGCTCGACCGCAAGGTCACGAACATCCTGGAAACGATGCGCGAGGGGAAGTTCGACGCCGCGTTCCTCGCCGTGGGCGCGCACATCGCCAAGCGCGCGTACATCCCGGCGGCCGGGGCCGCGCGCATGCTCGACGCGGTGCAGGTGCTCCGCAGCATGGAGGGCGAGGAAAAGCCGATGCTGGGGCGGCGCGTGGTCGTCTACGGCGGCGGCAACACCGCGCTCGACGTCGCGCGCACCGCGAAGCGGCTCGGCGCCACCGAGGCGATCATCGTCTACCGCCGCACGCGCGAGCGGATGCCCGCGCACGATTTCGAGGTCGAGGAAGCGCTGCAGGAAGGCGTGATGATCAAGTGGCTGTCCACGATCAAGAATATGGCCGGCGAGGGCACGCTGACCGTGGAGAAGATGGCGCTCGACGAGAAGGGGTTCCCGCAGCCGACGGGCGAGTTCGAGACGCTCGAGGCCGATTCTCTGGTGCTGGCGCTCGGGCAGGACGTCGACCTGTCGCTGCTCGAAGGCGTGCCCGGCCTCGCGATCAAGGACGGCACCGTCGAGGTCGCGTCCAACATGATGACGGGCTACCCCGGAATCTTCGCCGGCGGCGACATGGTCCCGTCGGAGCGCACGGTCACCGTGGCGGTGGGCCACGGCAAGAAGGCCGCGCGCCACATCGACGCCTGGCTCCGGGGCGGGACCTACGCCCCGCCGGACAAGCACGAGCTCGCGGCGTTCGAGCGTCTGAATCCCTGGTATTACAGCGACGCACCGAAGACCGTGCGCCCGCTGCTCGACATCGTCCGGCGCACGTCGACGTTCGACGAGGTCGTCAAGGGCCTCGACGAGACCAACGCGCTGTTCGAGGCGCGGCGCTGCCTGTCCTGCGGCAACTGCTTCGAGTGCGACAACTGCTATGGCGTCTGCCCGGACAACGCGGTGATCAAGCTCGGGCCGGGCAAGCGCTTCGAGTTCAACTACGACTACTGCAAAGGCTGCGGCATCTGCGTCGCCGAATGCCCCTGCGGCGCGATCAAGATGGTGCCGGAGACGATCTGACCGGCCGCGTGTGCGCGGCAACACGGTCCGCGCCCCGGCGCCGACCCCGAACGAACATCGAAGCAGAGGAGAATTGCATGCTCGAGAAAAACCCGAACGGCATCCGGATCAGCGTGCCCGAGTGGTTCCCGAAGGGCGTCGCGCTGCTCCGCGACCCCACGCTCAACAAGGGCACCGCATTCACCGAAGCCGAGCGCGACGCGCTGGGCATCCGCGGCCTGCTGCCGGCCACCGTCTGCTCGCAGGAGGAACAGGTCAAGCGGGTGCTGGAGAACTTCCGCCAGAAGACCTCCAGCCTCGACAAGTACGTGAACCTCGCCGCGCTGCACGACCGCAACGAGGCGCTCTTCTTCCGCATCGTGATCGACAACCCGGACGAGATGCTGCCGATCATCTACACGCCGACGGTCGGCCTCGCGTGCCAGCGGTTCGGGCACATCTTCCAGCGCCCGCGCGGCCTGTTCATCACCGCCGCCGACCGCGGCCGGGTCGAGAACGTCCTGCGCAACTGGCCGTACCGCGACGTCGCGATGATCGTCGTCAGCGACGGCGAGCGGATCCTCGGCCTGGGCGACCTCGGCGCCAACGGCATGGGCATTCCCGTGGGCAAGCTCGGCCTGTACACCGCATGCGCCGGAATCCACCCGAACCGCTGCCTGCCGGTGATCCTCGACATGGGCACCAACAACGAGTCCCTGCTCGCGGATCCCCTCTACATCGGCCTGCCGCAGAAGAGGGTGCGCGGCGCCGCCTACGACGAGCTCGTCGAGGAATTCATCACCGCCACGCAGAAGGTGTTCCCCGGCGTGGTCGTGCAGTTCGAGGACTTCGCGAACCAGAACGCGTTCCGCCTCCTCGAGAGGTACCGCGAGCGGATCTGCACGTTCAACGACGACATCCAGGGCACCGCGGCGGTGGCGCTGGCGGGCATCATTTCGGCGCTGCGCGTCACCGGAGGCAGGCTCGCGGACCAGAAGATCCTGTTCCTCGGGGCCGGCGAGGCGGCGACCGGGATCGCCGACCTCACCGTCGCCGCGATGGTCGCCGGCGGCGCGCCCGAAGCCGAGGCCCGCGAGCGCTGCTGGCTCGTCGATTCGAAGGGGCTCGTCGTGAAGAGCCGCACGGACCTGGGCGCGCACAAGCAGCCGTACGCGCACGAGCACCCGCCGGTCGTCGATTTCCCGTCCGCGGTCCGGAAGCTCGCGCCGACGGCGATCATCGGCGTGGCGGCGGTAGGGGGCACGTTCACCCAGGAAGTCATCGAGGAGATGGCGAGGATCAACAAGCGGCCGATCGTGTTCGCACTGTCGAACCCGACGTCGCAGTCCGAGTGCACCGCGGAGCAGGCGTACCGGTGGAGCGGGGGGCGGGCGCTGTTCGCCTGCGGCAGCCCGTTCGATCCGGTCACGATCGACGGTGCGACGCACGTCCCGCGCCAGGGCAACAACTCGTACATCTTCCCGGGCGTGGGCCTGGCTGCGGTCGCCGTCCGCGCGACCCGGATAACGGACGAGATGTTTATGGCGGCGGCGCGGACGCTCGCCCTGCAGGTGACCGAGGCCGACCTGCGGCAGGGGAGCCTCTATCCCCCGCTCGCGCACGTTCGCGACGTGTCGGCGCACATCGCGGCGGCCGTCGCGAGCGTCGCGTACGAGCAGGGCTTCGCGAAGGCCGCGAAGCCCGCGGACATGCTGGCATACGTCCGCTCGCAGATGTACGAGCCGCGCTACGTTCAATATGTCGCGGACGCATGATCGGCGAGCCGCGGTTGTGCGATGCAACGGGGCGTTGATCTGCGTCAACAGGTCGCAACCCCCTTGCCTCTAGTCTGCGCAAGGGGCCGAAACGCGGGAGTCGCCGGCCGGGCAGCCCGGCGATCCGCCGAACGAGAGGTGCGAATGCAACGGAGGCAGAGCAACGTGGCGAATCGCGAATTCCCGGGACGGTCCGGCGCCGGCGCGAGCCCTTGTGACGAAGACCGAAGCCGGCGTCGCGCCGCGCCGCACGTCTCGCCCACGCCCGCAATGAGGTCCGTGCCGCGCACCGGTCGCCTCGTCCCGCGATGAACCCCTATGCCGTCTTCCTGCTCTACCTGCTGGCGATCCTCGGCTTCGTCGCGGTCACGCTGCTCCTGAACCGCGTGCTCGGGCCGAAGCCGGTCTCCTCCGCGCTGAAGCTCGAGCCGTTCGAGTGCGGCGCGACGCCGGTCGACCTTCTCAACGTGAAGGCGATCCCGATCAAGTACTACGCGGTGGCGATCATCTTCATCCTGTTCGACCTCGAAACGGTGTTCCTCTTCATCTGGGCGCTGGGGGCGCAGCCGCTCACGACCTTCATGCTGGCGATCTTCGCCTTCTTCGTCTTCCTGCTCGTGCTGATCCTGCTCTACGTCTACAAAGCGCGGCTCCTCGAAGGCGTGACCGAATAGCGATGGCCTCCCGCACGATCCCGATCCGGCCCGAGGCCACACGGTCGCAGGCGTTCGAGTACCTGACCACGAAGAAGGACGAGCTGGTGGGCTGGGCGCGGAAGTTCTCGCTGTTCCCGTACCCGTTCGTCACCGCCTGCTGCGCGATGGAGTTCATGGCGGTGAGCTCGAGCCCCTACGACACCGATCGCTTCGGCGCGGCGCTGCCGCGCTTCTCGCCGCGCCAGGCCGACCTGCTGATGGTCGTGGGCACCGTCACGCACAAGCAGGCGCCGGTCCTGCTCAAGGTCTACGAGCAGATGTGCGAGCCGAAGTGGGTGATGGCGTTCGGCGTGTGCGCGACCAGCGGCGGGTTCTACCAGAACTACGCGGCCGTGCTGGGCATCGACCGGATCATCCCGGTCGACGTCTACGTCCCGGGCTGCCCGCCGCGCCCCGAGATGGTGATCGACGGGATCATGCAGCTGCAGGACAAGATTGCCCGCTCGCGGCACCCGATCCTCACCAAGGACTTCTGACCGTGGCCCCCGAGATGCTCGACGCGCTGCAGCAACGGCTGGAACTCGCCGGGGGCAAGGTGTCGCTCTTGCACGGCATGGCGGTCGCCGAGATCGCGCCCGCCGCGCTCGTCGGCGTCGTCGGGGTCCTGCGCTCGGAGTTCCAGTTCGACCTCTTCCTCGACGTCACCGCGGTCGACTGGCCGGGGCACGCGCAGCGCTTCGAGGTCGTCTACCACTTCTATTCGACGCGCCACTTCGCGCGGGTGCGGCTCAAGACGCGCGTGACGGAGCAGGATCCGACCGTCGATTCGCTGATCACGCTGTACAACTCGGCCCGCTTCATGGAGCGCGAGTGCCACGACATGTACGGCATCGTCTTCCGCGGCAACGCCGACCTGCGCCCGATCCTGCTCTACGAGGGATTCGTCGGCCATCCGCTGCGCAAGGACTACCCGAAGGACCGCGAGCAGCCGCTCGTGCCGTACCGGACGTGACGAAGCCCGCCTTGGACACCAAATTCCCCAACCCGGTCCGACCCGCCTTCGCGACGGCGCCCCGCGACGACACGGTCATCGTCAACATCGGGCCGTCGCACCCCGCGACGCACGGCACGGTCCAGATCATCGCCGAGCTCGACGGCGAGCGGGTGCTGCGCACCGACGTGCACTGCGGCTACCTGCACCGGGGCTTCGAGAAGGAGTGCGAGTCCCACACGTGGCACAACCTGATCCCCTACGTGGACCGGCTCAACTACGTCTCCGCGCTGATCAACGACTTCACGTACTGCGACGCGGTCGAGAAGCTGATGGGGATCGAGATCACGCCGCGCTGCCGCCATCTGCGCACGCTCCTGTCCGAATACTCGCGGATCGTCGACCATCTGACCTGCGTCGCGGCCGGGCTGATGGAGCTGGGCGCGATGACGGCGTTCCTCTACCTGGTGATGGTCCGCGACTACATGTACGAGCACATCGCCGACCTGACCGGCGCGCGCGTGACCTACACCTACGGCCGCATCGGCGGGCTCGCCCGCGACCTGCCGGAGGGCTGGCTCACGCGCCTCGCCGCGATCCTCGACAAGTACGAGATGTTCGTCGGGCGCGTGCACGGGCTGATGGACCGCAACCGCATCTTCATCGACCGCATGCGCAACGTCGGCACGATCTCGACCGCCGAAGCGATCGACTGGGGCTACACGGGGCCGATCCTGCGCTCGACCGGCGTGCCGCGCGACCTGCGCAAGGACGCGCCGTACCTCGCCTACGCCGAGCTCGACTTCGAGGTGCCGGTGGGGATCAACGGCGACAACTACGACCGCTACTACGTCCGGATGCGCGAGATGGACGAGTCGGTGCACATGATCCGCCAGCTGATGGACGCGCTGCCCGGCGGCCCGATCAACGTGGACGACCCCCGCTGCATGCTGCCGGAGAAGCGCCTCGTCTACGCCGAGATCGAGTCTCTGATCAACCACTTCAAGCTCGTCATGGACGGCCCGCAGGTGCCGCCGGGCGACGCGTACAGCGCGCACGAGTCGCCGAACGGCGAGCTCGGCTTCTACGTCGTGAGCACGGGCGTGGGCATTCCGCACAAGGTCCACGTGCGCGCCCCGAGCTTCGTGCACATGGGCGGCGTGCAC
>Ga0209048_10001468_pt1 | contig 24241 bp, 24 predicted proteins | sample FrelakmetCRP12CR_FD_187146 | JGI IMG/M metagenome (GOLD analysis project Ga0209048, IMG submission 187146) | Freshwater lake sediment microbial communities from the University of Notre Dame, USA, for methane emissions studies - CRP12 CR (SPAdes)... | ecosystem: Environmental > Aquatic >... | reverse complement strand
CGCTCACGCGCCTGTGCTACCTGCTCCCCCTGGATCGGCGGTCGGCGCGAGCCGGGTCGATACGGCCCCGGCCGAAGGCGTCGATCCGTCCCCATCGGCCCGGGATGTCGAGCAGTTCCATCCGCCCGATCGACTCGGGCAGCACCGGGTCGACCACCAGGTGGTCGCCCATGGGCTCGAGGCCGAGCATGGTGCGCAGCAGTAGAAGCGGCGCACCCGTCGACCATGCCTGAGGACTGCAGGCTGTCGGATACTGCACCGGGTACTTGGTCATGGTTCGGGGATAGCCACCGAATGCCTCGGGCAGGCGCCCGTCGAAGAACTCGGCAGCAGCCAGGATACCCTCGGCAATTTGGGCGGCCTCCCGCTTGAAGCCGTAGCGGCGCAGACCCCAGGCGATGAAGGAGCTGTCGAACGGCCAGACGGTCCCGACGTGGTAGCCGATGGGATTGAATCGTCCCTCGCCCTCCGCCAGCGTGCGTATGCCCCATCCCGAGAACAGCCGGCTGCCCATCAGGTGTGCGGCCACGGCCTTGGCCTTCGACTTGTCGACGATCCCGCTCCACAGCAGATGTCCGATATTCGAGGTCAGGGTGTCGACCTGACGCCCCTCTTCGTCAAGAGCCACGGCGAAGTACTGACCGTTCTCGATCCAGAAGTCACGGTTGAACCGGCGCTTGAGATCGGCAGCCTCCTTCTCGAGGCGGTCGGCGAGCCCGGAGTCGTGCCAGACCGTGCGAGCCAGTCGGGCGCCGCGGACCTTGGCATCGTAGGCATAGCCCTGGAGCTCGCACGTAGCTCGGGGAAACCCCGGCAAGGTGCCGTCGCGAAACGAGATGGAGTCCCACGAGTCCTTCCAGCACTGGTTCTCGAGACCGGTCTTCTCGTTGCGTCGCTTGTACGAGATGTACCCATTGCCTTGCAGGTCGGCATACTCGTCGATCCATGTCAGCGCGGCGCGCGCCTCGTACTCGAGCTCGCGCACCAGCCGGGTGTCCCCGGTCCACCGCTCGTACTCGTCCATGAGCACGACGTACAGGGGGGTGGCGTCCGCACACCCGTAGTAGGGAGAGTGAGGGCGCTCCTCGAAGGCGGTGAGCTCGCCATAGCGCACCTCATGGAGGATGCGGCCAGGGTCCTCATCCCGAAAGTCGTCGAGGCGGGTCCCCTGGCGGGCGCCGAGGGCGCGGAGTGTCGTGGCAGCTAGGTCGGGAGTGAAGGGGAGGGCTTGGAGGCTGGTGAAGATGCTGTCCCGCCCGAACATGGTCATGAACCACGGCAAGCCGGCGGCAGGCAGCGCATGCTTGGGAAGGATCGGTGCGACGAAGCGAAGAGCGGCGAGGTCGACCAGGCTGCGCCGATAGGTGACTTTGAGCGGGTCGTTGTCGCACTCGAGCCGGGGGGCGCCGTCGACCCAGCTCGCCAGGTTCTTGGCCATGCTGTCGGCGACCTTGGCTCGTTGACGCGGCACGCTGGCCCGTCTGAGGATCGGTTCCATCGCAGCCTGCACCGTAGTGACTTCGAGCTCGGTACTCCACCGGCCGTGCCCCTTGACCGTGGCAGTGAAGGTCAGTCCGTCCTCGTCCACGGCCGCTGGCGAGCTGGCGATGATCCAGGTCTCGCGCTGGAAGGTCTGGCGGCGGTACTTCAGCTTCAGGCACTCCCCGTCGACGACGCGTTCGTACGTGCCCTTCTTCTTGAGGGCGTCCTTCACTTCGAAGAGGTCGGCGAAGTCACTCCCTGCCTCGATACGCACCTCGAGGTCCACGGGGTCGGCCCCGTGGTTGAGGATGACGAGCTCCTCGTGGAACCCGTTGGCCACGACCCGCCTGCGGATCACCGACAGTTCGGCATCCACGTAGACGGTGCCGGTCCCCGGCACCAGGAAGAAACGCGCCTCGAAATACTGCAAATCGTCGGTGGACAGGGCGTCGAGCCGTTCGCCGTTGACGGTGAGTACCCACTTCGAGAGGAACCGGGTGTCGAACGAGAACAGCCCGGTGGGGTCGGAGAGCGACGCCTCGATGTCACCGCGCCCGTCGCTGACGACAAAGGTATTGCCGTCGAGGATCTTGACCACGTCGGTGCTCATCCCGCCAACGCCTCTTGCCGCTCGAGGAACGAGGCCCGCGAGCGCCTCGGACCTGGGAGCAGCCGGTCGAACACCACGAGGAGCCCGAGATCCCCGTCGACGCCGAGCAGGCCCCGCAGGAGGGAGGCGGTGAGGTTCACGGTGCCCCTCGTCATACCCTCGAAGAGCTTCTTGTCCATCCGAATCGTGGCGTCGGCCTTGGCATTGCGGCGCGACACCGAGACGTCACCCTTGACCATGGTGAGGCACCAGTGCTCGACTGCCTCCCCATCTCGCAGGTCGAACCGCACCGTGCCGGTGGCGTGATGCAACAGGGGCTCATGGCGCCTCGACGCGAGATCCCCGAAGAACGCCGCAGCCGCGTCAGGTCTCGACCGGGTCTTCGGGGCGGTAGGGCTCATGCGTGACTCTCCCAGGTTGAGGTTGCAGGACATGGACCAGCGAGAGCCCGACGGCAGCGCCGATGTCCCCGTCGGACATCGCCCCTGTCAACGGAGGATGCCAGTGGAGCGGATGCCACCCGGCACTCAAGTCGCTCGATGCATGTCCCCGGCTGCAGCGCATAGCAATCGTCAGTCCTATCGTCGAGGTGCAACCCAACAAGAAGCCCCGGCGCAGCGGCCATCGGATCATCCCTCAAATTGTGCCCACCAGTCTGGGTCCGGGCGGAAAGGCTGCACCGGTCGCCCGGCGACCTCCGTGTCGAACCGATAGACCAAACCGGCCGCAGGTTCCGCTCGGCGCTGTTCGTCGCTCCATCCCTCGGTGGCAGTCGTCACGTACAACCGGCCCATTCCTGGTCCGCCAAACGCGCAGCAGGTGCTCTGGCTTGCCGGGACGTCCAACACGTCGAGTAGTCGACCATCGGGCGAGTAGTGGTGCACACACCCGCCTCCGTAGATCGCCACCCATAGGTCGCCGTTCGCGTCGACAGTCATCCCGTCCGGGGCTCCCACCTCCTCGCCCACGGTCACGATGACCTGCCGATCCGAGAGTTCCCCGGACTCCGGTTCGAACGCGAATCGGTAGATCACTCGTGGTCCGCTGTCCACCAGATACATCGTGCGGCCGTCGGAGCTCCACCCAAGCCCGTTCGAGATCGTCAGCCCATTCAGTACCTGCTCCCACGAGCCTTCACCGTCGAGGCGATACAAGGCACCGCCGCCCTCATGGTGGTCGTCGGCCAGGGTGCCCGCCCAGAACCTGCCCCCCGGGTCACAGGCCGCATCGTTCATGCGGGTGCCCGGAGCGGCGACCTCCGCGATCGAGTGGCGCGAACCGTCTCGGTGCAGATGGACGATGTCCTGCCCTGCGGCCAAGAGCCATCCGTCGTCGCCGTCGATCGGGGAGACCGCCCCAACGGTGCCGGGGACCTCGTAGACATGGAGCGGGATGAGGTCGCCATCCCCTTCGATGTAGTCGACGAAGACGCGCCCGGCGATGATGTCCACCCGCAACAACTCCCCGCGGAGGGCGTCCCACCGGACGCCCTCACCGAGCACCGAGTGCTCCGTGGTACAGGCCACTGCTTCGTACGCCCTTCGTGACTGCGTGTCCGATGATTCAGGCATGACCGTGGATACCCACCGCTTCGCTCACGTCGCCGAGAGGATGGCGTGGGACAGCATTCCGCCAGAGAGGACCTTGGCATCGAACCCGTTCTGGAGAAGGACCCGCGTCGCGTAGTAGGCGCGCTGGCCCGAGCGGCACACCACGTTGATCTCCCGGTCTCGAGGCAGCTCGTCGAGCCGCGCCCGAAGTTCTCCCAGTGGGATGATGACCGCACCGGGAACCTGCTCGACCGAGAGCTCGGCCTTCTCACGTACATCGAGGAGGAATGCCCCATTCTCTTCTCCCCAATGGCTGACCGGCATGTCACCCCGCAGTACGTCAGCTCCGACCATGCCGGCGAAGTTGACCGGGTCCTTGGCGCTTCCGAACGGTGGTGCGTAGCAGAGCTCCACTTCCTCGAGGTCGTACACCGTCGCCCCGAGTTGAATGGCCAGGGCGATGTGACTGATCCGCTTGTCCACGCCATCCTCGCCTGCCGCCTGCGCGCCCAGGAGGCGGCCGTCGGACTTCCGGAAGAGGACCTTCATGGCGATGGGCTTGGCGCCCGGGTAGTAGCCGGCATGCGAATTCGGATACAGGTACACCTTCTCGTAGTCCGTGTCACCGAGTCGCTGGAGGGTCTTCTCGTTGACACCGGTCCAGGCGATCGCCGAGCCGAACAGCCCCACGACGGCGGTCCCCTGCGAGCCGCGGAACGCCGAATCACGACCGGCGATCACCTCGGCCGCGATCCGGCCCTGCCGGTTGGCCGGCCCGGCGAGCGCCATGAGGCTCCACTGGCCCGTCACGAAGTCTCGGACCTCGACGGCATCACCCACAGCGAAGATGTCGGGATCGCTGGTGCGCATGCGCTCGTCGACGCGGATGCCCCCCAGCTCACCGACCTCCACACCGGCTGCCGTCGCCAACGTGACATCGGGTCGGACCCCGAGGGCGAGGATGACGAGATCTGCCGGGTGCGAGCCCCCCGATTGGGTCGACACGAGGAGCGACTCGTCATCCGTGTGCTCGAATCCGGCGACCCCGTCGCCGACGATCACCGTGATGCCGTGGAGACCGAGGAAGTCCTTGACGAGCTGTCCGTACTCTCGATCGAGTGGCGCCAGGACCTGGTCCGCCATCTCGATCACGGTCACGTCGAAGCCCCGGCCGACGAGGTTCTCCGCCATCTCGAGCCCGATGAACCCACCCCCGACGATGACTGCCCGCATCCGGGGTCGCACGGTCTGGAACCCGGAGTAGTGCTCCATCCCGGAAAGGAAACTCGTGCCCCGCTCGACCCACTGTCGGATCTCCCGAGCATCCGGCACGGTGCGGACCTGGAAGATGCCGGGCAGGTCGATGCCGGGCAGGGGAGGACGAACCGAAGCCGCTCCCGGGGAGAGTACCAACTTGTCAAACGGCTCCGTGGTTACCGCGCCGGTAGCCACGTCGCGCAGCTCGACGGTCTTGTCGGTCGATGAGATGCCGACGACCTCGCAGCCGGTCCGGCAGTCCACGGCGAACTGCTCCCGGAAGACCCGCTCGTTGGCGACCAGGAGACTCGACTCGTGCTCGATCACGCCCCCGACGTGGTAGGGCAGGCCACAGTTCGCGTAGGAGACATAGGGGCCGCGCTCCACCATGAGGATCTCGGCCCGTTCGTCCAACCGCCGCAGCCGCGCCGCGCATGACGCGCCTCCTGCGACCCCACCCACGATGACCACCTTCATGGCTCTACCTTGTCCCTCTCTCGGCCAATCTCACCACTGCAACTCACTCATGACCACGGGCCCCGCCAACCACCCACGTCGGCGACGAGCGCGTCAGCAGCTCCGGGCCCCCAGGAGCCGGGTGCATAGGGGTGCACGCTCGGCGGTGCGTCGAGCAGCGGCTGCATCACCCGCCAGGCCTCCTCGACGGTGTCCTGTCGGGAGAACCGAGCGCTGCGGCCGTTCATCGCTGCGAGCAGCAGCACCTCGTACGGCGTCGGTCCTTCACCGCCTTCGGATGCGAACTCCATGTCGAGCCTGATCGCCTCCGGCAAGGGCGCATCGGCCCGCTGCGCCTGGAGGACCAGTTGGACGCCGGTCGAGGGATCCAGCCTGACCACAAGCTGATCGGGCTCGCTGTGCGGTTGGCGCAGTCCGAAGCCGAGCTTCGGAGCGTGCTTGAAGACGAGCCGAAGCTCGGTCTGGGTCACGGGAAGCCGTTTACCGGTCCGGATGATGATCGGGACCCCGGACCACCGCCAGTTCTCGATCTCGAGCCTGAGGGCGCCATAGGTCTCGGTGGTCGACCCGGGGGCGACACCCTCGATCGACTGATACCCGTCGTACTGACCGCGCACGTACTGGCCAGGGTCGGCCTCGACCACGGCTCGTAGCACCGCTGTCTGGGCGGACCGTATCGTTTCGGGGTCGCCCCGTGACGGTGCCTCCATCGCCGCCGCCGCCAACAGCTGCAGCAAGTGGTTGACGACGACGTCTCGCAGTGCACCCACGGGGTCATAGAAGTGCCCGCGGGTCTCGACGCCGAAGTCCTCGGCCAGGGTGATCTGGATGCACTCGACATAGTTGCGGTTCCAGATCGGCTCCAGCATGGTGTTGGCGAACCGCAGGTAGAGGATCTCCTCGAGGCCCATCTTCCCGAGATAGTGGTCGATCCGGAAGAGCTGCGACTCGTCGATGTACGTGTAGAGCTCCGCCGCCAGATCGCGTGCCGAGGCGAGGTCATGACCGAACGGCTTCTCGACCACGACCCGTCCCGACGCGGTGAGTCCCGCTTCGGCCAGTCCCTGCACCACCCGTCCGAAGAGGAACGGCGGGATCTCGAGGTAGAACACCGGATGCCTGGCGTTGGCAACCTGGCGTGCCAGGCGTTCGTAGGTCGGTGCCTCGGTAAGGTCTCCTTGCACATAGCCGAAGCGCTCGGAGAGGCGGTTGAACACCGTGTCGTCGAGCACCTCCCCCGTTCCAATGATGGAGGCACGTGCGCGCTCGGTCAGCTGGTCGACCGTCCAATCCTCGACCGCCACGCCAGTGATCGGACAGCTCAGCAGTCCCCGCTGCTCGAGCCGGTACAGCGAACGGAAGGTCATCACCTTGGCCAGGTCACCCGTGATCCCGAAGATGACCAACGCATCACAGTCGACTTGGCCATCGTCGGCATCTGCACCCGTCGACGAGGTGGATCCCCCGGCTGCTGGCGATGCTGTCGGGCCCGCGGCCTGCCCTCGGACGGGATCGGGTTCGGTTGACGGGATCACGAGAACTCCTCCTCACGCTCGGCGATGATGATTCGCCCCGCGGCTTCGATGAGCGCGAGGTGGGAGAACGCCTGTGGGAAGTTCCCCAGATGACGCGCTGAGCCGGTGTCGAACTCCTCGGCGTACAGCCCCAGCGGCGAGCCAACACGCAGCAGTCGCTCCATCAGATCGCAGGCCCGTGGCCGTTCGCCGATGATGGTCAGCCCGGACACCAGCCAGAACGAGCAGATCAGGAACGTGCCCTCCCTCCCCGAGAGGCCGTCGTCGGTCTCATCAGTCCGGTAGCGGAGCACGAATCCGTCCTCGGTCAGCTCGTCGGCAATAGCGAGCACGGTCGCCTGCATCCGTGCGTCGTCGCCCGACAGGAATCCGAAACTTGCCGCCAGGAGCGTCGACGCGTCGAGTGCATCGGTCTCGTAGTGCTGGCGCAGCACGCCCCCGGGACTCACCCCATGGGCCAGGATGTCGGCTCGGATCTCGTCAGCGGTGGCCTGCCACGTGCTCTCCAGGTCGGGAGCGCCTCTGATGCCCGCCAACTTGGCGGCCCGATCGAGTGCCACCCAGCACATGAGCTTCGACGAGACATAGTGCCGCGGCCCCCCACGAGCTTCCCAGATGCCCTGATCGGGATCGCGCCACGCGCTCGCGGCGCACTGGGCCTGCGCCTGCACGATCGGCCACAAGGCTCGCGGCAGGCGTTGGCTGCGGCGAGTGTGCAGCAGGATGCAGTCGAGAACCGCACCGTAGACGTCGTTCTGACGCTGGTCGAAGGCGCCATTGCCCAGCCGCACCGGACGGGCTCCGTCGTAGCCGGAGATGTCGTCTCGGGTGGACTCGGTCAGGTCCCGGCGCCCGTCGATCCCGTACATGATCTGCATCCCGCCGTCCTCGTTCGGTTCGAGGTCTGCCACGAACTGCATGAACTCCTCGGCTTCCCAGCCCAAGTTCAGGTAGTGCAGGGCCTGGAGTGTGAAAGTGGCGTCGCGCATCCAGGTGTAGCGGTAGTCCCAGTTGCGTTCGCCGCCCGGCGTCTCCGGCAGTGACGTGGTCAGAGCTGCCACCGTCGCCCCGGTCGGCATGTAGGTGAGGCCCTTGATCGCCAGGGCCGATCGTTCGATCGGAGCGCGCCAGCGGTGGTCCGGCATGCGAGCTGTCCCCAGCCAGTCGCGCCACAGGCGCACCGTCGTCTGCAGGCGATGCTCGGCGTCCGCGAAGTCGAGAGGGGAGTCGAGGTTCTCGGCCCACGACAACGAGCAGAAGACCTGTTCGTCCTTCCGCAGGTTGTGACGAGCTCGGGCCCGATTGCCCTCGATGCCGAGGTCCATGTCCGTCTGCAGGCGGATTGTCTGTCCCGCACCACTGGCATCGGCGATATGGCGACCACTTTCGCCCAGCGACCACTCCGCCGGTGTCCGGCCATAGTCGAAGACGGGCTCGCACACGAGTTCGATCTGCACGCTTCCCTCGATGCAGGTCGCCGTGCGCACGAGGACATGGTCGGCGTCGGAGTCAGCTGGCGGGCGCGTGTGGGGAGTCACCTGGTCCTCACCAGAAGGTGGGCCGATGGTCAGCGCGTCATGGACAACAAGCCATCCGCCCGGTGTGTGCCACGTCGTCGTGAGCACATTCGTGCCGGGCTCATAGGTGCGTTCCGTGGGCACGTTGATGTCGAACGGCCCGAAACGGAACGTTCCGGCCCCGCGGTCCAGAAGACTGCCGAAGACGCTCGCGGAATCGAAGCGCGGGATGCACAGCCAGTCGACGGCACCGTCCGGCGCCACGAGGGCGCCGGTGTGGCAGTTCGACAGGAAGCCGTAATCTGCGATCGGCGGAAAAGGCGACAGAGCCGTCGCGCTCTGTTCACCCACGTCAGCGCCGGTCCCGGCGGTCGTCCCGGCGATCGCCGCGATCGTCCCGCCGGTCATCTCGCCGGTCACGGCGACGGCCCACGCCGTGTGCAACGACAGCAGCGGTGCCCGCCACCGCTGCGGTGCGTGCCACGGGGCCTCCGATGATGCCTCGCCGCCCTCTACGTCCTGGTCCGAGTGGCATGTCAGTCTCCTCCTTCGTCGGCCTCGAGGGAGGCCAGAATTGCTTGGACCGGGATCCGCCCGTTGGCGATGAGCTGCCCGCCGGAGCGGCGCGCCGCGGAGGCGAACGGAGCGGCCCAGGCGTTCTCCCACACGAGGACCCCGGCCGTCGTTCCTGGTTCCATTGCCGCGGCCAGGTCCGCGACGTCCTCCGCTGCCAGCAGTTCGGCAAGGTCGGCCTCTGCCGTCCGGAGCTCGTCCACCTCGTCCAAGTCCTCGATCTCCAGCCCTTCGATGTCTCCGTTCTCGTCCTTCACCACGATGACCAAGTCGAGGATTCTGATGATCCCGGCGTCAACCAGCTTGCCGAGTTCCGCCGCCATCTCTCCGGTGAAGTGGGAGACCCCTGGTGGGAACTCGACCACCAGGTAGTCGATCGGCCCAAGTTCGTCGATGTCCGTGTTCATTGTTGGAGTTCCTCCTCGTAGGGTCGGGTCAGACCACCAGTGCTGGGCGGGCGATGATGTAGATCAGGGCGCCAAGGACCGGGATGAACAGAATCAGGACGGTCCAGCCGAACTTCGCCCAGCCGTGGTGATCGTGGCGGGCGAAGTTGTCGATGAAGCACCACGCGATCAGGAAGATCATGAGGACGAATCCGGCGAACATCAGCATCGACCAGAAGATGCCCATTATCGGGAAGACGTAAGCAAGCATGCTGTTGCCTCCTACTGACACCGGGAAGTGTCTTGGATCTCACGCTAAGGCCGAGTCGATTCTGAGGACAGAGTCCAAGGTCACAGGCACGAACTTGCTCCGCGTTGACAGGGGGCCCCGAACAATGAGACGTGGCGGCCATTGCGGATCATCTTCTTCCGATATGAACCGGCGTGCAGCTTCGCTGCAACCGGCCCCCGAGCAAGCCAGAGGGCCGTTTGCAGCGAAGGTCGCCTGGGACCTAGGCCGCCGACTCGCGTCCTCCGTAGACGGCCAGGCCGTAGATGACCAAGATGCCCACGAGGATGTACGCCAGCGACCAGACGGGATAGAAGGGCATCCACCAGATCGCACTGATCGAAAGCACCGCTCCAGCGAAGATCCCAATCCAACGGCTGAACTGGGATCGTGCCACAACGCCGAATGCGCAAAGGATCAGAATGGCAGCGACAATCAGGTAGACCCAGCCGTAGGTCTTCAAGCTGCTGCCGAAGATTGCATTCTCGAGGTTCTGAGGGAGCACGCCGTGATAGCGGAATGCCCAGATGGCGTCGAAGACGCGCATGACCCCCGCTACTCCGAGCACGATCGCTGCAAACACGATCCAGCCGTCACCCTTTTGTTCCATGGTCCTACCTCTTCTCTTGATTGAAACCGAGACTATGTTCCCTGGTAGTAGCAGTTGCCGGAACCTCCTTCCTTACTACTCAGGACAACCCGCTACTGAGAGTCAGCCCTTGCATCCGCCTCGATGGCCTCCCGGTCGACTCTTATCTCCTTGGTCTGGATCTTGTCGGCCCGTGTCATAGTCGCCTCCACCTTGGATCCGATATCCGAGACGGCGACGACGACGAGGCCCGCCTGACCACTGTCGAGACCTTCTCCCAGCTCCTTGAGGTCGTTGCGGCTCATGCCGGCAGCGGCGTGGCCCGCCAGGGCACCGAGCACCGCACCGCCACCCCCAGTAGCAAGCAGAAGCCCCCCACCGATGGCCGCAGCGGGGAACAAGGCAATGACCAGTCCCGTAGCCAGACCTACTCCGGCACCTGCGACACCGCCGACCCGAGTGGGCGTCTCGTGCTTCTTCACGATCTTGACCTTGCGGTCAGCCTTGCGTTCCACGACTGCTGCGTCGTACGCGTCAATCAGCCCGACCTCGCTGTGGAGCGCGTGCACCGCGTCATAGTCGGCAAGGGCGTCTTCGACGTCGGGGTAGATGGCCGAGTAGGCCATGAAGGTGTCGACTGGCATGGGATTGCCTCTTCTCCGTGGCCGGTGAGGTCGGGTAGGTATGCCTCCCTTGAGTCTGTTGGTCCACCGCCTGTCGACTACAGAGGCAAAGGTCCCAACGGTGCGCCGCTGAGTTGACCGTCATGGCCGCCCGCTCCCGGTCGAGCCTGGCCAAATGGGTATCAGCGAACGCTGCCGTGTGGCTGGGCACTCTGCCGTCAAGCGGCACTCTCGCACCCGACTGCGACGCGACGAAGTCCCCTAGTTACGAGCACCCCGGCGGATGACGATGGCCCAAGAAGCTGAGCGAGTTCGTCCTGAGTCCGCTGTGGTATGGCCGTTCGAGAAGCGTCCGAGGTATCGGTATGGGCGTTCTCTTCCTCCTCGGCATGATGGCCTTCATTGCGGGACTCTGTCACCTTTTCGTACCGGTCGTCCGATGGTCGATCAGAGGCCCGCGAGGAGATCGCTGGGAAACCGAACGGCGGCGCCCCGTCGTCTTGTGGGATGTTCCCGCCACCGTTCCAGCTGCATGGGTCGAGGCATACCGGCCCGAGCATGGCGGATGATCACGAGTCTTTGCATTCGCAGACGGGCGGTTCTTGGGTCAGCGGAGTCGGAATCGGTGCACGGTAGGAGACCAGTTCAGAATGCTGAGTTGCCGTTGACTGCCGGATCCGTCCGGTTGATCGGAATCAGAATGGAGGTCCCGAGATGATGAGACAAAGGCCACTCAGGCGAGCTGCGCTAGTCGGGGGAGTGACTGCAGTCGCACACCATGCCGGCAAGAAGTCCGGTGAGGCGCAAGCCACTGAGCAGCAGGAGGGGGCACGGTTGCGCTGATGGATCGTCGGCCGCGGGCAAACCAGCCTCGGTGAGAATGGCCCTTCAGACCACCAGCGCGAGCTTGTCGAATGCTGCGGCAAGGGTCAGTCCGGGACGTGCATCGAACCCGAGTTCATAGTGGCCTCGCCGCAGGTTCTGGATGAAGGCATGTCCCCGGATCACGACGCTGGCAGTCCGGTCTCGTTTGAGGCCCCGCATCGGTCGGAGCCTGGCCTTGAGGCGCCCGTGGTCAGCGTCGACTCGATTGTTGGCGTACTGGGTGGTGTCGTGACGTGCATCCGGCAGGAGTTCTGAAACGACTCGGACCAGGGCGTGGGCCCGATCGGTGGTGATCTCGGCTGGCGCGCCGTGGACGGTGATCACCGAGGTGAAGAACATCGTCGCAGCCCTCAGGTCACGCTGCCTGGACACGAATACGTCGATGACCTTGTCGGTGCCGAATATGCCATCCGAGCAGGTCATGCCACCAACCGGTAGTCGTGGATCAGAGCGAAGGCGGCATCCCTGCGACGCAACTCCGTTGGCTCCGGATCATCGATTGGCGACGGTGGGTCCATCGTGAGCGGAGCTTGTTGACCCAGGGCCCGGTGTGGCCGGTGGCAGTTGTAATGGACCATGTACTCGGCCAGGACTCGTTCGAGGTGCCGGCGGCCGAGGATCAGCATCCGGTCGAGGCACTCACGACGGACGGTTCCGACGAAGCGCTCGGCGAAGGCGTTGGCCCGGGGAGCCCGGGTCGGGGTGCGGATGATGCGGATGCCGTCAGCTCGGAAGACCTCGTCCAAGCTCGAAGTGAACTCGGCATCCCGGTCGCGCATCACGAACTTGACGGGATGGACCCGATCCTCTGGTGCCATGGTCAGGTTCCTCGTCTGTCGGACCACCCAGGAGCCGGTCGGATGAGCAGTGACCCCGGTCACCTGCACCCGTCGGGTGTCGAGCTCGACGAGGAACAACGCGTGGAGGCGCTTCAGCAGCACCGTGTCGACCGAGAAGAAGTCGCAGGCCAGCATCGATGATGCCTGGGAACGGAGGAACTCCGCCCAGGTCGGATCGCTCCGCATCGGTGACGGGTCGATGTCGTTCCGCCGCAAGATGGCTCAGACGCTCGAGGGCGACGGGACGACACCCATTCTCGCCAACTCGCCGTGGATCCCGGCGGTAGCCCCAGGTGCAGTTCTCCCGGGTCAGCCGACAGATGACCGCAACAGTCCCGGCCGCGATGCTGGGCCGCCCGGTCGGTGGGGCTGGGTCCACTGGCGGCGGACCAGGTCCCGGTGCCAGCGGAGCAGCGTCTCCGGTTGCACGAAGAACCGACCTCGACGTCATCGGTCCATGAGTCGACTCAGTCCGGCGATCAGCGCTCGATCGGGTGGACGGAGCATTGGTCGAGTGACCTGGCGACGAAGGACGGCAACCTCGTGGCGGAGCATGACGACCTCGATGGCCAGATCGTCGCAGTCGCTGTTACGCAGACGGATCAACCCGAGGATCTTGACGAAGGCGAGGTAGGGGAATGACAGGGCCATGGCCCAGTTTCGTGCTTCACCGATGAATCGCGAAAGTCCTGGTCAAGGTGACCGGGATGACATTCTCGGCACCGACAGGTTCGAACTTCACGACTACCGGAGGCTTGTTCATGAGCCTGGCACGCTACCGGGGTCTTGCTGCGCATCAACGTGGGCGGATGCCGGTGTCTGAGCCACAGCGGTCGACGAGCTTTCGCAAGCTGACCCTCCGAAGGGATACTCAACCTGACGGCGGTTGTGGCCTTCGACCCTGAGGATGATCCGGAGGATCCCGTGAACCACGACAAGAATCAACTTCCCAATGGACAAGCGATCGGCCGGTGCGGCAGCGAGAAGTCACCTGCCGATGGTGTACACCGGCGTGACCGGCTCACTGCTGTGACAAGGTCGGCAGCATGAAGCTCGAGAAAGCGCTCCTCGATGAGCTGATGGTTCGACCCGGAGAGCCGGCCGACCTGGGCGGCAGGAGCACGGAGTCGACGAGGGTCGACTGGCTCGGGACCAGTCCGAAGAAGTACAAGCGAGTGGCCGAGGAGGAGCTCCGGCTCTTCGTCAACGAATTGGCGGATGCGCAGAGACTGTTCTGGGCGAATGGGACCCAGGCACTTCTTGTCATTCTGCAGGCAATGGACGCTGCCGGCAAAGATGGGACGATCCGGCACGTCATGTCGGGGGTCAACCCGCAAGGCTGCAAGGTGGAGGCGTTCAGGGAACCCACGCGCCAAGAACTCGACCACGACTTCCTGTGGCGCTGCAGCAAGGTACTTCCCGAACTGGGGATGATCGGGATCTTCAATCGTTCCTACTATGAAGAGGTCCTTGTCGTCCGCGTCCATCCCGAACTGCTGTCACGAGGAGGGCCCGGTTCAGGTGCCAGACCGTCAGAACACTTGTGGAATGACCGGTTCGAGGACATCAATGCCTTTGAGCACCATCTGCATCGCAATGGCACTCGGATCGTGAAGATCTTCCTGCACGTCTCGCTGGAGGTGCAGAAGCGGCGGTTCCTCGAGCGTCTCGACGACCCCACCAGGGAGTGGAAGTTTTCCGCCAGCGACCTCGCCGAGCGCAAGTACTGGAACCAGTACCGGGTCGCCTACGAGGAAGCGCTCACGGCAACGTCGACTCCATGGGCCCCTTGGTATGTGGTGCCAGCGGATCACAAGTACACGCTGCGAGCCCTGGTCGGCGGCATCATGGTCGATGCAATTGACCAACTGGACCTGGAACCACCGAGAATGTCGGCGGAGGAGCTGGCAGCCTTGGCGGTCGCCCGGGACGACCTGCTCGCCGAATGACGGCGATCAGTCGTCCGAGAGCAGCTCGCGAATCTCTGAAGCATCTTGATCGCCGTGCGCTGGTACCTACGCTACGGACTGTCCTACCGGGACCTGGAGGAGCTGCTCGCCGAACGTGGCATCGAGGTCGGCCGGGTGCCCGTGTTCCGGTGGGTCCAGTGGTTCACGCCGATCCTGGTGGACGCGGCCAAGCCATGCCTGTGAGTGCCGAGAATGCCATCCGAGCAGGTCGTGGCGCCAACCGGGATTCGTGGATCAGACCGAAGACGGCATCCCTTCGACGCAACTCCGCCGGCTCCGGATCATGGATCGGCGGCGGTGACTTCATCGTGAGCGGGGCCAGCTGACCCAGGGCCCGGTGTGGACGGTGGTCGTTGTAGTGGGCGATGTACTCGGCCAGGACTCGTTCGAGGTGCCGGCGGCCGAGGAACAGCATCCGATCAAGGCACTCACGGCGAACCGTCCCGACGAAGCACTCGCCGAAGGCGTTGGCTCGGGGGAGCTCTGACCGGTGCGCGAATGGTGCGGGCACCGTCTGCCTGGAAGACCTCGTCGAAGCTCGAGGTGAACTTGGCGCCCCGGTCACGAACGAGGAATCGGACGAGATGGACCCGATCCTCCAGTGCCATGGTCAGGCTTCTTGCCTGCTGGACCACCCAGGGCCCGATCGGATGAGCGGTGACCCCGGTCACCTGTACCCTTCGGGTCTCGAGTTCGATGAAGAGGAGTACGTAGAGGCGCTTCAGAGGGGCAGCACCGTGTCGCATGACCAGCGTCGTTCGCATGGATGTCGAGGGCCGAACACATCAACGTCCACTCACAGATGACGGCGACGTTCCTGGGAACCGTGTTGTACCCATGAACGATCCGGTCAGCGCGAAATCTGATGTCCCGAACAGTGTGGCCGGGTCGGCCATCGGCGCACCTGCCGTGGCGTAGATCCAACCTCGGATCGATTGCCATGCAATGCTCCGCGAACTCGGGCGAGCCGTCGCCCATCGTGGGCCACGTTGCTCGGGGTCAGGACCTTCGGCACTGCCCGGCGTCGACACGTTGGACCACGATGGAACCATGACGAGGCGAGGAGCTCCGGCGATTGTGGCAGTGGCAGTGCTCTCGATGTCAGCGGTCGCCTGCGGGAGTTCGGCTACGTCCCCCTCGACTTCCACAACGACGCCAACAGCTGTTACATCGACCACTTCGGGCTCGACGAGCACGTCGTCGCCGGATTCGGCCACGTGGACTGCGGTGTGGCCGACGACAGCGAGCAGCACCCGCTACGTGACGCCGCGGGCAGCAGCCACCGGATTCGCGACCGATTACCTCCACATGGTGGGCCCGATGGTCGGCGCGTTCCAACAGGGCGACAGCCGCTCGGGTGAGGTGCCCGTCCAGACTGGCGTCTCGGGACCGGTGACGAGCGTACTGGTCCGCCAGCTGGGGTCCGACGGTTGATGGTGGGTCCTGGGGGCGGGAACGGCGGCCATCACCCTGTCCGAGCCGATCTGGGATGCCTCGATCACGTCACCGGTGGCGCTCCAGGGGACGAGCGTGTCCTACGAGGGCACGGTGCAGGCCGAAGTCCGTGAGGACAACAACGCCAAGCCCCTGGGCCAGGGCTTCGTCACCTGTGGGAGCACGGCAATGGCTCCATTCCACGGGACGATCACGTTCACGCACGCGACCTCCACATACGGAGCTGTCGTGGTGTACACGACCTCCGCCGAGAACGGAACTGTGATGGAGGCGACCGTCATCCGGGTCCGGTTCGGCTGAACCTGCCGAGCGGTCCCGGGCTCACCGGCGGTTCCCTCGATAGCCCGCCGTTGCATTGGCCGCCCCCGCTGCGAAGAAGGCAGGCTGCAGCCAGGAGAACGACCGGATCACGGCCACCTCGACGAGTATCCAGCCAACCGGCAGCGCGCTGGTGCTGAGGGCCATGACATCGGCCCGATCGGTGCCGCTCCGTGCGTCGACGGCGGCGCAGGTCATGGGCGCGCCCACGACTACCGCCAGGGCGACTCCACCGACGACCGGACCATCGAACGGAAGGCGTGTGTCGAGCGAGGTTCCGAGATCGAGCGCTCCTGACATCAGGCCCCCTGCACCCCCGAATGCACTCAGCGCGACGAGTGCTTCGCCACCGGCCAACCAGCGGCGGCGGGTACGGGGGCCATCGGGTCCTGCCCGGTGGCCATGTGGCCATCTTGGAGTATCCCGCACCCGTCGGCCAGTGTCCAAGGTCCGCTCCAGCCGCTGGTTCTGGCGTCACCCGGAGACACCGCGCTGTGTTCAGTCGGCGGTGCCTGATGGGGCCGGGCCGTGGTCAGCCCCAGGCCCGGCCGTGGCCAGACAGGCGAGGCTCGGAACGGCGGGCTGGGCGAGCCGGGAACCGAACCAGAGCTCGAACATCGGCCCACCGTCCTCCGCCCGACAGTGGGAGCTGCTCACCGGACCCCCTGTGCGGCCACCAAGGCAACCCCCACTCCGGCCGGTGCGCCAACGGCCACCTTTGGCCGCCGATCGCGCGGCCGTTGGGCGCTGCCCAACTTGGGGGTCAATGGGCGGGTGTCCCGGTCCGGGAAGGATTCGAGTCGTCGGCCAGGGAGAGGTAGTTCTCGTCCTCCTGGGCGGTGTGGAGCTTGAGGATGGAGTGGAGTCCGTAGAGCAGGCTCCGCACCTCGGTGACGTCGACGTCATCCATCCCGGCTGGATCGATGTCGGTGAGAAGCTGGCCCAGGCGACGAATCTGATGCGTGATCTCGATGTGGGCCCGGCTCATGGTGGCCATCGGATCGCTGCCGCCGAAGAAGCGACCGAGGGCCGGGTAGAGAACCTGCTCCTCGGCGTCCTCGTGGGGTTGGACCTCATCGACCAGCATCCGGTGGACGTCTCTGACCTGGACCAGGGCCGCTTCTGGATCGAGGGAATCGAGCATGTCTGCAACGTCGTGCAGCCGGTCGATGTCGCTCCGTATGGCCAGGTGCTCCTCCTGGAAGCGCCGGGTGAGCAGCGAGTCCTCCGTGCCCAACCGGGTCTCGGCCGCTCCTGAACGCAGCGCCCGCAGAGCGTTGAGGATCACAGCTACGTCGATCATCTCCTGGAGGATCGCGCCCCACACCGCAGGGAGGAGCCCGGCTGCAGCGAAGCCCATGGCCGTCAACGACAGGCCCATGCCCACCACCATCGACTCGACCGCGATCCGCCGAGTGCGCCGGGCGATGGCCGCTGCCTCGCCCAACCGGTCCAGGCGATCGACGGTCAGCACCACGTCGGCCGCCTCCGATGCCGCGGTCGCCCCTCGTGCCCCGAGGGCCACGCCCACATCGGCGAGGGCCAGTGCCGGTGCGTCGTTGATGCCGTCCCCGACCATCATGGTCGGTGCCTGTCGGGTCTCGAGCTTCACCACGTCGAGCTTCTCGGCCGGGGAGCGCTCGGCCAGCACTTCGTCGACGCCGATCACCGCCCCGACAGTCTCCGCCACTTCCGAGCGGTCCCCGGTGACCATGACGATGCGGTTCACGCCGTTCTTGCGCAGCGAACGCAACGTGCGAGCAGCGTCCGGCCGGAGTGGGTCGTCGAACACCAGGACGCCGGCAGGGTCGCCGTCGATGCCAACGAAGACGGTGAGGGCACCGTCCAGATGGGCCTTGCGACGCGCCGACCGTGCCCAGGCCGGGGTGCCGGTGACCCCGCACCACGATGCCTTGCCCACGGTCACACGCTGGCCGGCGACGGTCCCGCGGATGCCTTGGCCGGCGATCTCCTCCACGCCGGTGGGCAGATCGAGCGCGCAGCCCCGCTCGAGGGCCGAGCGTTCGACGGCACTGGCAAGGATGTGCGGGGATACCTGGTCGAGCGACGCTGCCAGCTGGAGGATCCGATCGGCCGGGACCGGTCCGGCGCAGACCACCTCGGTGAGCGCCGGATACCCGGCGGTCATGGTCCCCGTCTTGTCGATCAGCAGGGTCGTGCAGGTGGCCAGGCGCTCGAGGACGGCGCCCCCCTTGACGACCACCCCGCGCTTAGCGGCGCGGGACAGCCCGGCGACCAGGGCGACCGGGGCGGCCAGGATGAGCGGGCAGGGCGTGGCCACTACCAGCACGGCCACCGCCCGTTCCGCTCCTCCGACCGCCCAGGCGATCGCCGCGGTCGCCAGCGTCACCCCGAGGAAGCCCAGCGCATAGCGGTCGGCCAGTCGGACCACGGGGGCCTGGGAGCGTTCGGCCTCCGCTACCAGTCGGATGACCCCGGCGTAGGTGCTGTCTGCGGCACTGGTCGTGGCCCGGAGGTCCATCGGCGCACCCGCGTTGACCACCCCACTGCGGATCCGGTCGCCCACGACCCGCTCGACCGGTAACGGTTCGCCGGTCAGGGCGGACTCGTCGAGGACCGTGGTAGCCGACACCAGCGAGCCGTCGACCGGCACCACCTCGCCGGAGGCAACGAGGAGCAGGTCGCCGGGGGACACCTGCTCGAGGTCGATGACAGTCAGGCCGCCGTCCTCGTAGCGGTGGGCGGTCTTGGGCGCCCGCTCGAGTAGGGCCTGGAGCTCGCGCCGCGCCTGGCCGGCCGCCCACCCCTCAAGTGCCCGGCCACTGGCCAGCATGACGCTGATGACCGCGCCGGCCAGGTACTCCCCGACGGCTACCGCACCGACCAGCGCGAGGAGGGCGATGACGTCGACCCCGAGCCGTCCGGCCGTCAGACTCTCGAGCGTCGAGTAGAGGGACAGCGCGATGCCACACCCGGCCACCACGATCCAGATCAGGTTCCCGGCGGCCCCCAGCCCCGCCCAGTGGAGGAGTCCGCCGACCACGAGCCCGGCGGCAGTGAGCGCGAGGGGCACGGCGCTCCCCAACGGCGACGCCATCCACTTCGCTCCCCAAAGGGTCCTGTGCTCCACAGGACCCATGGTGGTGTCTCGGCTGCCTGGGGCGTAGGGCCGAAAGTCAGAGCGGGCGACGGCGATGGACGCGCCGTCCTACCTGCGGTCCTTCCCGCCGTGAACGTCTGACAGGCTCGGTCAGGGCGAACCACCCATGGGTCACGCCAACTTGACAGTGGTCATCTTGCCTCGCCAGGCACTGTTGGATTGAGCGCGCACTTGCCTGGAGCCGTTGGGGTTCGTGCCTCGGCCGTGACTGGACGAGGCTGTTGGGGTGAAGCGTCGCCCTCTCTCCCGGTCCATCCAGTCACCTGTTTCAGGATTCGCTGGATTCCGGTTCCGTCCAGAAGTCAACTTGATCGCCATCCGAGGCCACGCCTTCATCCAGAACTTGCGACGAGGCCACTACGAACTCGGAGTCGATGCACGTCCCGGACTGACCCTTGCCGCAGCGTTCGACGAGCTCGCGCAGGCGATCTGAGCGGCAAAGCTCACCGAGGCTGATCAACTCGCGCACGACGATCAATCAATGCAACAGAGCCGTCCAGTACGAGCCGTCCTCATCCCTTTCGGATTCGATCCGAACGCCCCGTTCGAGGAACCAATCCTCATCTCCTCATCGGACCTCATGAAGAGGGTGGGGCACTCTCCCGGCGATGGGGGTCTTCTGCCGCTGGCATCCGGTGCAAGGCCGCAGTGCTCATGCATGGACGCCCATTTCCGGTACCGGCCCCACGAGTCCACTCGGGTGTCGTGGGCCTGCGCTTGCGAGCACCTCTACGGCCGAATCCGCAACGGCGCGGCACCCTCCCGATCTGGGGCACCATGTGGATGCCCGTGGGCCACCGAGGGTGGGGCCGGCGAAGGTGGCTTCACGCTCGTTGGACGGCACGCGAGCAGACCCGAGCATTCCTCTTGACCCGGCCGGGTCGACCCGTCAAGCTGCGTGTGGGCGGATTGGATGGTGTGTTCGGCGGTCGGCGGCGGCGTGAGGCAACAACGGATCGGGCGGTCCCGAGAAGAGTCGGGCCGGCCGTCGTGCATGGCACCGGGGTACCGGGCGTCATTGCACCCTCCTGCGTGCTCCTCAGGGTCGGGTCGGGAACTGACACAGAGCCAGCGATGAGCATCGGAGGCAGAGCAGTGAACAAGATCGAATTGTCCAGTGGCCGGACCGGGAAGCGGGCCCTCACGTCTGGAGGCGCTCGGAGGATCCGGCGCCTTCCCTTCTCCTTGATGGCGGCGTCGCTGCTGGTCGTGCCACTCGGCTTGGTCGGGGGCTCATCTGTCGCATCAGCGGCCGCTCCTGCGCCGGTCACCTGCACAGGCTCCGTGGCATCGCCGGGCACCCTGGCGGGGGGAACCTACAGCTCGGTCACCGTCAGTGGCGCGTGTGAAGTCAACTCGGGCCAGGTTGTCGTCACCGGCAGCGTGACCGTGGAATCGGGTGCCGCACTCGTGGTGGCGTTCGCCCTCGACAACGGGGGCCCGGGAACGTCAGGCCTGACCGTGGACGGCAACATCTACGTGGGCAGCGGTGGCTCCCTGCTCCTGGGATGCGAGGCTCCCGCTTTTCCCTGCGTTGACGACAACCAGAGCAGCCCCAAGCTCAACTCCCCGGACACCGTCAAGGGCAGCGTGGTCGCCACCGATCCGCTGGGCGTGATCGTCCACGACTCGAACATCGGAGCGGATGCCACCCAGTCCGGCGGCGGCGGGGGCGTGAGCTGTGGCGTGCCGGCTACGGGGATCTTCTCCGTATTCAAATCCCCCGTGTACAGCGACTACGAGGACAACACCATCGGCGGCAACTTGCGGGTCACCGGCCTGAGTTCCTGCTGGCTCGGTGGTCTCCGCAACCATGTCGGTGGCAGTGTCACCTACTCTGGCAACACACTGGCCGACCCCGACGCCATGGAGACCCTCACCAACCAGATCGCCGGCAACCTCCTGTGCTCGGGAAACTCACCCGCTATCCACTTTGGGGACTCGGGCGGATCGCCGAACGTCGTCGGGGGCTTTGCGACCGGGCAGTGCGCGTTCGGTGCGCTCCAGCCCAATCCGGCTCCCGCCGGCCCGCCTCAGCCTGTCTCCGTCGCGAGCACAACGCCACCGGGCTATTGGCTGGCGGCTCGTGACGGTGGCGTGTTCAGCTTCGGAGTCCCGTTCCTCGGCTCCGAGTCCGGCCAGGCTCTGAGCCAGCCGATCGCCGGAATGGCCGCCGTGCCGGGCGGCGGTAGCTACAACCTCGCCGATGCGAGCGGCGCGGCCTACGGCTTCGGGTCCCATGCTGCTGACTGCGCAGGTCTGAATACAACGCTGAGCAAGCCGGTCGTCGGCATCACTGCCGCACCGGGGGGCGACGGCTGCTGGCTCGCCTCGGCTGATGGCGGGGTCTTCAGCTTCGGGTCGAACGCTCCGTTCTTCGGTTCCGCCGGGGGCCTCACTCTCAACACGCCGGTGGTCGCGATCGCTGCGGCACCGACAGGGGACGGGTACTACTTGGTGGCAGCCGATGGGGGTGTGTTCGCCTACGGACCCGGGGCGACCTTCCAGGGCTCCATGGGCGGCCAGCACCTGAACCAGCCGATAGTGGGGATCGCGGTGGATCCGACGACTGGCGGCTACTGGCTGGTCGCCCGGGATGGCGGCGTGTTCGGCTTCAATGCCCCGTTCCTCGGCTCACTCGGCAGCGTGCATCTCAACCAACCGGTCGTCGGGACGGCCTCGGCCCCGACGGGCGACGGCTACTACCTGGTGGCGTCTGACGGCGGGGTATTCGCCTTCGGGCCTGGGGCACTGTTCCAGGGCTCGACCGGCAACATCCACCTCAACCAGCCGGTCGTCGGGGTGTCGCTTGGCTGAAACTGACCCGCAGATCCTGACGAGGTGCCGAGGCTCCGGTCTCAGCGCCTCGTCAGGCGGAGGGCGAACGCGGCAGGACCCCATCGCCTCGATACTGGGCTTCCGTGGCAGTGCCAGGGCCAGACGGGCCATCAAGTCCAACGAGGGGTTCCGACGACCGGCTTCCAGGCTTGCGATGCAGGTCCGGTTGATCGAGGCGCTGGATGCCAGGGACTCCTGGGACAGCCCGAGCCGGTGGCGCCGGGCACGGACGCGGTCGCCGAACTCAATCTGGCTGGAACTCTCGGCCTTGTCGGTCGCGCCCACGTGGGCAGTTGGGATTGAACCCGTCTCGATCACGCTGCTGGTCGGCAGGAACGGCCCCGCGCTGGAAGGACAGCCCCTCCTCCTCCGACCAGAGCCCGGACAGCCCCGGACCCGACAAGGACATACTTGGACAGGGCGGGCTCATGGCAGGCTCGGATGGCCAGCCTGTGCCCCCATCCGGGGCGTCCCATCGGACGTCTTGGGGCAGACCAGGTGATCTCCAAGACGTCACTTCGCACTCGGACCAAGGTCGAGAAGCGGGTACGTCGCTAGTTGAAATCGACCAAGCCAACATCAAACTGAACGAGGTCCCGTGCAGTACCCCCCCTGCCCCGGCGGCCCCCGGAGTCGCAGCGGCCTCACGTCGAGCCCCGGCGGGAGGGCGTGAGGTCGCTCCTCCAGAGCCGGTGGCAGTGCAGCCATGAACACGACTGCGTCCCACCGACCCTGCGTTCGGGGGCGCCCGATAGGATCCATCCTCTGCAATCTCCCGACGGGGTGTTCAGCATGGCGAGTCGAAGAGTGTTCGCAGTCCTTGCGTGTGGGCGCCGAGAATACTGTCCGGCCTGGTCACGCAGCCAACCGGTAGTCATGGATCAGTCCGAAGACGGCGTCACTGCACCGCAGATCCCGCGGCTCGGGATCACTGATGGGCGTGCGGTGAGTCCAACGTGAGCGGGGCCAGCTGACCCAGGGTCCGGTGCGGCCGGTGGTCGTTGCAGTGGGCGATGTACTCGGCCAGGACTCGTTCGAGGTGCCGGCGGCCGAGGATCAGCACCCGGTCGAGGCACTCACGGCGACGGTGCCGACGAACCGCTCGGCGAAGGCATTGGCCCGGGGTGCTCTCACCGGGGTGCGGATGATCCGGATGCCGTCGGCTCGGAAGACCTCGTCGAAGCTCGAGGTGAACTTGGTGTCCCGGTCACGGATCAGGAACTTGACGGGATGGACCCGATCCTCTGGTGCCATAGTCAGGTTCCTCGCCTGCTGGACCACCCAGGAGCAGGTCGGATGAGCAGTGACCCCGGTCACCTGCACCCGTCTGGTGTCGAGCTCGACGAGGAACAACGCGTGGAGGCGCTTCAGCAGCACCGTGTCGACCGAGAAGAAGTCGCAGGCCAACATCGATGATGCCTGGGAACGGAGGAACTCCGCCCAGGCCGGACCGCTCCGCATCGGTGAGAGATCGACGCCGTGGCGGCGCAGGATGGCCCAGACGGCGAGGGAGCGAGGACTACGCCCATCATGGCCAGCTCGCCCTGGATCCGGCGGTAGCCCCAGGTGGGATTCTCCCGGGCCAGTCGGAGGATGACCGCCACGATGCCGGCGGGGATGCTCGGTCGACCTGGGCGGCGGGCAGAAGTCCATCTCCGCCGGACCAGGTCCCGGTGTCAGCGGAGCAGGGTCTCCGGCTGCACGAAGAACCGACCTCGACGTCTTCAGTCCATGAGTCGACTGAACCCGGCAAACAAGGCACGATCCGAGGGCCGCAGTGCCGTTCGGACGACCTGACGGCGAAGCACGGCAACCTCGTGGCGGAGCATGACGACTTCGATCGCCAACTCGGCGCCGTCTCGCCGGCTCAGACGCACCAACTGGAGGATCCTGGTGAAGGCGAGGT
>Ga0209048_10001467_pt1 | contig 24259 bp, 25 predicted proteins | sample FrelakmetCRP12CR_FD_187146 | JGI IMG/M metagenome (GOLD analysis project Ga0209048, IMG submission 187146) | Freshwater lake sediment microbial communities from the University of Notre Dame, USA, for methane emissions studies - CRP12 CR (SPAdes)... | ecosystem: Environmental > Aquatic >... | reverse complement strand
AGCAAGGAGGCAAAATAATGTCAGCGACCCGGTATATCAGGTTTGTTGAATTATCCACCGGGTTGATCAGAGATTCTAAAATCCCCCTATTTTCATCCACGTTCTCAAAAAAGACCTATACCCAGCACCAGTTACTCATTCTTCTTCTCCTAAAAAAGAGTACCTGTCCGAAGATTACCGGGATACGGTGGAACTTACTGAAATCATGGAATCACTCTAAGAGAAGATCCACCTCAATGAGGTTCCCCATTTCACGACGATCCATAAGTTCTGTCAACGGATTCGATCCCCGACATTCACCCGGCTACTCAACCGGCTCATTAAACAGTTTTACGATTAGGGTGAGAATATCGAAGAAACATGGTCGAAACCATATTCTCCGTCATTAAAGAAAGTTTGGGGAATCCCTGAAAGCACGAAAATTCCAATCTCAGATCAAAGAACTCAAGATCAAATTGATCCTCTACAGATCCTCTACAATATCGCTAAAATTATTCTCGCAATCTTTATCCCAATCTGTTACTGAGGAATTTTACCGAGCCTAAAAACGTATTTTTGAGAATTTGTATTTAATCGAAAGTATAACTACTCGTGGTCCATCAAGATAATAAAAAGGAGCATCATACCGTTGATCCTGTGGTTGAATCCAGGAAAATTGAAGTTTTTGAAGTTTTCTACGGGGAAAGATGTGGTATTTTATATTTAATTGTGTAATTATTAATGAGATTTCATGAAAAAATCTTTTCTCATATGTTTTTTTGGAATGGATGGTTCTGGTAAAAGTACATTATCCCGTTTTTTATTTGAAGAACTTCAAAAAAAGAAAATCAATTCCTCCCGCGTATGGTGGTTGGAGCAAGAGAATTCATTTTTAAGACAAAGTTTCCGTAAAATTTACAAGCTTTTCTCTCCCAAGTATAAATCAGATCCATTAGGTAGTTTCTCTAAAGAATCACATGTATTTGGGTTTAATTTTGTTTTCCGATTGATCTTTCCCCGAATTATTTTGGTAGATTATTTGATGTTTGGATTTCTTCATGTTTGGATTCCAATGCATTTTGGAGAGAAAAAAATCCTGATTTTTGATAGATATTATCCTGATATACTATCTGCATTAAATGAAGAATTCGGAATTTCCGAAAATTATTCAATTTTAGTCAAATTATTTAAAAGTATTATTGCGGAACCAGACTTAGTTTTCATAATTAATGTAAAGCCTGAAATCGCTTATGCGAGGAAGAGAGAAGAGATATTTTCCATTGAAAATGCAAAGAATATTTGGCAAAGACAGGAAAATATGTATGATAATTTTATATACAAATTTCATAAAAGTAAAATCCTGAAGATAGATAATTCAGGGGATATCACCAAAACAAAAAAAATACTAATCTCTGAAGCATTATATGTTCTTCATGAATAGCGTAAAAAAAGGGAAAAATGAAAAAGAAATTAGCTATAATTGGAATTGATTCCCTGGAATCATCGGTCATTTTAAAATATCGAAATAAACTTCCTGCATTTTCAAGATTAATAAAAGAAAGTCCCACTTTTATTTCACAGTCAGTTTTTCCCGTAGATACGATCCCTGCCTGGGCAACGATCTATACAGGATTACATCCATCAAACCATGGGTTGTTATATGTCTATGATGTATTTGATTCAAATCTTAACGAATTAAGTAAAGTGAATTTTTCCTCCTTGAAGGGAACAACTTTTTGGGATTATGTAAGTGATGAAAAATTCAAAGTTAACATAATTTTCCCCATGATGGTTTATCCCTCATGGGAAGTAAATGGTGGTATGATATGCATCTCCCCTTTTGAAAGACGACTTGATTGGCTCGAGACTGAAGTAGATGTTGACTGCTATCCGCCAAAAAAATTTAAAAAATATGGAATAGAAGATAAATTGAAAAAATTATCGGGTGGATTTCCCGGTTATAACCATTTGAAACCTTGGGCAGAACAAGGAAAGAATTTTTTAACGAATGAAATTGACCTCATCAAAAAAATCTCAGTAAATGAAGACTGGGACCTTTTTTTCGCATATTTTTCCGAATTGGATGTAATTCAACATCGGCTTTGGAGATTTTACGATGAAAATGATCCGTTGTACAAAAAAAGTAACCTTGATTTGAAGATATTTGATTATTATAAAATAATCGACGATTATCTAGCAAGTTTTATCCAACAATTTCCCGATGTTGATCTCATTGTTTTAAGTGATCACGGGCATAAAATACGACCTTATAAGATATTTAATATAAATGAACATTTAAGAGAAAAAAAAATTATTCATGAAAGTAGTATCAAAAATAAATTGAAACTCAAAATTAAGAATTTATTATTAAATATTATTACAAATTTTGATCTAGAAGATAAAGTGGTAAACCTTACGATCAACAGTCCTAATATCGCAAAAGAGAGTAAATCAATATACTCATCATCATTTGCCTTTGATAAAATTCACAGTTTTGCATACATGTCAGATTTTGCTGGTATCAAGTCCTATTCTTTCGGCGGAATTGAAATTAATAAATCAATGATACAAAAACGTGATTACGATTCACTGTGCAATACGATTATTGCATCTTTATTATCCTTGAAAACTCCGGATAACAGAAATCTTTTCCAGTGGATATTAAAACGGGAAAATTTTTTCCCGGGAAAATTTTCTGAAAAAATCTACCCAGATATACTGTTTGAGCTTCAAGAAGATTATGGAACCGGCTGGGATATATATTCCAATCTCTTTGGGAGATCGTATGATCATAAAATTGCTTCGGGCGGACATTCTAAAAACGGGGTATGTTTAATTAAATCAGAAAAAAATATTACCAGAAATTCGGTTAATTTGGTTGATATTGTACCTTCCGTTTTAGATCTATTTGAGATTGATATGCCGCAAGAAAAATTTGATGGGAGAAGTATTTTTGGTAAGAATTAATAACATGGTATGATGGACAAAGTCTGTTCAAAAATCAATAATTACGATTATCCACCAAAAATTGCCATAGTAGCGTTCCCCTGGCCATCATTCGTCCCCTATAAATTTTTATCTGATATTTTAATAATTCTTCAGCCAATAGCCAAAGAAATAATGATAATTACTGGTAATACCTCAAGAATTCATACAGAAAATAAGGTAATATTCAAAGATTTGCATATTCATTTCGATCATTTTACCAATGAAATTCCAAAACCCTTACACAATTTTATTTGGATAGTAAAATCGATCATATTTCAAATAAAGGGATCAATTGAACTTATACATTCAAGAAAAGAATTTGATGTTGTAATTTTTTATGTTGCATATCCCTATTTTTTATTGATACTAATCACAGCAAAATTATTAAGAAAGAGGACATTGGAAATTATCACAAGAGGGCCATCAACCTCTTTTATTGCGAATTTATTAAATTTACAAAACAGTATACTATTTGAATTATTAGATGGAATCTCCCCCGAATCTCCCCAATTAATAAATATTTTGCATCTTCAAAGATATTCCAAAAAGTTACTGCCAGATGGAGCGAGATTCATCGATATATCAAGATTTAACATTCATAATAATATTAAAAGAAGAGATAATATCATTGGATTTGTAGGCCGTCTTGAAAACGAAAAGGGAATAGAACAATTCGTTGAGGCTATACCTCTGATATTAAAAGAAATAAGAGATGTTAAGTTTTATATTGTCGGATCCGGAAGTAAATTACGTTGGATTAGAAAAAAATGTTTGGAATATCAAACGGAATTAGGAGTTAAAATATCTATATTTGGGTGGGTCGATGAAGATCTCCAATATATTTTAAATGATATGAAATTAGTTATTTTGCCTTCTTCATCGGAAGGATTACCAACGGTTGTTTTAGAATCAATGTCATGTGGAACTCCAGTATTAGCGGCTAAGGTTGGTGGTATCCCAGATCTCATTGAAGATAAGGTTACTGGATTTTTAATGAAAGATACCTCACCATATTGTATTGCACGACATTCCATAAAAGCTTTAAACTATCCGGATATTGAAAAAATATCAGAAAATGGACGCAATGTTATTGTGAGAAAATATTCTTATGAGGCATGCATTGAAAGATATAAAAATATAATCCAATTTACAAAAAGAGATGATATTTATGGTGGATTTTGAACGGTTCGAAAAAAATATGATGAAAATATACCCCCCCTGCCGTAATGGGAAGTTACCTCCCCAGGATGTTCATGAGTTCCCGACGTTTGATTTCGGGATTGACTTGTAAAGGACCTTTGGCGGGGATAAACAGGTGCAATACTACCTCTTTTCATTCAGTTGAGGCGGATTCGGGGCAACAATGGGTGATCTCAACTGTTCAAAGCCTGTTCATATACCGTGATGAGCTGTTGAGCTACACTCTTCCACGAATAATCCTGCAGCACTTTATGCCTTTGTTTTTCTATGTCTTTTTCGATCTCGTTACTGAAAACGGCTTTAATTGCTGTTGCGATTTGCTTTGAAATGTTAGCATGCATATCGATAGGATATCCCCCGATCTCAGAAAGAATATGACTCAACCCTCCGAGATTGGCAAGAATCACAGGAGTGCCTGCTGCGATGCTTTCCAAAGCGGCGATCCCAAACGCTTCACAACTGGAGGGAAGCACAAACACATCTGCGGTTGCATAGAATTCTTTCAGCTTTTCGTCAGATACATGACCTGCAAAGAAGCATTTATCGGAGACTCGCTCACTGGCCGCCAGTCGTGCGAGTTCGATGCCGTACCCGTCATCTTGACCAACGAAAACAAATTTAGTTGACGGATATTTTAGAAGAACGTCTGCAATCGCATATACAAGATATTGAGGTCCTTTATACGGGACCAAGCGACCAACAAACAGTACGATGTGTTCCGGGTTATCGAGGTCGTGTAAGAGTTGAGACGAAGTCTTCAAATTTCTGAAATCTTCCGGTGTGATGCCATTCGGAATGATGCTGATTCGTCCTTCTGGGGCTCCAAGTTGCAGATATTGCTCCCTGTTTATTGGTGTGAGAGCAATGAGCGCAGCGGCGGAACGTACTACGACGCGTCCAAAGGCAGCATCTGCGCCCTTTTTGATCAATTCACGAAAACCGCCATATGACGATATCATATCGTGCGCAGTGAGAACGAATGGCGTTTTTTTCAATTTCGATGCAATTAGAACGAGACTTGGCTCAGCGTGCAAATACTGGTGAACGTGGACGACGTCATATTCTTGAAGATGCTCAAACAGATGGCGGAAAAGCCCGGGCACTACGTACAACGTATAAAATGCTAACCTTGGTGTATATCGGTAGATCTTCACTCCGTCAGCATTTATTTCATAGCGGGGTAAATCTGGCAGTGAATTTCGTAGTGTAAGCCCCTTGTTTGAGAGACCCGGGACGTCCTGCTGAGCTACTGAACTCGAGGTAACAACGGTAACGTCGTGCCCCAGCTTTGCAAGCTCTTTAGAAATGTAGAATACGTGGAGTTCGGCTCCTCCCGCCCTTGGATAAAATCGCTCCACGACCTGCAGTATTTTCATTATGCTACCTCATAAAAATCCTTTCTTCATTGTGTGAAAATTTACTTATTTTATGTTCCTTGGAACATGATCAAATTGAGGTTTTTCAATAAGTCTCAAATCTCTGCCAAAGAATCGGGAAGCAGATATTTAAAAGTTATCGGTACACCGTGGTGCGGTTTTCATATCTGGTCACTACATTTATTGTTTCGTTTCATCATTTGGCTTTTTTGCATGCAATCGTTTTTTCTGACTCCTGATAGGCAGGGACTCTCAATTCTACTACTTCCGGTAGTTGTGGTAAATATTCAGAAAAGTGCACAGACTCTGAACCGGAGGTCGGGAATCACGAAGTGTTGCCGTATAAGAAAGGGTCACGCATCTCAAACGATCGAGCCAACGTCGCCAGCAACAAGTCATTGGAACATCTGCATATACACCTTAAGAAGATTTTGAGCGATATTTTCCCACGAATATGGGCGAACAAGTTCTCTTGTTCTGACCTCTATTCCTTCTGATTTCAACACTTTGAGCTTGCTTGGAAACTCTTCGACATCGGCGTAATGAAAACCGTCACCCTCAATAAATATGCGTGGCAAGCCGCCGAATCGGGTCGAGATAACAGGTAACCCCGAGGCCATTGCTTCAAGAACGGAAAGGGGGATATCAATGCTTCCTGCAGGATCCGTTGTTGGAAATACATAACAGTCCGAGAGCCGATAAAAATCCTCCACGTTGGGGTTGAACTCTTTTACCACCATGACACCAGCCTTTTTTAAAACGGCGGCAACCTGGCGCTCATATTTTGTTGACGGTCTGCCAACTAAAAGAACTTGGTTTTGGTCATCGTCCTGAATCTCCTTCAGACACTCCACGTTTCGCCACTTCCGTACAGATCCTACGTGTAAGACGACAAATTTGTCTGATCCTATATTATACCGTGAACGTAGCTCCTCTTTTTCCGTCTTTGATACAGGGCGAAACCTCGTGAGATCTACGCCGCTGTACACAAACGGCAGCACGCTACAGCCAAGCCGACGGTATGTCGCTTCAGCTTCACTTGACTGTGTCAGTACAAGGTCAGGTTTTATGAACGGGATGGCGGGTTCAAGAATCGATGAAGCCGCAAACCAGAGCCCATGGGAAAATCCCCGGAATGGAATGAGAGGCGACAATATGACAGTCTTGGAATTCCTGCACCTCCGCTTGAGGATGAGCATCAGCAAAAAACTGAAAGGAGAGGCTGCTGTGATCGATTGTATCACCTCTGGGTTGAACGCTTTGAGCTTCGCCCACTCATCTCGCGATAGCAGACGTTGTAAGTCAAAAAACATGACATTGCATTCTCTTGCTAAAATAAGCAACAAGTTATGAGCCATGACTTTGCGAGCTTCATCAGGCGGTGAAATCGTACCAACTAAGCAGATCTTCACGTTACGATCACCCCCGGATAATTTATGTATGTCTCAAGATTTCTTAATCTCACAGCCGAAAACGTGTAGCAAATCTTTCCGCTTAACGCGAACTGTTCACTTAAGATCCTCGCGGCACGGAGCGCGACAGATAAGTCCAACTTGTTGTTCATTGATCCCTCCTGGAGCTGTTGTGCAGGATTGCGTTTCTACTAAAAGCTGCTGCAAAACGGTTCATTATAAATGCAAGCAGATGAACGCTGGGTATTACTAAGAACGTTGGAAGCCAGCGAAAATTTACCTTGATCGCAGCGGTCATACCCCAACACCTGGTAGCTGGGTCACGAAGACCTGTTGGTATGCTTCAAGAAAGCCCTCACAGATTTCAATAGTCCAAGTAACTCCCATAAACCATCCCGGCTCAAGATATTCCGCAAGGCGATTCTAGCGAAAGAAACGCTGAAATAATACTCTTTAAGCGCAGAATCAACAGAATAGATAAGATCGGCGCTTGACAAATTTGGATAAGAGATGACACATCGTTGAAACCCGTGTTCATCAATCGTCTTGCTCGAATCAGATTCGACCAGATAACCGTTATCGGAGATCCATTCGTAAAATTCAGTCCCGGGAATTGGGGTCGCCATCGCAATCTGAAGCATATCGGGTTTTATCTCTTTTATGAACTGTATTGACTGCTGTATTGTATCGTCGGTCTCCTCAGGCAAACCAAAAATGAAATCGCCTAAAATCTTTAATCCTGCCCGTTTTGCGTCAACGGTAAACGCTTTCGAGTCGGCAGTCGTGACACCTTTCTTTATGTTTTTTAGGATCTGGTCGCTACCCGATTCGTAACCGACATCGATGAGGCGGCAGCCAGCAGATTTCATTATACGCATCGTTTCATAGTCGAGAGTGGCGCGTACATTGCAGGACCAGCGAACATCGAGTTCTCGTTTCTGAAGTTCGGAGCAAACTTCTCTGACTCTCTGTTTGTCGATCGTAAACGTATCGTCTTCAATAAAAATTTCCTTGACTGCAGGCAGCTCGTTATTGACGTACTCAAATTCGTCAACAACATTGGCAACGCTTCTCGCGCGGAACTTCTTACCCATGAACGTCCTCGGCCACGAACAGAAAGTGCATCGGTTTGGGCATCCACGCGCTGTGAATACCTGCACCATTGGATACAATGTATGGCTCAGCGTATAGTCCCTAATGTCAAGGTGTTTCTTGTACATGCTTGTTACAAACGGAATAGCGTCAAGTTGCTCAGAAGTCATCAAGGGTCTGTCTGGATTTTGGACAATGCGACCGTCTCTCCTGAATGAAATTCCTAGTACGTCTCCCAAATCAGTCCCTTGCTCAGTTGCCGCAGCAATATCTCTGACTGTGAGGTCGTACTCGTACCTGCCCACCACATCCACTTGAGCGTTTTGAAGTATCGTTTCGTGAAACTGAGATGCCGGTGGTCCGACTATCACCGACAAAAAGTCGTGATCGCGTTTCAACTCTGCGATAACATCAATATCGTTTTTTACGCTCGAAAAATTAGACTCAATCACGAGCACATCCGGATCGAACGAGTCAATATCATTCTTGACCGCGGCGGTCTCCCAATCCTTTGCTACAGCGTCTACCAGTCTGGCTTGGTACCCTGCGTCTTCGATAACACCTGTCGCGTACGAGAGCCAAATCGGATACCAGTATGTACCCCCGAGTGAGACCACCCCCTGCCACCTTGTGCACCTATGAAACTTGAACAGGGTTTTTCCGTTTGAAACGAAGGGAGGATGCAGAAAATATACTCTCATTTAGAGCTCGCCTCTTTTCATCGTCGTTTTATAGTGGCTAAAAACAATAAATTGTTTACTGCATTTCAGAATCGAGTCAACCAGTCGCGACCTAACACCTGAGTTCATACCACTATATCCTAATCGGGTGGGAGCGGCTGATACAGAGCAGAGCTATGAGGGGCAACCCCCACGTTCGCATTTTTCCAAAATGTTTTTTTTATACAGTAACGTGTTTTTGATTATTTAATACCCTATTCCTCGTTTTTCTCTCAATTTGCGGACTCTGTATTGTTGTTGCATTGTTTTTAGTGTTATTCTTTTTTACGCTAACTGATACTGATTGAGTCCGGTTATAGAGAAGTTGCGGAGCGATAATATAATTGGAATACCATAATAAGCCATACGATTGCCGTTATAGAAGATTGGTTCGAATAATAGTATTGAAACGGTGTAATTCAATGAATACTAGCAGGCGAATTGCAAAAAATACTGTCAATATAATAATATCCAGCGTTGTTTGCCTTTTTTTGAGTTTCCTTTTCATGGCTGCATTCGCACGATATCTCGGGGTTAGCACTTACGGTCTCTTTTCTTTTGCAGCGTCATTTGTTAGTTTGTTTGGCATATTCTTTGATTTAGGGTTGAATTCGCTCCTAATTCGTGAAGTGGCACGATATAAAGAAAAAATATCCTTCTATTTTGGAAATACATTTGTTATTGAGATTATCGCTTCAATTGTTGTTATAATTCTCATTTACTGTAGTGCCTATTTGTTGGGATATCACGGTGAAACACTACCGATAATACTCTTATCTGCAATTATTTTGGCACTTGAAACGTTTGCATGGTTGATTTTCTCTCTATTCAATGCTTATGAACGGAGAGAATACGAAGCTTTGGTAACGACGCTAGGCAAATTTATTTATATTATCTTAGGTTTTATCGGTATTTTTCTTCAATTACCATTATTCGAAATAATGATTCTTTTTATTTTTTCTTCAGGTATCAAATTTATTCTCGGCTATTTCACTTTGGTTGTTAAAGTCTATAAGCCAAAGATAATAATAGACATGAGTGCTTGGTTACCAATGATAAAATTGGGTCTTCCGTTTGCATTAGTAGGATTATTTCCGACTATCTTTTTTGGTATAGACATGACAATGCTCTCTCTCTTAAAAGGTAATGAAGCAGTCGCCTACTATTCAGTGGCTTACCGTTTTCTCTCTCTCTTTATAATTATCCCGTCTGCATTGACGTTTTCTCTATGGCCACTATTTTCGAGGCTCTTTATTCAATCGAAAGATAGTCTTGTTAAGGTCTATTCGAAAACGACTCAATATCTAATGATCCTAGCGGTGCCCATAACCGTGGGAATGTTTTTCATCTCTGATATTGCGATCACGACAATTTTTGGGAATGAGTACGCGAATTCGATCATTGCCCTCCAAATTCTGGTGTGGATTATATTTTTCCTTTTTCTCACTTATATTAATGGAATTATTTTGGGTGCCATTGATAGACCAATACTAAATGATATTAGTCTTTTGATTTGTATATTCGTCAATATTTTATTAGATTTGTTTTTGATATCATATTTTAGTTACATCGGAGCAGGTATAGCAGCGATTGTAACTCAAATTGTGCTCTTATTACACTACAATTACTTTCTTTCAAAAAATGGAATTTCAATTAATTTCCTCCGATTAATTTATAAGCCTCTTATTGGAGGAATTGTTATGGGAATCTCTCTTTATTTTATTAAAATAGCTCTTAGCGCTTTTCCAGGCATTATGCAATTACTGATAATTATCCCTATAGCTACAGTTGTCTATTTTTGGGTCTTATTAGCAATTAAAACATTTAATGAAGAGGACAAAGTTATTATTTATGATATAATAAGTCTAAAAAGGTGGAACTAAACAAATTTAATATTTTAGACACGGTGTTGTATTAACTAGGTTTCTTCGTATGATACCGGATGATAGGGCTGAAAAGGGTTGGCCCCATCTTTCCTACCAAGGTAATAGTGCGGATAAAAAAAGTAATCCAGCTCAGTTATGGGACCTTTCCCACGAAATATACCAAGTACTCCAGGAAACTGCAAAGGAGAAGTCAATTTTGCTTATACAATTCAAAATTTCTGAGTGAAAAGTCAATATGAATTGTTCGATTCGGTTTCTCCAATACTACTTGTTTGACGGTGATAGGCTGCTTCAACCCTTCCGAAAGCATAGAAGCAATAAGGCTACATGCGGGACATGGAGCCATAGCGCAACAGTTCGGTGATACATTCTGTATTGCAACACAGCTATTAAAAAACGTGTAATTATATAGGTCCGCGAGAATCATGTCATCAGTATGACATATATGCACTCGCTCAGCCATTTCAAGGACATCTTCGAACACTTCTTTGATGGCTTTAAAAAGTGATCCCTCTTCATCTGGAATGATAAGGTAATGATCCTTATGAAGCAACGTGAGCAGAGGGGCAGCCGTTGGAGGATACGAAATATAGTACCGTTCTTGGTCGGTTAAGTCTGAATTATTCTTTAGCAGTTTTTCAAGCTTACTTTCCTCCCTTATGGGGATATATTGCATCACGCCTTTTTCGGTGAAAATAAAGTGAGTATATCCTTGGATGGAAAGATTGGAACAAAGTTGGCAGCTGTCGATGATACCCTCGACCAAGAGGTTTGCGATCCTAGATTCAATTGGTTCTTTCTTGGCGAATGTAAGGAAAAGAATTCCGCCGATCAAACAACTGACACTTATAAGAAGAAGTGTGGCACTGATAATATCACTGCGATTTGTGATTGCTATGAAAACAAGGATTGCTGCACCGGTTGCGAAAAAAATGAGAGATGTTTTAGAATAATTAAGATACCATGAGTTCTTCATGTCATGTCCTCACAAATATTTCAGGGAGCCTTAAATGAAATATCCTGAGAAATCCTGAATCAATGGGGAGTGAAACATAATAAACTAGTGCTGAGAATGCAAATGTAATTTTTCTCATCGTCATAAATACTAACGGCTGAAGTACATAAATCTTAAGAATAGAGATTATATAAAAACTGTTGGGGACATTGAGGAAACAGATTATTTTCATGATCCAAAGACCTCTAAAACCTTCCGAACGAAGATAACTCCAAAAATAATTACTCCAGCAGCGATAACTAATCGGAGATTAAGAATGTAGCGGGGTTTTACAAATAACGGAGTCAGCACTTCAAAAACGATGAGGATACCTAAGAAGCTTAGGCAGAAAAAGAGCTCGATAATAAAAGAGTTGGAAAGAACAAAAAAAAAATTAATCAAGAACATCCAGATCAGGATAGCGAATAGTGCGATTTGTTTTTTATTCATCGCCATTAATATTGTATTTGCATGATTTCGTTTAATACTATTGGAATCTATTTGATTTCTTAAATGCGCGAGTTCAATGACGATAGATACACTTCAAAAATCATCAATATCACTTATAAACTCTCGATCATTAATTGGTGATATCCCATTTCCTTAAATAAGGTCATATCCCTATCCTGGGGAGTTATGAATTAAGTGGTATGAGTGGGAAAATACATTCAAAAGAACCATGGAATTATAAAAAATATTGATAATCTAATTATTATTCCATATGTGTATCCAGAGATGAAGGTCACGATAACTTGCATTGATCCGGTCCATGAACCAAGTCTTGTCGTTTGGTACAGTCTCATTAAAGAGGAGGAACTCGAGTCGATTATATCCTTTTTCTGAAACGGTGAATTTCCAAGGAATTTCCCGTGTAGTGTTATGGGAAAGATCCACTGAGAAAGTATCGAGCCATCTCATTGTATCAAGGTGAGACACATTCGTTTCAGGATCAAAGGTCATATTCATAAGATAGCATTCTACCAAATAGGTGACATTACGATACTCATGATTTCCTATCCCTATGATTAGCCGATACTCTGTTTCCATTCCCAGGTCCTGTGAATAATCAGCTGCTTTCCCATTCTCCCCGAGAAGATAGAACTCGGTGAAATGCTCCCCTTCTTTTGGTATTGTGATCACATAGATCGTCGCTGCTACTGCAATGAGGATGGAGAAGAGGAGGAGGAAATATAATGCTCGGTCCACCCGTGATCCAGAGGGTGGTGTTAGGGTTCCTCGCGCTTTTTGAACGATCTGGCGGAACGGTATCATGAACTGATGTTCTGGAGCCAGATCCATTCTTCTATGTGCTGCTGCGAGATCGAGAATAATTGTGAACAGAACAAGGCATATAACGACTGGTTCGAGACGCATCCCCCAGGAAGTATAATTGAGGACCAATCCCATGAGAGGGACGACTGTGATCGAAAGTCCGAAAGAGAGGGTTATCCGTTCGATCACATCAATATCATCTCGCTGGGGGAAAAGGGCAGCGATCAGAGCATACCCCGGAAGGAAAAGGATGATGGGCAGAGCAATGATCACCCGAATGATGCTGCTATTTAGCGGAGGAAAGAAAATACACAGAATCGTGAGACCAAGCCATATCAGAACAGCGATCAGATCCGCAAACACTCCTTGTGGATTCTCCACTGTTGTGAGCTTATTGAGGAAAATGAAGATTACAAGTGCAATAATTACAAAAAGTATTCCTAAATATGAAGATATTGATAAAATACTATTGGCGATATTTGATGCAGACAATGAAATAAAACCTATAAATATTGCTAAAAATGCAATACATAGTATAAATAAAATTAATTTTTTTTGTTCATTTACCATTTTAATGCACACGTAATATTACAAAAATTATCAAATAACTATCTTTTCTTTTTAGACAGTCCCAATCATTTCCGCCAGCATTCATTTCCGCTCCATAATATCCCCTCAAATCTCACTCTGATTCGTTAAATATGTGAACCTGAAATGAAATCGCGTACTGGTATCCCTGCGACAGGAATTGCATATTTTTGTTCAGAGCAAAGATCTACTCGACAATAATTGAAGAACTTTTTTCCGCTGTTCATTTTTATTATACATTTTTCACGTCATGTACTAAAGGTAATTTTTTTTGGTTTTATATGAATTCCCAACCTGATATTTTTAATTTCTCTCAATCCAGTCAGTAGGCAACGATGTATAAATATCATATTCTGATAATTTTGTGTCGTTATTGAGATCAAGTGTTGTGACATGAACCTTTGCTTGAATACTTTCAATAGTGAAATTTAATATTGTTACTGCATTAGCACCTGTTCGATTTCCTTCTTCTTGTCGATCGAACATTAATTCATTTATGGTTCTGTTCTCATCGAACGTTTCAGTCATATTGTATCCATTCGATGTTATATCGTGACCATTTAGTGTTATAAACACATTAGGATTTATGTTTAAAACTGTATCTTTCAGATTTTGAGCAAATTCTCTATCAGAAATATAAATACCATCAGCATCTAAAAATGCATGGGTTGCGATGATAGCATAGGCATCTTGATGGGTAGCCAAAATATTATTCGCCCAATTCAAGACATCACTATCTCCTAAATATTCAATATTAACGATTATGAATTCCCTTTTCCCAACAGTAAATCTAACTGCAGTACTTTCGCCTTTATCATATTGAGCAACCCAATTGGCAGGTTCATTTATGCTAACAATTGAAGGATTGAAAGCGGAATAATTGTTTCCTATATAATTGCTGTATCCTTTTTTGCCGATATAGGAATAACAAACGGAATCTTTACAATCGTGATTTCCTGCACCCCAGCTATATGGAATATGGTTTTCGAGTAATACTGACATAGCATTGTTGGCGTTGCTCCACTGACTAGTATCATTCCATGTGTCTACTATGTCGCCGGTATGAACCACCATTTTTAAGGTATAATTATTCGGTTGTTTGGCAGCATTTGAAATCCACGTTGTTAATCGGTTGAATGTATTATGTCTCGAGAGATATTGCGTATCCGTAATCCAAAATATTTGAAAATTGGCGGAGTTTACCAGGCTGGTAGTTTCATTTGCCGTTCCAGCCGGGGACAAGATCTTTGACGTCTGGAATCCCGGCAAACCGGGGATGTTCTGGTATGTGCATCCCGAAACAACCAGAAGAACTACTAGTATACTACAGAGAAGTGTTGGTATTACAGGTGAAAAGGAGTGCTTCATTATGTCGGGATCATGATTGATCGCAATATATACATTACGATATGTTTCGATCGTCCTGCAGGTATTTTATGATGCATAATTCTCGGTCTTTCTGACAGTAAGATTTTAGCCAAAAAAGCAGAGATGCTGGTGTTTCAGGAGCACCCTGATGAGGCATTTATTACACTTGATGCGGAATTGAAACAGTTTGAATACAGAAAGGAGGAGGGACTTGCCCAGTATTCCGCCAATAGCATCAGCAGTTCGCTGAACTGCCCAGGCCCTTTCGTGTCCATTATCAGCCTAGCGGGTGAGAATGTACCGCAAATGATTTGGCAGCCTGTTCATTCGCGCTCCTTGAACAGAGAAAACCTTGTTTTGTCAAGGCGCTTGTCCAGGAGATCAAGAGACACAACATCCCCTGCAATGCAAAGAGCGGATATTTCATCAAAACTACAATGTCGCATGTATATGGATCCGATGTGACAAACAAATTCACCAGTAATTTCGGGTTTGATGGTGCAACTCTGAATACAGAGAATTTCTGGATGGGTTAGCACCAAATCTCTTTTCTGGTAATTGCTCGTTTTCCAGCGGCAGCGGTAAAGTAAATTGAATCACTTTCACCTGCTGTATCCGACGGTATTGTTTATATTGGGTGCACAGACAACGCCCTGTATGTAATTGATGCATTGACAGGGGAAGGAATATTGGAGGTTCAAAACGGGAGATTGGATAGTTTCATCGCCGTCCATTGCGAACGGGGTTATCTATGTCTGGAGTAGAATGAACCTGTATGCGATCGGAGTAAAAGACGGTACACTGGACGCGACTTCGTAACAAAAAATGTTTTTTATTTTTATCACTCACAATATAGGATTTAGACCACGCCAATAGTGTGCTATAACGCATTAAACTTGTTTTTTATTCCGTTACAGCGATCAATCATTCTGCATCTGCCCACAATCCGGGCATATCCACGCGCAGGGTATGAATTTCCCATCAACCCGTTGGTATAGTCGCTGCATTTTGTAAGTTTTATCAGAGTGCTTGCAGAGCGTATGGGCTATGTCCATGAAGATGTGTACAACTTTGAAGCTGACAAATTTATTCGGACGATAATTTGGTCATATTTTTCCTAGAATTAATTTTTTACTAAAACGGATTTACTAGCAAGTGTTAGATATTAAAAAAAAAGAATGGCTTAGTAGAGAACATTCGTTTTCTGAACGGTAGCGGGCGTGGTCTTTGAGAACGGCAATGAAGCACCGACTGAGGGTCTCAGTTCAATAGTAATCCTGGTATTCTTTGGTACAGCGGTCACTTTGAAATCGATCTCGGTTTGCGTTTGTGCCTCCATTACCTGAACACCTGGATTCACACCGTTTTCTTTCGCAGTGAAATATCCGGTATCCGGTGTGTCTCCCCATACGAGGATTTGTGGCGGAGCAGCTGGCGTGGAGAAGACAATTTGCATGTGCGATACATCAACCGGTGGTGCGCCCGGTTTGAGACCTATGGTGAATTTGATCTCGTCAATTCCTGCAGAAGGACTGGAAGATAATCCGTAGACATTCCCAATCATCTGGATGTTGGAAGTCGCTTGTTCAACACCTTTATACACCGTCTCCTGCGCCTTCTGGGTCACGGTGGATTGCGGAGTTGCACCTTTGTACACGGTCTCCTGAGCCGTCTGGGCCGCAAAAAAGCCGGCACCAAGCATTACATAATAATAAAAAACCGCTGCAATAAGTACCAGAGCAACGATTCCCATAATTCCGATTACCACATATCTCTGTGACTTCGACGTTCCGGGCTCCGGGGTGGTAGTAGCTTCCGTATGAGAGGGAATAGCTTGAGTATCAGGACGGATTTGAGGAGCACCACAATTATCACAAAATTTGGCAGTATCCGGTACAGTAGTACCGCATTTTTTGCAGAACATCGGAACCATTTGAGTAAAAACGAGGGGAAAATACAAGAATATTTCGGTTCACGTACCCTTTTTCGTCACTGCTGCAGGTGCTGTTGTTTCGCGCCAATCTTAAAAACATACGGGCGTGTATGACAACGGAGGTAGTATGCAGGCCATTACTAACATTGTGGCGGTCCGGGAGATATTAAAAAAAATCTGTCGTTCGAATTTTTTTTTTAAAATATCAGGAATGTCCCGGAATGAACCAGAACGTTCATGTGTTGTTGCTTCATATCAAAAATTATGTTTTGTTCAAACTGTGGGAAGGAGAATGATGACGGTACGCAATTTTGCGTCCATTGCGGTAGTAAATCCATTCTTCCCCAGCCTCCGGTGAAAAAACCCGGTGTATCCGGCCATATGGTACAGCAGAATCAGCAAAGGCAGAATCAGCAAAGCGAAAAATTACGGCAGATCGGACCTGACCGTGGCGTTGCCTGTCAGATTTGTGGCCAGTCGGACAAGCCTTTGAAGTTCAGGCGTCTGGTGAGATATCATGGTTTTTTTATGACTGCATACTACCAGACTATCGACGGGTATATCTGTACCGGGTGTGCGACGAAAAGTTTAATCAAATATTGGCTGATCTCATTACCGAGCCTGATCTTACAACCCGGCTGGGGTGCGATTTTAGCGCCGTGGACTTTTTTAAAAAATATCACCAACGTGGCATTTGGAAAACCCTTTATCGGGGAATACGAGAAGGCGATGATGGTAAGTGAGGACGATCTCTCCTCATCAGACCGCGATTTCCCACGGTTGAAAGCAGAGCGGTTGTTCGATCTTGGCACCAGGTACTGGCAGGCAAAGGACGTTGAAAATGCACGATTCTACTATGCTCAGGCTATTAAATTTGGTACAAAAAAAATCGAAGCATATCTGAATTATGGTAACAGCATGCTAAATACCGGCAACTATGATTCAGCGTTGAATGCAACCAATGCCGCAATTGAATTATTTCCACAAAGCGCAGAGCTGTACTTATTACGGGGCCGTGTGAATGCCAACTCAACGGATAAAAACAGCGCTATAGAAGATCTTAACCGGTCTGAAGCACTGGGTAGTACTTCTCCCGAGCTGTATTTTACCCGGGCACAGCTGTTTGAAAAGAGGGGGTATCACGATAAAGCCATTTCCGATTGGCGATCGGTACTACGATTGGCATCAGATGCAACAATGGTACAAGAGGCGCAGGTACGGCTCCGGAAACTGGAAAAAACAACGTGATTGACAATCATGCTCAAATTTGAAATCTATGGAAGTGTTGCGTCTTTCTGCCTTGTTATGAGTTGTGTTTTTATCGACACTGCTGCAATCCCGATTGCAGTACTATCCTCTTGTGTCAGTTTGATCATGACGTTTCTGGTAAAGAATGAAATTGAAAATGCCAGGTGGGAGATTTCGTTCTGGAGTAAGATCTTACCGACGATCCTTTCCGGATTTACCTTGTTATTTATTATGTACTATGGAATTAATACCCTGATGAAATTCATGGCACATGCTGATCTGTCACATGGTATCAATACCATAATACTTATTTTTAATACGGGTATTGCCTTGTTACTGGTATATGCCTTCATTTTTTCAAAGCCCGCCGATAGGTAAAAGGATTTTTACACTCAAAGAAAATCCCCACGATAACAAATTACAGAGTCTAATCTATCTATGAATGGTTTGAATTTACCAACACTCGTCAGAGATGTTAAAAAAAAAATGTTCGGTTTTTTACGTTTCCGAGTTTATTATTGTGGAATTATTATAGATGATGAGGAATTATTTATACGAGGATCATCACAATCAATAAACCGTATCGCATCATGTGTACACCACCGGTCCACGTCATTTCCATAGGTGTACTCGCACACCATACATTTTTGTGGTAAAGGTTCTGAAGCATGACCGATCTTATAGGGGTAGTCACGCATCAATGCTCCGGAAGTAATTACCCTCGAAATGGTAGTTTCCATGCCATACCACCTGTCTTCAGGTTTAAACCGGGATATTTCTTTAATTAAAAATTGAGTATTCTGAGGAAAAATATTCTCAATAATCCATGCATGGTCTTTGTCATACCGGGAATCATATATGGGCATCTGGATAAGATCCCCGGTCTGAAGATCTTCGGGTCTGACAATTTTTTCAGCGTCTTTGTATTCAGTAATACCATTTTGCGGTACTGCGGAGTAGAGAATCGCTGGTAACGTCGGAGATAAAGAGATGGGTTTTACCGTATCATTTGGTAAAGGTGTTGGTGTCACCACGGCACTTTTATTTTCGCTGACACATCCGGTAGAGATTATTACTACGACGAATATGAGGAGAAAATAACGATGTTTCATAGGTTCCTTGTTATTTTTGAACAAGGATATATTTTTCTTATCCGGCTTGCTATCAACGCTCATATTCGCGTTCTGTCAGCAGTCAGCAGAGTGCGGATTGATTTTAATGGGGCTCATGGTCTTTCTTGAACTGCCCGCAACCAGTACAGATCCAACCGCATGGTACGAAAGTAAGGTCTCCCTTTTTTTACACGCGCTGCATTCTGGCACAGCAGGCACCTTTTGATCGTATTTTGTGTTCTTTTACGTATTCAGGAGTGAAAAAATATTCTCCCGGATAAACCTTTTACCTGCACCGTTATTTAAAAGCCTGCACCCATTCACTATTCATAGAGCCAGTCAAGATCCCTGACTTCTTCTTTCACATCGGCTAATCGTTTCCGGACATCGGACTTTTCGGAAATTTTAATGTTTTCCATAGGCTTTCTGGACCTGCCAAACGAGTCCGGTGTTAAGTGAAACATGTCCATATCCCGCAGGATCTCCCTTTGTAATTTCCTGATCGGTTCAACGCGGAGCTTGTAATCCATACGTTTCTGGATCTCCTTTGCAACAACACCCTGCTGTACCGCACGTTTCGGTAACTCCTGGAGCTCAATACCCGGCTCGATCACCTGACGGGGGACCAGCTTTGGTTCAACACCCGGCTCAATGAGAGGACGTTTCGGTATCTCCACCGCCCCGACCGGGATTTCACGAGGTTTCTCGATGACCGCATCGAATGCATCCTTCAGGATCTGCCGCTCTTCTGCAGGGGAGGAGGCAGGAACACCGCTTTTGAGTGAAAGGGCGATCTCGTCAAGTTTTCCTAAAATCCTGTCCACCAGCTGGTCAAGCGTATCCTCTGCATGGATTATGGCAAAAATATGGAAGTCATGGCTGTAGATCCACTGGACCTCGGTTGTGCTGGTCTTTTTGTGAATTCTTCCGCTGATATGCGGGGTGCCGGCGCCCGAAATTGTCCTGTCGGGTCTCCGGGTGACATAAACCGGATATATCTGCAGGTCATCGACCAGTGATAACCCGTCCTCGTTATACTCGCGTATAACCAGTTCAAAATACCGCGTCCTTGGGTAGGGCGGCTGGAGGATGACCCTGTCGGTGACTTTGAGTTTGTGTTCTTCAACCTGCTGGACAGCGATCTCTTCCCCGGCATCCAGGAGATAGGAATGATCGATATGGGTCAGGGAGGACTGCTGGTGTTCGTGATAGACAACCCTGGTCCTGGTATCCTTGCGGAACCGGTCCTTTGCGGCGTTTATTTCGCGGGTATCATATCTCTGGTCTCTCTGGCTGTCTGCAGGGAGCTGCGGTCCCCCGCGGTCTTTTGAAGGGCTGTCCCGGTACCATCGTCTGACCCCCCAGAAGATGAGGGCAAGTTCTGCAAGGACGCAGGAGATGAGGCTGATGGTTCTTGTCGTAGTATTGACCTCGAGCACGATATTCATGAACAGCACGAATGCGATAACAGAACTGATACTCAGGAGCGTGGAATATACCAGCCGGTCGATCATACGCAAGGAGGTTGAGCGGGGGAAAACTATCAGCGAGAGGTTAAAGCCCGAGAGAAATACCAGGAGTAAAAAACCAAAAGCCAGTCTCCCCCCCTCAAACAGTACAGCTACGGTATCCATCAGCCTATCCCGGTTACAGTATTCCTTTGTGTATGGATTCTAGTAGCTCATCCCGGCATATAAAACCCAATCGCACAGAACACTGCAGTCACGCTGAACATCGCGTACGTTGCCTTCTGTTCGCTCATCTTAAAATAATACGGGAGCACCCACTTGAGCGTAAGAGGATTGGGTACCTCGACCGTCCCGTCCTCCCGGGATGAGCCGTACTTGGCCGCCGGATACCGGGCAATCCTGAGCCGCCAGTAGACATACATGAGGAAATTCACGGTGTGCGGGATGAGCATGACAAACCCGCTGACAATAAACCCCTGGGTGACGATCATGCAGCCGATCGCCGCCCCGACCGACAATGCCCCTACATTCCCCCAGAAGATCCGGGACGGGTATTTCTCAAACCAGAAATAGGCAAGCACGGCGCCCGTGAGACAGATGAGAAAGAGGGCATTGAAGATGTCCCCGAAGAAGTAGGCTTTCAGGACAAGGGTGGCAAGCACCATGAGCGAAAGCCCGGGTGCCAGCCCGTTGAACCCCGAGTGCATGTTGACCAGGTTCGCCACCACGGGAACATAGGTGGGGATAATGAGCTGCAGGTACATCGCGGAAAAATCCACGGACCCGATGAACGGGAATATAATGAACGTGGTGGTGATGAAGGGGATCAGGGGATAGGAGCAGTAGTAGAGCAGGATCAGCTTTGCCGGTCTCCCGATGTTGACGATATCATCGAGCAACCCGAATAACCCGAAGAGGACAACCACGACAATGATGGTGTAATTGATGGGGGTGATGTATTTCCCGTAAAAGAGGGTGAGAATGGACAGGGAAAAGATAGCGATAAGCAGGAGCGGGAGCCCGCCGTTGGTCGGGACAAGCGGCTGATGTCTTTTGTACATGTCTTTGACAACAGTACCTTTCTCCCGGAGCTTCTGGATGATCGTGGGAAGGGAGAACATCGTGAAGGTAAAGGAGACGATGAAAAAAACCATGACCATCATGTTCAGGTAGGAGGAAGATATATTGGGAAAATCAATCGCCATTTTTTTACGTACCTGATGTACTATTTTTTTATTGCGAGGCTATATATTTCTATGGACAAAAGCGCCCTGCATACCTGCTTACGAGGTAATTTTGCAATGTTTTGGAGTTTTTCACCCCATGCCGCTGTAGCTCCCCCGCAGGGATAATCCCTGCACGGCTCCTCATGCTTTTTAGCCAGCTGACAGGCCAGATACCTTGTCATGAAGGGATACCCGGGGATTATTGTCAGAAACAATGAACCGGTGAGATTTACAATTCCTGAGAGGACACATCAGGAACGAAATTTAATACCCCAGCTAACGAAATAACAAACAGCCAGAAAAATACCATGCCAAAAAAAGATCCCTCGCCACGGAGCGAATTGCAGTGAACACAAGAACCACCCTGCCCGTATTAATCTTCATTATCCTCGTAGTACTCCTGGCAGTACCACCTGTCCAGGCAATGGATCCGATCTGGACGTATTCCACAACGGGAAACAGGATCGGGGGAGTCACGGTCTCTTCTGATGGTTCTGCCATTGCGGCAGGCGCTGAAAAGATCCTGCTGTTTTCAAGGAACGGGACACTCCTTGCAAAGGAACCCTACGGAGAGCAGGTACTCTTTACCCCTAATGGAATGTATCTCATCTCCTCCTATGGTTCAACCCTGTATTTTTTCCAGAGAAATGCCACGAAATCATCCTTCCAGAAGAAGTGGGACTACGACTTGCCGGGAATAGTGCGATCGATCGATATCTCCGATGACGGTACCACTATCGCTGCTTCAGCAGGGGCCGGCGGTACGTATGTCGTTACCGGCGCCGGAAAACTGACGGGTGGCAATACAAACTATTCTGCCGTCGTCAGGATATCTCCCTATGGCCAGACAATCGTAGGAGCTTCTTCGGTAGCTCTTTACCGGTATAGCAGTACGGGAACCGCCTTCCTTTACGACAACGTATCCATGATCTCTCAACCGGATGTGATGGAAATAACCGGCTCGGGAGATTGGGTTGTCTACAATGATGACCAGCGACTCATATCTGTGAATACCGCAATTGAAGAAGGAGCTGAACGATGGAAGACCCGGGCAACCGGGGATATAACGTCACTTGCCATGGTACCCGCCGGGACAAAAATCCTGGTCGGAACAGAGAACGGGGATGTGGACCTCTTTGACGATAAAGGCAACCTGGTGTGGTCGCACGCGACCAACCCGGCAGGTTACCCGGGTGCCTGGGTAAAAGAGGTTGCCCTGTCCGCGGACGGGAAGATCGCGGCTGCGGGGACCTATGACGGGAAGACCGTTGCCCTCAGCGCAGATGGTAAGGAGCTCTGGTCCAATAGTACAAAAGATCATATCAACCATATTGCCCTGAGCGGGGATGGATCGCTCGTCATCGCAACCGGAGAAGAGACCCTGTACGCGTTCTCTTCGTCTGCACAATCCCTGCCGGCCGTCCGGTCCCCGCAGGTAACACAAAGTCCTGTTCAGCAAAAAAACACCACCCCTGTGCCTGTTACGACAGCACCGCAAAAGACGGCGGAAATTCCCGTGTCCGTCACACGGGAAATCACTTCAGTACCCACGACCTATTCCGTGATCAGGACTTCCACCCAGAGTGCGGTTCCGGCAATCATTCCCCTGCTGGGAATTCTGGGAGCGGCATTCGTGTTCTTAAAGAGACGATGAGTGCGGTTTGTGGAACAGTACCGCGGTGATCCGCCAGATGAACGATCAGTACCTGGTCAACACGTATTTTTACATAAAGATACCCGGTGAATAGTGTGTTTTTGTATATCTGAAAATCGGGTTTTTTACAAATTTTTTTCTTGATCGTAAAAAATCCTCCGGTTCTTTTTTTTAAAATATGTACCCCTTGTCAGCAAATATCACCAGAAAAAAAGGATTTTTGCACCGTTGTTAATCGGTCGGCAATGAAAAAATGCGTGGTGAGGAAACCCTGACCTGTAGGTGGGTTGATACTACCGGATTCGTGAACGGGAAGGCACTATCGGTTTTTTCTCTAATTAAACAACACCTCAAACCCGTTTTTCAGGGTTCTGGTAGAGCCATTGGGATTTGTCACGATGACATCCCAGGTCCCCTGGGATCTCGATGGAATTGAGAACTCGCAGTGAACCTGCGTAGGACTATCCCAACGGACTGCGCTGGCATGGATTTGTATAAGCGTGTTTGAGCTCTTTGTCATTTTTACCTTACAGCCTTGCTGGAAATTCGTACCAGTAATCGTCACTCCCCCTGGTATCTCACTTAGATACGTAACTTTTGGAATGATGCTGGTGATGCCCCCCGAATCCGTAGTACTACCGTCCCAGTCCCCGATTAACGGGGTGTCCCCGATTATACCGTAATTAAAGGCCATATCCGCAGGACCGGCTGTGTTGCTGTTCCTCAGGTAAAATGCGCTATTG
>Ga0209048_10001466_pt1 | contig 24264 bp, 22 predicted proteins | sample FrelakmetCRP12CR_FD_187146 | JGI IMG/M metagenome (GOLD analysis project Ga0209048, IMG submission 187146) | Freshwater lake sediment microbial communities from the University of Notre Dame, USA, for methane emissions studies - CRP12 CR (SPAdes)... | ecosystem: Environmental > Aquatic >... | reverse complement strand
ATACTGGAGGACCTTGGGCATGCTCTTGACCGCGGAGCAAAGATATACTGCGAGGTTGCGGGCATAGGACTGACTGGAGACGCTTACCACATAACAGCGCCGGCTCCGGGGGGTGAAGGCGCCATCCGTTCGATGCGCATCTGCCTGAAGGATGCAGGCTTGCCTCCTGAGGGTGTTGATTACATCAACGCCCACGGCACATCAACGCCCTATAACGACAAGTCGGAAACCCAGGCGATAAAATCTGTTTTCGGCGAGTATGCTAACAAACTTCATATCAGTTCCACTAAGTCAATGACAGGTCACTTACTCGGCGCCGCAGGGGCGGTGGAGGCGATCATAACGATACTGGCTATGACCCACGGAATAATACCGCCAACGATCAATTACGAATTTCCGGACCCGGACTGCGATCTGAACTATGTTCCCAACAAATGCCTCAAGAAGGATGTCAACGTAGCCCTCAGCAACACGTTCGGCTTCGGCGGTCACAATGCATCACTATTATTTAAAAAGCTTCAAGAGAACTGATTGTGAGTACCTATGGGGTTTGTAAGCCGTGCTTTGGCGTGGATAAAAAAATCCTCAGGCGGTTCTGCTGCTATACCCCGTGAGGGAATTGATTTTGCGAAGCTTGAAAAAGTTCTGCAGCACACCATACGCCAGAAGCAGCTTTTTTACGAAGCTTTCTCCCACCGTTCGTACCTCCAGATTGCAGGAGACGATACAGCCGTCTCGAACGAGCGCCTTGAATTTCTGGGTGATTCGGTATTAAACCTCGTCATTGCAGAATATCTCTTCAAGCTTCACAGTAACGCCGAAGAAGGGGAACTTACCCAAATCCGCTCACGCTTGGTGAACCGGAAGGTTTTGAATATATATTCCCGCAACCTGAGACTAGAAGATTTTATACTGATGAGCCCAAGCGCTATGCAGATTCCTGGCAGAGGTATGGAAACCATACTTTCCGATGCCTACGAAGCTGTCATAGGGGCTATTTATCTTGATGGAGGATACGGGGAAGCCAGGCAGTTCGTTCTGCGCTCCCTTACTGAAGCGATGGAGAACGGAAGCGTGAAGACAGAAGACGATAATTTTAAGAGCCGCCTTCTCGAGCTGTCGCAGGCCGGCGGTTTAGGTGCACCCCGATATGTAACGGTAAGCAAAGAAGGCCCTGAACATGACCGGACTTTCACCGTTGAGGTTTTTATCGAAAACATGAGTTATGGAACTGGCTTCGGGAAAAATAAAAAGGATGCAGAACAGGCCGCCGCCCAAAAGGCTCTTGAAAAATTCGGCAGCGTGCAAGGATAATGTATTCAGCCATGATCATTAGAAAGTGTGCGGGCAGCCGCCTCAAAAGATCGCCCTTCCCGATAACTGCCTTTATCCTGCTCCAATATCTGGGCGTCATTTGCGCTTTCTCCCAGGATTCGGCGACAGTCAAAGACACATCTTCCCTCAAATCCGACACGCTTCTGGTTGTCGGAAAAGTCATGCTGGGCGGCAATATGCACACAAAAGATTTTGTCATCCTCAGGGAAATGTCACTCCACTCAGGAGTGCCGATAACGGAAGAACTCCTGGAATACGATAAGAACCGCATCTACAGCCTGGGACTCTTCAACCAGGTCAAGCTCCATGTTCTGCCGGATTCTCCGGGTGTTGCCGACCTTCTTGTGGAGGTTAGCGAGAGGTGGTATATATTCCCTTTTCCGGTGCTTGGCATAAAAGATAGGGACTGGAGCAAGCTCTTCTACGGGATGGGGCTTTTACATTCAAACTTCCGCGGACGGAACGAAAAACTTTACACTACGGTCGTGCTGGGGTATGATCCCTCCGTTGTCCTGGGATACCGGAACCCATTTCTGAGCGAGGAAGGTACATATATACTCGACGGGAGATTGGGATTCAGCGTCGTCCGGAACAAAAGCCTGGAGGCCCAGGCTGAGTACGGTAATTTTGACGAGAAACATTTTTCGTTATCCCTAAGCATCGGCAGGAGGATCGGAATCCGGCATACGTTCTGGGCAACCGGTGGTTATGAGATCGTGTCCGTTTCAGATTACCGCCCCGGCAGGACACTCTCGCCCGAAGGCAACGACAGGTTCCCCATATTCGGAGGTGGGTACGTTTATGATGCCCGGGATCTTCAGGAATATCCGGGCAGTGGTTCGATGGCGAGACTCTCCGTCGTCAAATTCGGTCTCCCGGGGGGAGGCGTGGATGTCATCCGTTATGCGGCCGATGTCCGGCATTATATTCCGCTCGATTCCAGATTTGTGGTCGCCGGCAGGATGTTTACCGACCTGGCTGCGGCGGGTAAAACTCCGAGCTACAACCGCGTGTATTTTGGTTACGGCGAGCGCATCCGGGGGCATTTCAAGGAAGTAAACGAGGGTGAAAATATTTTTGGCGCATCAGCAGAACTGCATTATTCGATTCTCTCCCCCAGATATTTTAACATCGGTTTCATGCCGCCCGAATTCGGTGTTTGGAAGTTCGGCGTGGTAGCAGCTCTCTTCGCAGACGCGGGTGTGGTTTGGTTCCGCGGAATGCCCCCTGCTGTATCCGATTTTGCAAGGGGTTATGGCGTTGGAATCCATTTCCTGCTTCCTTACAGTGCGGTTTTGAGAGCGCAATATGCGTGGAACGAAGCGCGCAGAGGTGAATTCATAATCGACTTGGGCACGGCATTCTGAACCCAGATGGATTATTTCTACTGTCCTCCCGAGAACGTTTCCCGCGCTATTCTCCAGATAGATGGGGAAGAATTCGCACATCTTGTGCATGTTATGCGGAAGAAGGAGGGGGACGAGATACGGGTTGTGGACGGCAGGGGGAATGCCTATGATGTGAGGCTGGAGGCGGTTAAAAAGAAAACCGCCGCCGGAGTCATCCTCCATTCATACACAAATCATCACGAAGCGGCCGTCGACGTGACAATAGCAGCGGGCATTCTGAAAAATCCTTCAAAATTCGATTTCCTCGTGGAAAAAGTAACGGAAATCGGCGTAAAGAAAATCGTGCCGCTGTGTACGGAACGAACCATCCCGTCGCATATAAAAGTCTCCCGGTTGCGCAAAATTGCGCTGGCCGCCATGAAGCAGGCGGGGCGTTCATTTCTTCCGGAGGTTGCGGAACTCACATCTCTTGATGAAGCTGTAGATAAATACAGATTCCACGAGCTTAAAATAATTGCGCATGAAAAGGCCGATGACCCTTTTGGGGCTTATGCAGGGGCTGTGGCGTCGGCGCGTTCCGTAATCGTTCTGATCGGACCCGAGGGGGGCTTCACCGATAGTGAGGTGGCAAAATGCGCGGCAGCGGGTTTCCTGCCGGTCAATTACGGGGAGAGGCGGTTCAGGACCGAAACTGCTGCGGTTGTGGCCGCAGCCTCAGTTATCCTGAGGGATTTTGGTGAAAAGCTGATGTGACTTCAGGGCGGGGTGATTTTACTGCCGACAATCTGAAGTATTTCTTCCGTCATGTTTTTACTGGTGCGCTCGATGGAAGTAACTTCTTCCGACCTCCACCCAACAAACTCTGTGTCAGTGATGCTGCTCAGATTGATCCGGACGTTCAGCGCGGCGCTTCTGGCCGCCGAGTGAAGCATGAGGGCGCTGACGCCCGCGTCACTCACGGAATTTGTGTTTCCCTTCTCCGCTGCAATTTTTGCAAGTGCGAGACCGTCGATTACATGCTTCATGACCTCCAGCGGGACCAGTGCTGCCTCTTTTGTCGCCATCTGAATTGCAGCAGAGCGAAGACCTTTCTGATCTTCCGTTTCCTTTGGCAGAGAAAATGCCTCCATTACTTTGTTGAATGCCTGCGTATCACGGTCGATCAGCGAGCTGAATGTCCGCCGCAGATTTTCAGATTTGTTGAGAGTGCTGGTTATCTCTGCCTCCACTTGGGCATACTTCTTTTTCCCTATCGTAAGCCTGCATACCATGGAGGTTAGCGCTGACCCGAGTGCACCTGAAAGGGCCGCTACGCTTCCTCCCCCGGGTGCGGGGGAATTTGATGCCAGTTCCTCCAGAAATCCTGATACTGTCTTCTCTGTTAGCATTTTTTGTTTCCTCTTTGGGAAATAGCAGTTTGATGGTTAAATCATGTATTCGATGATCTTCTTTTTCGGATCGAAACGCTCTAGCTGGCTCAGTCCGAGCGCTGCTATTGCCCGGAAGATAATTGCCTCGTCAGTCAGATTTCCGCTATTATCGTTTAAGTAGTATTTCCCGGCCGCTATTAAAGCAGCTTTCGGAATCAGACCTACGACTTCGCTCCCCGTTACGTTAAGACCCAGCTTCTGAGCTTCTTTTTTCACCTCTTCGAAGGCTACATGCGGCGGTGTGACGTTAAAGTTGGTCAGATTTATGGAGACCTGTGCAATATCGAAGCGTTCCAGATGAACGCCCATGGCCTTGACGGATTTCAGGGTGCCGGGGATTTTTGTGGACTTTCCAGAGGCATCCTTCACCGTACGCCCGCTTTCCCGTATCCGGAGCGCTATCTCGTGAGCCATGTCCTTGTTGTTTGTGGTGAGATTGACGTTGTAGGCTATCAGAAAAACCCGTGCGCCTGTGATTGTGGCGCCCGATTTTACGTTAAAAACCGCCGGCCCGTAGTCGGGCCGCCATGCGGGATCCAAGAGTTTCTGGGACAGCCCCTCGTACTCTCCCTTGCGTATGTTGGCAAGGTTACTGCGTTCAGGGGTCCGCGCTGCTTCTTCATAAAGATATACGGGTATCTCAAGCTCTTCTGCTACGCGGCTGCCGTAATCACTGGCCAGTTTGACACAGTCATCCATTGTGACGCCTGAAACCGGCACGAACGGCACGACGTCAGTGGCTCCAAGGCGGGGATGCTCCCCCTTGTGGCTCCTCATGTCTATGAGTTCTGCCGCAACTTTTGTTGCCAGGAAGGCGGCCTCTTTGACCCCTTCGGGGTCTCCAACGAACGTAACCACGCACCGGTTGTAGTCCTTGTCCGGCTCCACGCTCAAAAGCTTCACCGACGCAACGCGCCGGATTGCTTCAGAAATTTCATTGATTATATTCAGGTCGCGACCCTCGCTGAAATTCGGGACGCATTCCACTATCTGATTCATATTTTTTCGGTTATTGTTAAAATTCGAGTACTACTCCGTTTTTTACGACTTTTTCAACATGGTTCTCGCCAAAGTGATAGGAGAGAAACATGTAATTCGGGATGTCCAGCACGATTAAATCGGCCTTCTTGCCGATTTCGATGCTTCCGATATCTGATGAGAGGTTCAGGGCAGCTGCAGCGTTGAGCGTCGTGGCGGTAATTGCCTCTTCAGGCGACATGCGCATCTGTGTACAGGCGATTGTCATCATTATGGGCATGCTGTATGACATGCAGGAACCAGGATTGAAGTCGGTTGCCAGAGCAACAGGTACGCCGGCTTCGATCATTTTTCTCGCGGGTGCATAGCGATGATTCAGGAAGAAGGATACTCCGGGCAATAATGTTGCCACCACTCCCGCTTCTCCCAGGGCTTTTATCCCTTCATCGCTTGCATTTTCGAGATGATCTGCCGAGACAGCCCTAAGTTCGGCCGCAAGTTCAGCACCGCCCGAGGGAGTAAGCTCGTCTGCGTGTATTTTTGCCAGCATTCCGTGGCTTGTCCCAGATGAGAGGATTTTGCGGCAGTCGGCGGGATCGAAATAGCCCTGTTCGCAGAAGACATCGCAGAACGCCGCGAGATTTTTTTTACCTATATAGGGAATCATCTTTCCAATGATTTCCTCGACATAGCTGCCTTTCCTGCCTGCATATTCGGGCGGGACAGCGTGAGCGCCCAGAAAAGTCGGAATAATCGTTACCACTTCTTCTGCATTCATTTCATGTATGGCCTCGAGCATTTTTATCTCGCTGTCTGTGTCGAGCCCGTAGCCGCTTTTTATCTCAACTGTGGTTGTTCCCTGTTTCAGCAGCGCATTCAGCCACCGCCGTGTATTTTTCTTCAGTTCTTTTTTGGAAGTTTCCCGGACTTTTCGCACCGTACTCAGAATTCCGCCCCCCTTTGAGGCAATCTCCTGATATGACGAGCCCGCGCAACGCATCGCAAACTCATTCTCGCGGCTCCCTGCAAAGAGCAGATGAGTGTGTGAGTCCACAAATCCAGGCATCACGATCCTGTCTAGGCAGTCAAGGACATCGGTATCCTTCAACTTGCCCATGGAGAGATCCTCCATCCTGCCGGTCCAGGCGATTCTTTCATCCTGGATCAGGACAGCGGCATTTTCAATAATGCCCAGGTTTTGCATCGATTTGCCGGTTTTCACACGGCTGCCGTTAGCTGTAACTGTGAGGAGCTGCTTTATATTGATGAGGGCTAAATTCACTTTTCAGCCTGCTTCGGGTGGCCCCGAGTTCCTTGAATTATGCCTTTGAACTGGCTGCGCTCAATCCGGTATGGAAGCCACTCTGAGAGGTGCCTTGCACCGAGCCGGTCGTAAAACCTCACGGCGTTCTTGTTCCAGTCCAGCACGACCCATTCCATCCTTCCGCAGCCTCTCTCCAAAGCCTCGGTCAGGCATTTTCTTAAAAGTTCCATGCCGACGCCTTCCTTTCTGTGTTCGGGAAGGACAAAGATATCCTCCAGATAAAGTGTGGGCAGTGCCAGAAAAGAGGAGTATGTTTCAAAGATAATCGCGTAGCCAACGGCTTTTCCGCCAGAAAATGCCAGATATGCCTGATAGCGTTTCCCGGGGCCGAAACCGTCCCGTATAAGTCTTAGGCGTGCGGCCCTTGTCGGGCGCCTGAGCTTTTCAAAGTCAGCCAGGGCGTCCACAAGGGAAAGAAATCCGCTTGAGTCTTTTTTTTGTGCAGCCTTGATGATAATGCGATTCATAATTTCGGTTTTGGTTTATCTGGGTCCGTACTAAACAGTAGGGAGCGAACCCGATGTGATGCCGGATTTATCCTTTGCCGCGGTTTTTTCTGGATGACTCAGAGGTTTCCAGCTGTTCCAGGATTTTGCTCACGCCTTTTGAAACGAGTGTGTCGAGAAGAGTTCCAGTGAGTTTTATAGAGGGTTCATCGAGATGTTTAAAGCTCTCCTCCGATTTTTTAATTTCGGGCTGCACGGTCTCGGTCATTTTTATTACCGATGGTTCGTTGGTAATGTCGCTCGCGGCCGTGCTGCTTACGGCTCCTAATGCAAATTTCGAACCAAGTTCGTTTATCGGGTGAAAAATTCCCTCGGGAGCTTCGCGGGCACTACTTGAGATCAGCTGCCCAACTTCCGACATCCTCTTGTCCAGGGAACGGCCCCGAAACTTCGAAGAAGTCGCTAGTGTATACATGGTACTGGTAATATCGGCCCCGAGAGACAGAGACGATGCCTGCAATGCGCGGCTCAGGCTTCCCCCGCAGTGCTCTATGTGTTCGCCCAGCGCGGTCAGGCCGTATTGCACTGAGTGCCCGAACGACTCAAGTCCTTTGCGTATGTTTTCGCCCTGCTGGAGGGCAGACTGAGCTGTTATCTTTGCGGCCTGGATCTGGGAAACACCGTGGTTGTACGTGGTCAGAAGATGCGTTGTTCTTTCGATATCGAACTGAATGCGGTCGACCATCTTCTCTTTACGGTTTTCAAAGTAGTAGTCCCGCGCTCTGTAAAAATGCCAGATTGAAACCTGCATCATAAGCTGCAGAAGATCTGAGTCGGTGCTGATTGTCGCCATCGCCTTTTCGCCTATGTGAAGGTTGATCGCGGCTTCCCATTCCTTCGAGCCAATGCGCATGAACCATTGACGCGCTGCAACCAGGTCATTCAAGTCATCCATTGAATGGATTTCTTTTTCTACGCCCCTTTGAGCGTATCCAATGGCAGCCATGTAGGCCGTTACCGTTGCAGACTTGTGGATGCCCAGCTCCGAAAAAAGTCTGAAGGCAACTATGAGCTGATCTACTACCTTGTCCGACAGGTTCCCTTTGTTGAAGTGCTCTTTTACCTTTGAGTAGATTTCCTGGGCCCGCTGGAGATAAAGCTCTGCTATCTCACGGTATCTCTGCTTGAGAATAACAGTGCGTTTGGCATGTTTGTCGAGGTACTTTTTGTCTTCCTTGCGTAGTCCCTGGATCGCTTCCCTGATCTCCCGGAGCGATATGCATTCGGATATATTGGCGCTGCCGCATAGATAGCATTTCCCCCTTGCTCCTTCGTAGTCTATCCAGCGGTGGTCGCAGTTGGTGCACCGTTCCATGCCGAGTTTCATTGACATGGGGTCGGTCATTGCTTCCTCTCCTGCAGCTGTCTGATGAGGCGCTGGTATTCGTCTTCGGAAAGCTCGCCGAAAGCATATTTCGTCTCGATCGTCTCGCGGTCAAAATGCTGGCGAGCCTTCACCGCAACCTGTTTGTAAGTCTCAGCCGCCCTGATGCGGGCGAACCCCCGCAGGGTCTCCATCTCCTCCTGGTACAAGGCCGCAAACCTGGATGTATCGCCCGAAAGATCGTAGGGTTTTTCGCTTTTAGAAATGCGGCGGAGGTTCATAAGCTCTGCAAATTCCTTGGCGCTTATGTTCTGAAGGAGCTCAAGGGCAGTCTCGAACTCCTTTGCCTTAAAGTAAAAATGGTAGGCGGATTTAAACTCGCTCTCCTTTAAAAACCAGTCTGCCAGCTCTTTGTATTCGGCGGGTGTGAAAATGGCGCGGTCATAAATGAAAAATGATGTCGTATGATCGCCGCTGTCCCTCTTAAGGGCGCCGAGGCTGTGCATGTCGTTCTCCACCCAGAAATACCACTCTTCGAGCTCGTTCCGGTTTTCGATGCGAGCCAGTTCCAGGAAGTCGGCTGTCCTTTCCCATGCCTTGAAGAAAGAGTAAGTGAGAAGCGCCAGGTCAATGTTATGCGGATTGTTATTGAATGCCTGGCGCATTATTTCGATAAGCTTTTCCTTTTCGTTCCCTGGAAGGGAGAAAAAAAGCTTCACTGGAATGCGCGGCATCCTTCTTACCGTTCGGGCGTGGTCGTAAAATTGGTACATGTGCTGCACGTTGGAGCTTGGCAGTTCAAGATCGAGCTGCTCAATTGCCGAATAGAAGCGATCCGGCAAAAGAACTTTTTTGATGCCGGAATACCATGGGACGTCGGTATCCCTGAAAGCGTTGTCAAGGAACATGCGCCACGCGCTCATGCTGCTCTCGATAAAGGAATTCTCGGCGAGTGGGATGGTCGTCTTGAAGATGTCCAACAAATTCCTGTTGCGAGCGATTATGTCGTCCTGCGCGTTGGTTTCGCGCAGAAGCTGCATGACAAAATAATGTCTGATCCAGGGTCTGGTAAGCTGCTCGTTAACAGGATGCCTGATTTCAGACCTGTTTTTTGATTGCTCGATGAGGTGCCCCGGATATCTTCCCTGAGCCCCCATTTTCAATCGTTCTTTATCCGTTTGGAAAAGTTGAATTCGGCTCAACAGTTGTTTTCCTTGTAAAAGCACTGACTGTTTGTTAATTCACTTTAAGATTTTAACAGAATCATTAACTAGGATATGAGTTAGCCCGGAGGTGAATATACAAAAAATTTCCTCAAAGTACACAATGCCGTAATTTTGAAAGAAAAGAGATACCTGGTTTTTGCTAAATCTCCGAAAAAAACCCGTTTTCCAGCTGTTTTTAGGGGATTTCATTCTTGACGCGAGCCGATAATTTTGGCAGGTTGCTGTCTGATTCAGTGAGTTTTATGTATTTACTGAAAAAATCTGCAGGATCGGTTGAAATCGTTTCGATAAGAGCAGCCCTTCCCATTCGAAGGTCAATTTCTCTGGCAATAAACATCCCGGTCATCGCACCGTAACTTTCCCAGAATCCGCTCAGGTTGGCCGTCCTTATAAGCTCGGCGGCCCTCCTTCTTGTAAGACCGGGAGAAAGCAGCTCACCTGCATTCGAATTGAACTTTGAAAAAACTTCCCGGGTCTTGTTGTACCAATCACGAGGCAAGTACCCTTTCCCGCTCTGGTCAAGAGACAGGTAATACGCTATTCCTTCGTTCTGAGTAAGGTCCATCAGTTCGTCAAACGCCCTCGTGTGTTTGGAATAATAGCGAACCCATGATGCCGATCTGTTTTTATATGCGCTGAAGGCCGCATGAAATACCTCGTGTGCTACAACGCCCAGGAGCGATACAAACCTTTCTTCAAGGCTTTCTCCGTAACTGACGGACTGCGATAGATTGACGACGATCGTAAGTTCCCCTTCGTTCTCGCCTACAAAAGTAGGTGTATCGCCATTCCAAACTATCCTGCGGACGTAGGCATCGACATTTTGATGCCCGAATGCAACTGCGAATAATGGAATGGTTATGTCTACCCTGGCATTTTCGGGGAAAATCTGCTCCACAGTAGCGACAACACGCCGGTTAAAGTTCCGCTTTCTGATTTCCCGTAGCAGTTCTTTGATCGGGGCGGCATTTGTCCTGGCTGATTCAAGATGGTAAATATCGTCCCTGATAATCTGGTGATACTTAAGCGAGTCAAGGTAGCTCTGGAGTAGCTCGGGAGGCGAAATGTGGCCGGCTATTAATCCGGTCGTGGATGCGGCGATGCGACTGCCACGCAGTTCAGCGAGCCCTTGCGTGTTGACGGACTGATCTTCGAAGAGTTCGATGCTTTTTTCTGCCGAGGAAAGATCAAGCACCAAATTTACATTAAAACCCGGATTTGTCTGCGCGCAGCAGGCTGCGCCCCACAAATGTGCCGCGGCCAGCAAGAGCGCCGCAGGATAAGAATATATATTCGTCCGGGAACAGCTCAAATTTTCACTTCATCATTGGAATGTTTACTCCAAACTTCCTGGCGTTGTCGATAGCTTTTTCGTAGCCCGCGTCTGCGTGCCTCACTATGCCTGTGCCAGGATCGTAGGTGAGAACGCGTTCAAGCCGTTTTTCGGCCTCTCTAGTTCCGTCAGCTACGATCACCATGCCTGCATGTATTGACATGCCGATGCCAACCCCGCCGCCGTGATGCACGCTCACCCAGCTTGCGCCACCGACTGCATTTAACAGGGCGTTTAGGATCGGCCAGTCAGCAATGGCATCGCTCCCGTCCTTCATCCTTTCGGTCTCGCGGTTTGGCGAGGCCACCGAACCGCAGTCGAGATGATCTCTTCCTATGACCACCGGAGCCAAAAGCTGCCCGCTGGAAACCATGTCATTGAAAATCTTTCCCATTTTTGCCCTCTCGCCGTATCCAAGCCAGCAAATGCGCGAGGGGAGACCCTGAAATTTTATGCTTTTTTGTGCATTTTCAATCCATCTGCAGAGTGATTTGTTTTCGGGGAATGTTTCTGTAATCGCACGGTCTGTTTTGTAGATGTCCTCCGGGTCTCCCGAGAGGGCCACCCAGCGGAATGGTCCCTTGCCGTCGCAAAAAAGCGGGCGTATGTACTCCGGAACAAAGCCCGGGATTTCAAATGCGTCGCTTACTCCGTTTGCTAAAGCTTCCCCCCTTATATTGTTTCCATAATCGAACGTAACCGCACCCTTCCTCTTTAATCCGAGCATTGCCCTGACATGCTCGGCTATAGAATCCTGCGCTAGCCTGATATATCTTTTCTTATCTGTTTTACGCAGCTCAAGTGCCCGAGCGTACGGGATGTGCGCAGGCACGTAACCGTTGAGTGTATCGTGAGCGGATGTCTGGTCTGTTAGCACATCAACCTTAATGTTGCGCGCAAGCAACTCCGGGAGAACTTCTGCGGCATTTCCCAGCAGGGCCACCGATTTAGGCTGTTTGAGTTCTTTTGCCGTCTGGAGGATTGCGAGCGCATCATCCAAAGACTCGGTCATCTCGTCGACGTAACCGGTTTTAAGGCGCTTCTCGATGCGGGAGCGGTCCACTTCGACAGCCAGGCAGGCTGCGCCGTTCATCGTGGCGGCAAGTGGCTGGGCGCCCCCCATGCCGCCAAGGCCGGCTGTAAGGAGAAGCTTTCCCCTCAGGCTGCCTCCGAAATATTTCTCGGCACAGGCAGCGAAGGTTTCGTATGTTCCCTGCAGTATCCCCTGCGTACCGATGTAGATCCAGCTGCCTGCAGTCATTTGTCCGTACATTGTAAGGCCCAGGCCTTCCAGCCTTCGGAATTCATCCCAGGTAGCCCAGTGCGGCACAAGCATCGCGTTGGAGATGAGTACCCTGGGCGCGTCGTGGTGGGTTTGAAAGATCCCCACCGGCTTGCCGGATTGAACGAGGAGAGTCTCGTCGTTTTTTAGGTTTTTAAGGCAAACTACGATGGCGTCGTAGCACTGCCAGTTCCTGGCAGCCTTTCCGGTACCGCCGTAGACAATCAGTTCGGCCGGTTTTTCCGCAACCTCCGGGTCCAAATTGTTCATCAGCATCCTGAGAGCGGCTTCCTGAAGCCATCCTTTGCACGTAATATTCGTGCCGTGCGGTGCTTTGATGTTTTGATGTTCGTTCATGATCTCTTCACGCAATATTATTTTAGCTTTACGGCGATTGCTGAAATTTCAACACGGGCGTCACGTGGAAGGCCTCCGACCTGAACTGTTGTGCGTGCAGGGTAGTTTCCCTCCTGAAAATATCCCCCGTAAATGTTGTTCATTTTCGGGTAATCAGCGATGTCTCTCAGGTAAACAGTGGTTGATACAACGTCGCTGGAGTCGTATCCCGACTTCCTCAGAACCGTCATAAGGTTGTTGAGAGACTGCCTGGTTTCACTTTCGATGTCTCCTTTCTGCATCACGCCTGTTTGGAGGTCAAGCGCGATTTGTCCGGATACGAACAGGAGGCTCCCGGCTTTTTGGGCAGGGCTGTAGGGACCGATTGCGGAAGCATCCAGTATTGCGGTCCGCTTTGAGGCCTGAAGAATTTCCTCTCGAACCACCTCGCGTACGCGCTGTTCGCTAATTTGGCAGCCGATCGTCTCAAAAAGGAAAAAAAGACCAGCCGAAATAAGTAACATATTTTTGATCATGGTTTTATTAACTCCGTTTGGTTTTTATCAGCCCAGCTTGTAGCCTATTTTCCTCAGAAATTCTTTTCTTGATTTAATATCAGCTTCAGTTTCGATTCCGGTTGTCCTGACGCCGTCAATTACGCCCATGACTCCTCTGCCCTGTCCGGTTTCTGCAACGACAACCTCCACAGAATTTGCGGTGGCGCAATAGATATTGCAGACCTCGGGGACATTTTTTATAGTGTTCAGGATGTTGACCGGGAATCCTTCGTCCATGAAAAGGATGAAAAGATGGCCGCAGGAAAGCTTCGCGGCGTTTTTCTGGGCTATCTCTATATGAAAGTTGCTGTTTCCGGCATACCTTACCAGGGCGGGCCCAGAAGATTCGCAAAACGCCAGACCGAATTTCATGTTGGGATTTGTAGATACCACTGCCTCGTAGATGTCCTCCACGGTTTTAATAAAGTGTGATTGACCCATAATGAAATTCATTTCGGCTGGCTTTTCGATAGAGATGACCTTCAGCTCCATGTTATATTCCTTTAAGATGATTAAATGATGTTTAAAAGGTACAAAGATGTAGGTCAGTATGCTCAAATTACGCAATTTTACCCCCCAAAATCAAGCCTGTAGCCTAAAGGCTAGATTCCCCTTGCCTCAATATCAGAAATTCATTATCTTAAAGTGCCAAATAACAGTACACCGTTTTTGTCCCCCAAGGGTAAGTTTATGTCCCGAAAGGGGGTGGCGATGCCACGCTTTTACGTTGTAGCTGCAGATGTAATCCCCGTGTCCGTTTCAACTTCCATTGAACGTTCCACGAGGTGCCTCATCGCAAGCATAAACCTCACTGTTAGGTGATTCTCGTAGAGCAGGTTACGGTGGAGAGAGTGAGCACATCCACAGTGGAGTTGATGCGTAAAAAGCCGAAAAGATCTGGCCTAGCCGGGGAAATTTGATACAGAGATCGGTACTTCTCCGGCGCAGCGGAGCCTCGGGTACATTTTTATCAACAATTCTTGAAAGGATACACTCCATGGAGCAGGGAACTGTGAAATGGTTCAACGGAGCCAAAGGTTACGGCTTCATTTCGCGTCAGAACGGTGAAGATGTTTTCGTCCATTTCAAGGCTATAGTCGGCGAAGGCTATAAGACCCTGAATGAAGGCGATAAGGTCCAGTTCGACGTTGAAAAAGGACCGAAGGGGTTACAAGCAGCGAACGTTCAGAAGATATAACAGGTTAACCCTGGATGTTAAACCCCAGTCGGTTGAATTAACTGACTGGGGTTTTGCTATGAATAACAATAAAGAGGAGAAGGGGCTTATGACGCAAGGTGTTGTGAAGTTTTATAATCCTGTAAAAGGCTTTGGTTTTATTACGACTGAAAAAGGTGAGGAAATCTTTTTTCACAAAAGTAACGTTAAGAATACTGGTTTTCGCGATGTGCTTGTACAGGGAGACAATGTCCAGTTCGAGGAAAAGCAGGAACAGAAAGGGAAGCGGGCATACAATATCATCCGGGTGTAATGATATCTATCCATAGATTCAAAGGACGAATGCATTTCTGAAGTTCCGGTTATGAACATGTAAACTCAGGCGGGTTGCCCTACATCATTCCGACCGGATCGACGTCTATCGTTACCTTCACCGATTTTGCCTTCCCCTGAACAGACTTGCCGAATTTTTCGAGCGTAGCATTGAGAGTGCGGTGTGCTATTTGGCCGGAGGGATCATTTTCTCTTAATATTTTCAGGACGATGTGCCAGCGGTGATCTCCCTTAAGTTTTGTTATTGCCGCGGGGGCGGGTCCTAGTATTACAGCCTGAGATTTTAACTCTTTTAGTATCCCTGAAAATTTGGCGGCGCTCTCATTCACTTTTTTTTCATCCGTTCCTTTGAATTCAATAAGGATCAGCCTGGAAAAAGGCGGATAGCCGAGTTCTTTCCTGAAATTAATTTCACGATTGTAGAATGCCCCGTAATCGTGTGTGGTGGCATGCTGCAGGCTGTAATTCCCAGGCTGGCAGGTTTGAATTATTACTTCACCTGCAATTTTGCTGCGTCCGGCCCTGCCAGCAACCTGGGTCAGCATCTGGAAGGTGCGTTCCGCCGATCGGAAATCCGGCAGCAGCATTTGTGTATCTGCTGATATCACCCCGACCAGAGATACACGTGAAAAGTCAAGCCCCTTTGCCACCATTTGTGTGCCCAGCAGGATATCCGCCTCCCCCGTGGAAAACTTTTTCAGAATCTTGCTGTGAGAGCCCCGGCCAGTGGTCGTGTCCAAGTCCATCCTCACGGTTGAGGCCAGAGGGAATAGTTTCCTTAGCTCCTCTTCTATCCGCTGGGTTCCGAATCCCCTGTGACGGATGCCGGCTGAGCGGCAGCTTGGGCATGCAGACGGGAGCGACTTGACACTGCCGCAGTAGTGGCAACGCAAATGTTTCTGAGTCAAATGATATGTGAGCGAAATACTGCACCGGTCGCACATCTCCACATGCCCGCAGTCCGGACACTCGATTATAGGCGAGAATCCCCTGCGGTTCTGGAGCAAAATAATGCCTTCTCCCTTCTGCAGCCGGTCTTCGATCTTTGCATTTAGGAGGTCGGAGATCGGGCTGAATTCAAACTTGGGTCTGCTTACTGCTGGATCTGCCTGTTTTTTCCTGAAATAATCCTTCATTTTTTCCATGAAGACCGCCAGCTTCTTCTTCCGTTCCGCGGTCATGTCGACAACGGCAACAACTGGAAGGCTGGCCCCATCGGCTCTAACAGGCAACTGGAGAAGGGTGTATTTATTGCTGGCGGCGTTTGAATATGATTCAAGCGAGGGTGTCGCCGAACCCAGGATCACCACAGCGTCACAATAGTACGCGCGCATGATGGCGACATCTCTTGCATGGTAGCGCGGCGTTTGGTCGAATTGTTTGTATGATGCTTCCTGCTCTTCATCTACCACGATCAATCCCAGATTTTTCAGCGGGGCGAAAACCGCGGATCGCGCGCCTATGACGATGGAACTTTTCCCGTCCAAAGCCGCGCGCCATGTGCTGTATCTCTCGCCGCGTGAAATGCGGCTATGCAGAACTGAAATGTTTTCTCCGAAATTGAGCCTGAAGCGCCTTACTGTCTGGGGTGTAAGCGATATTTCCGGGACAAGCACTATTGCAGTTTTCCCCAGTTCCAGGGCCCTCCTTATCGCTTCTATGTAGACCTGTGTTTTACCACTTCCCGTAACCCCATGTAGCAGGTACGTCCTGAATTTACCGGCGCCAATGCCGTCGGATATTGCCTGCAATGCATTCTGCTGGTCCGGGTTGAGACGGATATCCCGGGAATCCAGGGCCGGCTCTTCTGTTTCTGCCGATTCGGCCCGAAGAAGAGTGCGCTTTTCGGCTGCAGCTGAGTTTTCGCGTGCAAGTTGCGGAAATTCTTCTTTTATGCTTATGATTCCCATCCTGGCCAGCTCGTTGATCGCCCCGTAAAGGTTCTTACTCCCCAGCTTTCTCTGAAGCTGGGAAACGCCTGTTACCTTCCGCTTGGATATCTCGCCGAGGATTGCAGTCTCTTGCTGCGACAGGGGGGGCTCTTGTGGATTTATCTCATCGGCAGGGAAGTTCAGCCTGACGGTGCGCTTGCCCGCCAAGGCACTTCCCTGAACAAGCAGAGCCTTGAAGACAGATCCCAGAGGAGTAAAATAGTACTCCGACATCCAATCTGAAAGCCTGAGCATTTCTTCGCTTAAAACCGGACCGCTGTCAAGCACATCCAGGATTTCTTTGATGCTTTGTATTTCCGGCCTTTTGCTGTATGTATTGATCACGAAACCCACTACCTTGCGCTTGCCAAGAGGGGCTATCACCCGCATCCCCCGCTTCAGAGTCTGATGAAATTCCCGGGGGACAAGATAGGTAAAGGTCTTGTCGACAGCTAGAGGAACCGCAAGGTCTGCGTATATCTGAGGCATAAGGAGAAGGATTATGATGGCGACTGGCTTCTGTTTGAAAATGTCGTAAAAAAAGAGAGCAGAAGCAAGCTGTGACGGGTTCTTAATTATATCTTGATTATATCGTTTCAATTTCGTATTCTTCTTAGGTTTTTATCTTAAATATGATTCGTCCGACAAGCATAAAAAAGGACGGTCCTGAGAATATTCTGATCACCTGGGCCGACGGGCACGAGAGCAGGTACAGTTTCAAATTTTTACGGGAAGCTTGCCCCTGCGCGGCCTGCAAAGGAGAGAGTGTGCTGCTTCACACCTACGAAGCGCCCCGTGTGGAGAGCAGTGCGCCTGGGCGCTATGAGCTCGTCGGAGTCCAGCAGGTCGGATCTTATGCCATGCAGCTGAGATGGGGAGACGGGCACGACACTGGTATATTTTCCTGGGAATACCTGCTTAACTGCTGCACGTGCGCGGCATGCAAGACGTCGAAGGGAAAACAACAAAATTGAAAAATCAAAAAATATTAATCCGGGAGACATCACTGTGAAATCAATTTTCAGCATAATCTGGAGTAAAGTCAAGGGATTTGTCGAGCGTTATCCGGTAATCGTCGCCGCAGTAATAATTTACCTTTACTATCTGCTTACATCCCTGAACCTTTTTCAGCACAAAGGACAAAAGCAAACCGTCCTTGACTATGTAATGGAGTTTGATTCGCTGTTTTTTATGTGGCTCGCCGCTGCGGCGCTGCTGCAGCTGCAGAGAATCCGCAAATCCTTCAGGCAAGAGACAGAGCAGCGCCACAAAATCGAGAGAGTGCTCGACCGGCAGCAGATATACAACTCGCTGGTGAAGGATATCACCATGCTGCTTCAGGACAACGTTAACAATCCTCTTGCCGTGATTTCAGTAACCACACAGGAAATACGGCGAAGATTCGAATCTGACGCCGAGATTATACGCTGGCTTGACAGAATTGACGGTGCCATGAAGCGCATCCATTATACGATAAGGGACCTTCAGGCCTACGAGGCACAGAAACTCATCGAATCATCGAACGAGGTTTTGAGGGAAACTCAGGCTGCCGCCAGTGCGAAAACCCCCAAATCATGATCAATTCTCAAGGCCGCTAACACCCCGGAGTTCAGCTTCCCACCTTTGGGCAGGGGAGTTCATGTAGATTAAACCTGTTTACCTTCTCCCCTGATCATTCACCTACGGTGAGATGGGGAGTTAATTGTCTGGCCGCTGCCCCCCAGCACGAAGGCATTATCCTACCGCAAGGTTCCCGAAATAATTCCGTCAAATCCAGGTGCCTCCCTGAAGTTGCTCTGCATCACACCGCATGGTGCTCATCACCATATACATCCCAAGAATAGCGTACAATTGTCTGTATTTAAATTCGGGCGCACCGAAGAATAATAATTTCCAAATGAGGGTAAAATGTCTACAAATAAGAAAGAGAATGACACCACCAAAAAGGTCGCTTTGTCGGCTTTAAATGATCTTATCGGGAAAAAGCAACAGAAACCCAAAAATCAAACCGAGGGTGAAGGAGAGCTTCTGTGGGAAGATGCGGAGCCGCTTCAAATTAACGGAATTAAAGAGGAAACGCAGGCTTCCCAGGTAATAGAAGATATCCCGGCAAACGGGGATTCTGCCGCTGACTATCCTGCCCCGGCGGAAAAAAAGACTTCCACCCCGCGGATCAGTCAGGTTTTGCTGGAAAAGGGGATTGTAACAAAGGAAATGCTTGAAACGGCTGCGGAAATCCACCTTAAAAAATCCGACAGGCGGAGGCTTATCGATATTCTGATGGATGATCTGGGGGCAGACCGCGAGGTTATATTAAAAACGATTGCCAGGTACTACTCCTTTGAATCGATCGACCCAACTTCCGCGTTCGGGAACAAGGAAAAGCTGCAGTTCATAAGACAGATGCTGGATGCGCTCCAGCCGCATTATTATGAGATGGCGGTCAGGCGCAAGGTTATACCCTACGAACTCTATACAAACGGATATGACAAGCTTATACTTGTCACCCCGGATCCGACGCATCCTGATGTTCATCAAATAGCCCGCTCATTCAAGTTCAATAAGTATGAGATTAAATATGTTTCAACTCCGGACTGGACAGAGCTCTGGCGCCAGCTTGCATTCGACCAGGGTGAAAGGCAGCTCGGAATAGATGTTGAAGACGGATTTTCAGAATATGACCGGGATGAAACTGAAAAAGAGCTGGAAAAATCATTAGAAGAGGAAATCGGCCGCGGGAAGCTGAACGAGGTCATTGAAGCGCTTCTTGTGGACGGTGTTAGGACAGGTGCCAGCGATATCCACATTATGCCAAAAAGCTCGCACAGAACGGAATTTCATTTCAGAATAGACGGCCGGCTATCTCTCTGGAGTGCCATCACCGATGTCAGATCCGAGGCAGTGCTTACTGTAATCAAGGATAGGGCGAAAAACCTAGACCGTTTTGAGAAGTTTCTATCGCAGGATGGTTTTGCACAGCGGATGATTGACAACAAAATGATACGCTTCCGTTTTTCAACCATGCCCATTTACGGAAGCGATCTGAGAAGCAAGCTCGAATCCATTGTTATACGTATATTGCGCGGTACTGAAGATTCTGCAAGGCTGGAGAATCTCGGGATGGATGATCACACGATGGGGGTTTTCCATAAGGCAATCAGGAAACCGCAGGGCATTATCATCTTCACAGGTCCCACGGGTAGCGGAAAATCTACATCCCAGCTCGCCGCCCTTCAGAACATAATGGATCCGGGCCTGAATATTATAACCATCGAAGACCCGGTTGAATACCTGATCGAGGGCTGTAGGCAAGTGAAGCTGAATCACAAGCTGGATTTCGAAGGAGCCCTCCGGGGCCTTCTCAGACACGACCCGGATGTTGTGATGGTCGGCGAGATGCGGGATAAGATAACAGCCGAGATAGCAGTAAAGCTTGCCAATACCGGCCACCTCATTTTCTCGACCGTGCACACGAACGATTCGGTCAGTGCCATTACGCGGTTGTATAACATGGGCATCGAACCGTTTCTACTTGCCTATACCATCAATATCATTGTAGCCCAGAGGCTCGTCCGGAAGCTGTGCGAACGGTGCAAGATGAAGGACGACAATCCGGATATTGAGATGTTGCGGTACGCCGGATTTACTCCTGAGGAGATCGAAAATATTACTTTCTACAAGGCAACAGGGTGTGTCCAGTGTATCAGAGGATACAGGGGCCGGATCGGAATATATGAAGCTCTTGCATTTAACAAGGAAATGCGCAAGATAATATTGAAATCACAGGATTTTATCGATGAAGATGCGCTGCGGACACTTGGCCTTCAGAACGGGATGCAAACTTTAAAGCAATCGGCCCTTAACCTTGTTAAAAAGGGGATTACTTCGATTGAGAATATCGAGGGAATGATATTCGAAGAATAATTGGATTTTCCAAAGGCATACTGGACGCTCCGTAGACAAGCGACCCTCCCAGTAGCCGCAACAGAAAGCCCGGACAAGCCCCGGGCTTTTTGTTATCTATAAATTTGATAAATCGGAAAGCGTTGTGTAAATTCAATGTATGCGAATCAGCATAAAAACTGCTTTTGTTCTCCTTGCTGCCATATTTCTTGTTAACTGCCCTGTGCATGGTCTCCAGAAGGAGCGTAAGCCCCAGATCTGGAAAAAGCCAGCAGTAAAACAGGCTCGCGATTCGGCGGCTGTGAAATGGACCCCAGCGGGTTACGGCAAATACAATTTTACGCTCAAAACAATTGACGAACAGACTGTCAAGCTCTCTGATTATTCTGGAAAAGTTGTGCTTGTCAATATCTGGGCTCCCTGGTGCAAACCGTGCAGCACTGAAGTGCCGGGGATTATCCGGCTTTTCAATAGATACAAAGCAATGGGATTTGAAGTGATAGGCGTTGCTGTCCAGACGAACGAGAGCGATGTGCGTTCCTTCATTGAAAGACTAAAAGTGCCGTGGGTTATAGGAATTAAGGACAACATTACCAAGGCCTACAACTCATACGGACTGCCTGACAGTTATTTATTCAGGCGTGACGGCACGCTCCTCAGGGAGTTTATCGGTTTCACACACGAAGAAGTCTTGAAACCACTCATCGAGGCAGCATTGAAGGAAATCCCGCCGAAACCCCGTCCCTGAAGGCCTGCCGTCCGCCCTCATAATTTCCCAAAGCAGCACGATTTTCCTGAATTTCTGCTAACTGACGGTTGAGATTTTATCAGCTTCTTGCTATATTCCAGTCGGTTACATAAACAGGCTGGTGGTTACGTTAACCACAAAAATCTGGAGGTCAAATGATCCACGTTGCACAGCGCATGAGCCGGCTTGGAACAGAGACGGCTTTTCTTGTTCTGGCAAAAGCCCGCGCCCTGGAAGCCCAGGGAAAGAGCATCGTCCACCTTGAAATCGGGGAGCCCGATTTTGACACCCCATCCAATATTAAGCAGGCCGCAAAAAAAGCACTTGATGATAATTTTACCCACTATGGACCGGCTCCTGGGTTACCTCAGTTCCGCGCCGTGATAGCGAAACACGTTTCACTCACCCGCGGGATCGAAGTAACGCCAGAAAACGTCGTGGTTACTCCCGGTGGCAAACCGATCATGTTTTACATCATCATGACATGCGTAGACGAGGGGGACGAAGTCATTTATCCAAATCCGGGTTTTCCCATATACGAGTCTGTCATCGAATTCTTGGGAGCAAAGGCTGTGCCTCTCAGACTTAAGGAAGAAAACGGATTTCGGATAGATATCCAGGATCTGAAGCAGCTTATTACGGAAAAAACGCGCATGCTTATCCTGAATTCACCCCAAAATCCCACGGGGGGTATTCTTACGCCAGACGATATCCGGAAAATCGCCAGTATTGCCATCGAGAACGATTTAATAGTGCTGTCCGACGAGATCTACAGCCAAATTGTGTACGGGGATTTCAAGCACTACAGCATTGCATCGGTGCCCGGCATGCTGGAAAGGACGGTCATCCTGGACGGATTCTCAAAAACCTTTGCAATGACTGGCTGGAGGCTGGGGTACGGGATAATGCCCGAGGAGATCGCGAAGCTTGTCGCGCAGATGCAGATCAACAGCACTTCATGCACTGCCACCTTCACTCAGATTGCCGGTATCGAAGCACTCACGGGACCGCAGGATGGTGTTCAGAAAATGGTGCAGGAATTCAAACGCCGCAGGGACGCAATTGTGGACGGGTTGAATTCGATTCCGGGTTTCAAGTGTCAGAAACCTCATGGCGCATTCTATGTATTCCCGAATATTACCGGGACGGGAAAAAGTTCCAGGGAAATGGCAGACTACTTGCTGAACGAGGCGGGCGTGGCCTGCTTATGCGGAACTGCATTCGGAAGGTTCGGAGAGGGTTACCTGCGTTTTTCTTATGCCAACTCAATACCGAACATCGAGAAGGCGCTCGAAAATATAAGAAAAGCTGTAAAAAAGCTGCCCGTTTTTCAGACCTGAATTTTGACTCATGGAAAGCGGTGTCATGTAAGCCGCGTTATACGCCGGGCTTTCTGGACGCCGATCCCTGCCACGTTGAGTTTTCCTCTCCAAAACAGTATATTAGGGCTGCCAAGTATGACAGACAGAGCCTATGAAAATTTATGAGCTGGCGATCGCATGGAACTGGGAATTTGATGCGGATTTTATCGCCTGCATCGAACGGGAGTGTGCTTTGCGAAGGATATCCACATACCGGATTGACCCTCAGAACCTGCAGGACACCCTGGATAAGCTACATTTTAACGAAATCTCCTTCCGGGTGTTTTACGACCGGGCTTCGGATGCGGATCCAGCATTCTATCGGTTGGTGAAGTTTCTTGAGGAAGCCGGCAGTTATCTGATCAACCCTTACGCACTCGTGACCCATGCGATCGACAAGGCCACGATGCATCTTGAGTTCATAACACACGGGCTCGAAGTTCCTGATACGATAATAATTGCACCGTACAGCAAGCAGAAAGAAATTGAAATACAGGCATCGGATTTTGCACGGCTGGGTACACCCTTCGTCATAAAACCCGCCAATACAACTGGCGGGGGAACGGGTGTGGTTTTGGATGCGAAATGCCTGAATGACGTTATACAAGCCCGCCAACTTCACAAACACGACAAATACCTGCTGCAAAAAAAAATCCAGCCGAAGGATCTTGACGGGAAAAGAGGATGGTTCCGGGTTTATTGCGTCTTTGGAGAGTTCATACCCTGCTGGTGGAATGACATAACACACGAGTATTCGGAATTATCACCCGAAGATGAAGCAAAATTCGGACTCGAGAAACTACGTAGCACGATAAAAATAATACAGGATATCTGCAGGCTGGATTTCTTTTCATCAGAAATTGCTCTAACCTACGACGGCAAATTTATCGTGGTCGATTATGTCAATGAAGTGTGCGACATGCGGCTCAAGTCGCGATATTACAACGGCGCGCCCGACGCCATCGTGCACAGAATTGAAAAACTGATAGCCGAGAGAATTGCAACTTACCTCAAAGAAATTCCCCCGGCGGGGATGGCAGCAGTCCGATGAGCATGAAAATATTTCTAACGAAATTCCCGCCCTTCCCAGACTATTCGAAGCAATACACCCTCTTCGAATTCCATATTCTGGATGAAATCCGGAAAAAATACCAGTTCGATGAACCCCTTTTTTCAAGCTCGGGCAACGTCATTTTCCCTAATTTCCGCGCTGTAAGAGTTTTCGCTGCAAAACTCAATGCCGGCCGCGATCCCTCAAGGCAGATCAGGGCAGGTCATCTCAACGCAATGGGGCTTATCGACGAAATCTATCATTACGTCCTGAGACTTTATGAGGAAAGCTCCAATCCTAAAGTGTTTTCCCGGGCAATCTCCACACTGAATGAAAAGCCGGGGAAAAGTGCAGCGAAGGATACACTTCTTCAATTCGGTAAACTATTCCCGCCGCAGGCAGTTTATCGGAATGAAACCTCAGCGGAAAAATACCTGGCCGGGAAAACTGGTGAAAAGCCGCACGCCGAATCGACCCTGGAAGAGCTAATCCTGCTATATTTTGCCAATTTCAACACCGCATTTGACCCCTTCAGGGAATTGTTTGATGATCGGAATATGAAGACGGGGACAGCTTATACCGAGTCTATCAGCGAACTCGAAAAATTTTTCAGGACAGAGAAGCCCTTCGGGCCTCAGAGCCAGTACATATTCGATTTGCTCCGCGCTCCGATACTGGCCAGCCCCCACAGCCTTGAAGGTCAGCTCGAATACATCATAAAGCACTGGGGATTGCTACTCTCGGAGAAATATCTCAGGAAGATAATGGGAGCCGGGGACC
>Ga0209048_10001465_pt1 | contig 24267 bp, 23 predicted proteins | sample FrelakmetCRP12CR_FD_187146 | JGI IMG/M metagenome (GOLD analysis project Ga0209048, IMG submission 187146) | Freshwater lake sediment microbial communities from the University of Notre Dame, USA, for methane emissions studies - CRP12 CR (SPAdes)... | ecosystem: Environmental > Aquatic >... | reverse complement strand
GACAAGGGCATGGTTATTTCCAGCGGCGGAGGTGGTGGAGGCGGGGGAGTCGCCAGTGCAGTTTCTAGCAGCGGTCCCCAAACACCCAAGCTGCTCACCAACCGTACCCTGGATGATTTACGTCTCATCCCAGGTGTGGTAGCCGTTATTCCGCGTGATTACATGATGGGTGGATTGACCCTGAAATTTCATCGCCTGGAAGCGGGATCGAATATCATTGGCATCGGGACGGATGATTTGGGCAGCCTGGGCATGGAAGCCACGCAGGGCGGGGTCGAATTGGCGCGCGGCACAGTCATCATTGGCCCGATGGTTGCCAACAATTTCTACGACCCCAACCAGCGCCCCGGCCAGCCAGCACCCACGCCGCCCGATCTCTATGACCAGCAGTTGATATTTGTCTTTCTGAAATATGACCTAAACGGCAACGAAACTCGCAAAACCCTGACTTACCGGGTTGCCGGGGTGTTGGCCCAGACGCAAGGCGAATCCGACTGGTCCATCTATATGCGCCTGGACGAATTGAAGGCGCTGAACGAATGGACTTTGGGCCGCCGGATCAACTATAACAAGGATGGCTATAGCCTGGTGATCGTCAAAGTTGATAACGTGGATCATGTTCTGGATATCAATGACCAGATTACCGCCATGGGATTTCAAGCCTATACGCCCCAGTCTTTTGTGAAAGGGATCAATAACTTCTACCTGATTCTGCAGGTTATTTTTGGCGGGGTGGGAGCCATTGCCCTGCTGGTAGCTGCGATTGGCATCGCCAACACGATGGCGATGGCTATCCTGGAACGGACGCGCGAGATTGGCTTGATGAAGGCGGTCGGTGCGACCAACCGGGATGTGCTCTCCATATTTCTGGGCGAAGCTGCCGGGATTGGCTTCTTGGGAGGCTTGGGGGGTGTTCTGGTCGGCTGGCTGGCTGGACAGGGGATCAACGTGATTGCCCTGGTGTACTTGGCCCAGCAGTCGGCCAGCCAGGGCGGTGTACCGCCCAGTGTCGCGGTCTCTACCCCGGCCTGGCTTCCGATATTTGCCCTGGCGTTTGCCACGCTGATCGGGCTCGTCTCCGGACTTTATCCGGCTTTAAGGGCAGCCACGCTGGTCCCGGTGCAAGCCCTGAAATACGAGTAAAACCTTCCAAACATCTTGACAAATAGAATAATTGTTCTATAATTATCCAAAATTTAACCGAGAGAGGAGCATTTTATGACAAAAAGAAATATAGTTCATATTGAAATTCCCGCTGCAGACTCGGCCAAAGCGGCCCAATTTTATCATGCGTTGTTTGGATGGAAAACCACCCGGGATGAAGCGATGGATTACACATTGTGGGAACCATCTGATGGTCCGGGAGGCGGATTTAGTCCGCTTGGCGAACAGGTCAAACCCGGCGATGTGCTGATTTATATAGACAGCGACGATATCGAAGCTGACTTGAAACAGGTAAAGAAGCTTGGAGGAACAGTCATCCGTCCGAAAAGCGAAATCCAAGGTGTTGGCTGGTTTGCGATTTTTAAAGACCCCACGGGTAATATGATCGCCCTCTATACCAGTAAAAACCCGGAATACAACAAGTAGCAGACTCGAAAAAAGCACCCGCTGTCTAATTTTAGCCCCGGGTGCTTTTTTTCTTTCCCTGCGGTTTTGGAAAGGAAAAGGGGGGAATTAGGTTGAACGCCAGTATTTTTACATCCGAGCCATCAATTTTCAAGATCGACACCGAACCGGTGCTGGCACTCAGCCGCTGGAAATTATCCAACGGTAGACCGAGATAATGCGCCACTGCCAGTTTGATCGGGTCGGCGTGAAAGACCACCGCGATCAGTTCGTCTTTGTATGCGCTTGCAATGGCATCCAAGGCGCTAACTACCCGCTCCTGAGCGTGAACGAATGTTTCGCCGCCGGGGAACAGAAATTGAGACGGGGTCTGCTGGATCACTTTCCAGAGCCTGTTACGGCTCAGCGCTTTCCAGGAATGCCCCTCCCATTCGCCGACATCGGTATCGATCAATCCAGTCTGTAGTTGGATGCCAAGTTCGAGCGACCGCGCCAGCGGTTCGGCGGTCTCGACAGCGCGTTCCAGTGGGCTGGAATATATCGCTTTGATGGGCAGCTGGCTTAAGGTCTCTGCGAGAGTTGCAGCTTGTTCGCGCCCGCGTTTATTGAGATGGATGCCGGGGATGTGCCCGGGTAATCTATTTTTTACCAGGAAATCGTTTTCGCCGTGACGGATGAGGAATAGGGTTGGCATGCAGGAATTCACCGGATTGAGATACTGGGATTGTAACCGATGGCAGGCGTACTTATTATCCCTATTGGCAGCCTGGGCCAGAACCTGATCTGGGTCAGTACCTGTAATAACTGGGCGGAAGGTACCACGATCGAGCCGACCGCCAACCAGGGCCCTGAAGTGTTTCCACCCAACTAAAGAATATTGTTAATATGATGAATGCCCCCGTCCTCCCCTCGCAGGTAAGGCGGTTTTCTTTAATCCTTCAACTTTCCATTATTCAGCATCAGGACCGCTGCTTTTCTACCGATCTCCACGGCAAAATTCGTCCCGCGGTCCCAAGGGTAAACCTGGCTCATCGATGCGAAATACACCCCCTCCACCGGTGTCTCGATGGACGGAATATTCTGGGAATGGTTGATCAGAGGCACCGGCTGGGCATAAGCCGTGCGGAACAGCCAGGACTTGCGCACCCAGTTCCGCTCAAATTTAGGGTTGAACTTCTTCAAGGCCGGCAGGAAACGCTCCAGCAATTCCTCCTGGCTCAAGCGGAAGAACTCATGCTCCGGTTCCAGGTAATCGCCCATGTAAACGATGTGGTCACCGCCGAATTTGTCCGCACCCACGTAATTGGTATGCTCCACCAGCGCCAGGAATGGGTAACCCGCCGACTTCGGCAGGTTGTACCAGTAATAGCCTTCCTCCGACAGTTGGTGCTTGAGCGCCAGGGCGATCACCACCGCCCCCATGGATTTCAAATTCCTCAACCCGTGCAGATACTCTTCTGGTAAGGACGGGACCAGCCGGCTTATCGCTTCAGGTGAGAGCGTGACTAAAACCATGTCGTATGTCTCGATCGTCTCACTGTGCACCATTACCCCATCCTTGCCCGCTCTCCGCTCGATCAGCGTAACTGGCGACTTAAGGCGGACCTCGACTCCCATTTCCCGCAACCTGTCCGCGAACAGGTTGGCAAAGTTCTGGAACCCGCCCTCGAATGTGCCCAGCCGGGTGGTGCGAGCCTTGAGACGAGCCCACATCCAGGCCATGTTGACCTGTTTGTAGTACCGCTCGCCAAATTTGCCGATGACCAGCGGTTCCCACATCATCTTATAGACTTTTTCTCCCGCCCACTTGCTCAGCCACTCGGCCACGGTATATTTTTCCAGGGCTTTCCAGTCATTCGTCAGGCGCAGGAAGAGACCCACCAACCCAAAACGGATTTTATTGATTCCGAAGCCCAGGCCGGGGAAGAGCAGTGCCTTGACGATTGAATCGAATGGGTAGAATTTCCCGTTATGGTACATGACTGTTAGTGGGCGCGGGAATAGGACTTTATCCTCCCAGCCCAGCTCTTTGATCAAGCCGAGCATGTGCTTATCGCTGGCGAACCAGTGATGGTAGAACTTCTCCACCGACCAATCCCAACCGGGGTCTTTGAACCCACCTGCCAGACCGCCGACATCGTTCGCAGCTTCGAAGATGGTCGCTTTGTGACCGGCTTTAACTAAATCGTACGCAGCCGCCATGCCGCTGAAGCCTGCTCCGATGATCGCGATTTTCATTGCCGCTCCTGTTACAAAAGGTCCAAATCTGCCAAGTGTTTAAGTCAGCCAATGGTCAGGCTTGCCCGTTTGGCTCCTTGGGTGCCATTGGTTCTTTTACTTCTGTCCTCAACGAGTCACTCCACTTGATGCCCTCGCGTGCCAGGAACCAGGCTCCCAGCACCGTGATCGGGAACCACAGGGCAAAGTGCAGCACAAAGGTATAAGCGCTGGCCACGCCTTGCTGGATGCCTTCCGCTATGAGAATGGCGATTGCTGGTGCGTCGAAGGTTCCAATGTAACCTGGTGCAGCTGGGATGGTGGTGGTCAGGTTGACCACGCCGTTGATCAGCATGAGCGTGAAGAAACTGACGCTGAAAGGGAAGGCATGCATCACGAGCCAGTATTTGACCGTCTCCAGCAGCCAGATGATTACCGAGGTGAAGAACACCATCAGCACATTGAACGGTGAGCGCAGCGATTCCAGCCCGTCCAGGAAGCGGTGCATGATTCCGGAGGATTGTTCACGCAGGCGGGCGGGCAGGAACCGGTCGATGAACCATTGTCCGAATCGGGCAGTGACTTTGGGGAACATGGCCGCCAGCAGGAACACCAGCAAGGCTCCGAAGAAGGCTGCGCCGCCCCACACGGCAATGTCTTGGATCGTGACCTGCCATTTTCCCAACGGAATGACCACCTTGGCTAGACCCGCCAGTTGGGTCAGGTTGAAAAAGACGAAGGCCAGCATGACCACCCCGTCGAAGATGCGCTCGACAATGATAGTAGCCAGCGAAGCCGAGATCGGCACCCCTTCCCGTCGTTTGAGCACCACTGCCCGCAGTACTTCGCCAGCGCGAGCCGGATAAATGTTATTGCCCATGTAGCCGATGCAGGTGATGGGGAACATGACCCGTGTGCGAATGGATTTGATCGGCCGGAGTAGGTAATGCCAGCGCCAGGCACGTGCCCATACTGCCACGAAGTACACCGCCACCCCCGGTACGATCCACCAGTAGTTGGCGTGGATGACGGCTTGCCATAAATCAGCCGGATGGAGCGTTCGAAGACTCCACCAAAGGAATACAGCGCTGATCAGAACCCCCACCCAAAATTGCCATCTTTTCATGGGATGATTTTACCATGCAGGGGATGGGAAGGTCCTGCGGTTTCGGTTATCAGCTTTGATACCCTCCAAAACCACACTCCTCGAGTTTTGAAATCGTGCAAAAACACCGCATTTGTAAGACTTTCATAATATCTGTTTCGTGCTAGAATTACTGGGAACTGCGCTTACATTTGAACCCATATTATCGCTTTATCCTTGTTTTTTTTAGCGCCTAGGTTCGGAAATTTATACAATGGACGGTAATATCTCGTTTTTTTCGGGTAATTTGAGATAGGAAAGATAAAGAATTTATGCAAGCTGCAGGAAGTATGACGATAGACACTTCTGAACGGGTTATATTTCTTAACCGTATACATCTCTTTAACGGCCTGAACGATGACCAGATCGAGGCTGTTGCGAAAGAGTTGACAGAAGAAACATTCCCAGCTGGGAAGGATATTGTCCAACAAGGCACCGAGACTGACCGTCTTTACTTGATTTGGAAGGGAAAAGTAAGCCTCACCCAGCCGGAAAACCTGCAATCGTTGGCGACCTTTGTAGTTGGCGATCATTTTGGGGAAGACGCGATGCTTGTCAACCATTACATGGAGGTCGCAACGATCAAGGCCGCCGAAGAAACCACTCTTCTGGTGCTGACGCGTGAACAATTTCAAGTGCTTGTGAAACAGGCTCGCGGCCTTAAGACGAATTTTGCCGTAACGATCAACACTCATCGCCTGGATCGGCGTATCCGCTTTAAGTGGCTGCAGGCGAATGAAGTTGTCTACTTCCTGGCGCGCAAGCATTCCATCCTGCTTGTACAGGCGTTGATTGGGCCGGTTTTACTTGCAATGGCTGCCATCATTGGGATGTTGGCGGCATGGTATTATTCGCTCTGGTTCCCCCCCTTGGCAGCCCTATGGTATTTATCATTGTTTTTAAGTTTGGGCGCAGTAGTTTTGGGGGTCTGGAACGGCATCGATTGGGGTAACGATTATTACATCGTTACCGACCGGCGCGTGGTCTGGGTGGAAAAGGTTATTGGAATTTATGAAAGCCGCCAGGAAGCACCCCTTTCTGCAGTCCAGCGCGTCAACGTGGAGACGGACCTCTCCGGGCGCGCCCTGGATTATGGCGATCTAGTCATCTCGACGATCGTTGGCAGCACTCTCACATTAAAAAATGTCGATCACCCCTACCAGGCCGCCGCGTTGATCGATCAGTACTGGAAACGTTCCAAGCAGACTTCCCGAAAAATGGAAGAGCAGGAAATGCAAAATGCTCTGCATGCCCGCTTGCTGGATGGACCGGTCAAACCCGCTGAAATAAAGGGGGTCGTGGCGTTGCCACAAGAGAAGAAAAATCCCTACGAGAATCAGCGCGGTCTAGTAAATCTCTTCCGCTTGCGCTTTGAACATCTGACCACCGTCACCTATCGCAAGCATATTTTCGTCCTTTTCGAACAGATATGGATACCCGGCTTGATCCTTTTTATCCTGCTGGGAATATTGGCTTATGAGCTTGTCAGCCCCTCTGCCACCTTTGGCTCGTTCTTCAAAGCGGATGCGGGATTGCTATCCTTGCTCTGGGCAATCCTGTTCGTTGCGTCATTGCTCTGGGGGATCTACGAGTACTTGGATTGGAGCAATGATATCTTCCAGGTCACGCCCGATCAGATCATGGATATTGACAAGACTCCCCTTGGGCAGGTGACCAGTGACATTGCCTCGCTGGATAACATCCTGTCCATCGAACACAAGCGCATCGGGATCTTGGAACTGCTCTTTAACTACGGCACTGTTTACATTACCATCGGCGGCGGCAAGCAGATGGCCTTCGAAAACGTCTTCAATCCCTCTGCGGTGCAGGAGGATATCGAGCGCCGGCGGCTGGAAAAGATTACCAAAAAAGAGCAGGAAACCATTAAAGCCGAGCGCGAACGTACAGCCGATTGGTTTGCCGCCTACTATCATAACGAACAACAGCTTCGGCACCAGGAAGGCACGCCTGGCGATAAGAAACCGGAAGACACTCAACCGAAGAATGAAGTAAAATAGGCGCTCCATATCCTGGTTTATTGGTGAGCTATGACCCTCCGTGAAATTGTCACCCTGCCTGATCCCATCCTGCGCCGCAAAGCGCGAACCGTTACCCGCTTCGATGCGGAATTGCAATCCCTGATTGACGATATGATCGAAACCATGCGCGTCGCTCCCGGTGTTGGGTTGGCGGCACCCCAGGTAGGCGTCTCCGACCGCCTTATCGTGGTGGAGTATCCAGAAGACGATGAGCAGGAAGACGCCCCCAGGAAACTTTTTGTAGTGATAAACCCGGAGATAAAAGAAATTTCCGATGAAACTGAAATGGGTATCGAAGGTTGCCTGTCCATCCCCAGCCTGCACGGCGAGGTTGAGCGTGCCCTGGCGGTGACGGTCAAAGGCCAGACGCGCCGCGGGCAGCCGGTCAAGATTAAAGCCAAAGGCTGGCTGGCACGCATCTTCCAGCATGAAATCGATCACCTGAACGGTGTGGTCTTTACCGATCGGGCTACAAAAGTCTGGAAACCCGCTCCGGAAGAACCAGTGCTGGATAATGTCTAGGGGTGTTCCTGCCACTCCTCCCATGCGGGTACCATCCTCCCGAATGTAAATAATGCACCTGACTCATCTCTCCCTGACCAATTTCCGCAGTTTCGCCCGCCTGGATATGGATATTCCCCGGCGGGTTGTTTTGCTGACCGGCAGCAATGCCCAGGGCAAGACCAGTGTGCTGGAGGCGATCTATTTCCTGGCAGCCTTTACCTCCTTCCAGACCCACGCGGATCGGCAACTGGTCAACTTCCTCGAAGCCAAAAAAGAATTGGCGGTGGGGCGGTTGGTGGCCGAATATACGCGCGGGCTGGCCAAGCACCGCCTCGAAGTCCGCCTGGTGCTTGAAGCGGTTGGAGCCACCGGGCAGCGCCTGCGCAAGGAAATTCTGCTCGATGGCGTCAAGCGCCCCCTGTCCGAAGTCATCGGGCATTTCAACGCGGTCATTTTTGTGCCGCAGATGGTACAGATTATTGAAGGCGGACCTGAAGAACGCCGCCGTTATCTGAACCTGGCGCTGGCGCAGGCTGTCCCCGGCTACGCCCACCAGTTGAGCGGGTATGGGCAGGCGTTGACCCAGCGCAATGCCCTGCTCAAACAACTCGCCGAGCAAGGGGGAGACCAGTCACAGTTGGATTACTGGGACGAGACCATCACCCGCCTTGGCGCGACAATTATCTTGCGGCGTATTGAAGCACTGCATGAGATCGAGAAACTGGCAGCCCGCATCCACCATGACCTGACGCATAGTGCGGAAGTGCTGCGCATCCATTACCAACCAGCTTACGACCCGCTGCCGCCCCCGGACGGGCAGATCGCCATGCCGCTCAAGACCACCGTCCAGCGTAATGGCTTCAACGAGAATGACATCCGCCTGGGATTTGCCACGGCACTGAAAGAAAACCGTTCCGAGGAGATCCGCCGCGGGATAACGCTGCTCGGTCCGCACCGGGATGAATTGCGGTTCCTCGCCAACGGGATAGACCTGTCTGATTTTGGCTCGCGTGGGCAGGTGCGCACGACCCTGCTGGCGCTCAAGCTGGCCGAGATTGAGTGGATGAAAGCCCGCACCGGTCAGTGGCCCGTCCTGCTGCTTGATGAAGTGCTGGCCGAACTGGATACACAGCGCCGGCTTGACCTGCTGGCTTATCTGGATAAAATCGAGCAGGCCATCCTGACCACGACGGATTTGAAGTTGTTTTCCCCCGATTTCGTTGAAAAGGCCGAAAAATGGGAAGTTACCTCCGGAACGGTCAAGGTTCGGGAGGACGGAAAGGAAGGATAAAATGTCCGTCAAACACGCGCATGATGTGAAAGCGCAAGTTGTCAAAACGGGGGATAAAACCTCACTTCAGGTGTTGATCTCTGCGCAGGAGGGACCAAATTTTGCCTTGCGACGCTTCGTGATGGAACCCGGCGGTGGGATGCCGGAGCATACCAACACTTTGGAACATGAACAATACGTATTGCGGGGACACGCCAATGTTGGCATTGGTGCTGAAACTTTCGAAGTGAGCGCCGGGGATGTGCTTTTCATCCCGGAAGGCGTGCCGCACTGGTATCAGAATGTGGGGGAGGAGAATTTTGAATTCCTATGTGTTATCCCCAACAAGCCGGATGAGATCAAGATTGTTGAAAAGGGCTGCTAGCGTGGATTACGACGCAATCATCATCGGCTCTGGCGCCGGCGGACTGACCGCCGCGGTGGCACTGGCACAATCAGGTAAGAAGGTACTCGTCCTGGAACAGCACGACCGGCCCGGTGGGTGGACTCATTCTTTCACGCTCCAGGGTTACCGCTTCAGCCCGGGCGTTCATTACATCGGTGACCTGCAGGAGGGCGGTGGATTACGTCGGATCTATGAGGGTCTTGGTGTTTCACAGGATCTCACTTTCTGCGAACTCAATCCCGATGGCTATGACCATATCGTCATCGCTGACAGGCGTGTGGACTTCCCAAAAGGCAAAGAGAATTTGATCGAACGACTGAAAAGCCATTTCCCGCACGAAGCTAAAGGGATTGATGGATACTTTACCGATCTGACCAACATGGTTGAGTCGCTGTCACGCATCGGCGATATGAACCACCCTTTGAAATCCGCAGCGAGCGCGCCGACCATTCTCAAGTGGATGAGAGCTTCGGGTGCATCCTTAATAAATGTGCATATCAGCGACCCCCTCCTAAGAGGTGTGCTTGCGGGTCAGTCAGGTGACCACGGACTGCCGCCCTCGCGGGTCTCAGCTTTTATGCACGCCGGCATCACCTATCATTACCTCAACGGTGGTTACTATCCGCTCGGAGGGGCGTTCGCCATCCCGCGCGCATTCGTTAAGGCCTTGAAACGCGCTGGAGGCGAGATCAGGCTTAACTGCCGCGTCACGCGTATCCTCACGGACGGCAGATTATCATCCCCGAAGGAGAAAGTTCTTGGCGTGGAGTTGGATACTGGTGAGCAAATCCGCGCGGGTGTCGTCATTTCCAATGCGGATCCCGAGGTGACCTTTGGTCAATTAATTGGGCGGGACAAGCTCTCGGCTCGACTTAAGCGGAAAGTTGATTCTGCTCAATATTCGACCTCGTGTATCAGCCTGTTCTTCGCGACCGATATGGATTTGCGTGCTGCGGGACTTGACTCGGGTAATTTTTGGTTTTATGACCATGCTGACCTGGACAAGATCTATTCGGATGGTCTGACCGACGCCTTGTTGCGCGCGGAGACCCCGCCAGGCTTGTTCCTGACCGTGACAACTTTGAAAGACCCATCGAAAATGCACTCGGGACACCACACCTGTGAGTCGTTCGCCTTCATCGGGTATGGCGCCTTTGAGCAATGGGCGCACACGCAATATGCTGCCCGCCCAGTGGATTATGCCGCGATGAAGGAAGACCTTGCATGGCGGATGGTGCGCGGGCTCGAGAAGCATGTCCCGGGATTGAGCAAGCATATTGTTTTTTATAGTCTCGGTACGCCGTTGACGAATGAGCATTATCTCAATGCTACGCGCGGCAATCTTTATGGTATTGAAAAAAGCCCGAGCCAGGTGGGACCGTGGGCATTCCAGCCGCGCACCGAGGTCGAAGGATTATACCTGTGCGGTGCCAGTACGCTCAGTCATGGCGTGGCGGGCGTGACTGCTTCAGGGATCGACGCAGCCAAAGCTGTTCTGAACTGCCGGACGGCTGATTTGCTGACCCAAACCGGCGTCAACCTGACCTTTCTACCATCGGAGGATGTCAGTCGATGGCCTGAAGATTTAAGGAAGAAGATGGAACTTGGAGAGGCGGCCAGGGAGGAAGAGGAAAGGGATGTTTAGGGAAGTACTTCGTGCTACAATAACCTTATAATCCTGGCTACCTTGGGAGGGAACCATGTCCATTGATTACACTCAAAAATCGTACTGGTTGAATACCTATGGGCCTTACTTGCCCAATGCCTCTGTGCAGGGTGACATTACTGCAGATGTCGCCATCATCGGCGGGGGGTTCACTGGCCTTTCGACCGCCTATTTCTTGCGCAAAGCCGAGCCGGCAATGAAGGTCGTGGTGCTGGAAGGCGAGGTTGTCGGGTTTGGGGCCAGCGGACGCAACGGCGGTTTTGCCATGACACTGTTTGGCCTGGAGCCCGCGGTTACAGCCATGCTTTTTGGCAAACAGCGTACGGTCGATGCGCATCATTATTGCGAGCGCTCCGTGGATTTGGTGCGCGATCTGATTCGCGAGCATCATATCCAGAGTGATTTCGAATACTCCGGTTTCCTGCGCTTGGCGACCACACCCGGTTACGTCAAACGCATCCAGCATGATATTGAACTGCTCACCAGCTTCGGAGTGACCGGGATCGAATGGATTGACCAGGAGAAAGCCCGGGCCGAAGTGAACAGCCCACTGGTGTTGGGGGCCTGGAGTGAAGCACGTTGCGGGATTTTGAATCCAGCCAAGCAGGTGCGTGAATTGAAGCGTATCGCCCAGGAAGTGGGGGCGGTCATTTATGAGCAGTCACCCGTGACCGAGATCCAGCGTGGGGCAAAGTTCACCTTGAAGACGCCGCAGGGGACTGTTACTGCCGGGAAGCTCGTTTTCGCCACCAACGCGTATTCGCATCTAATACCGGATATCAGGAACAAGCAAGTGCCGGCATTTACGCACATGATCATTACCGAACCTCTGACCAAAACGCAAATGGACTCCATCGGCTGGAAAAACCGTCAGGGTCTCGAAGATGCCCGCAATCTCGTGCATTACTTGCGCCTTACAGTGGATAACCGTCTCGCCATCGGTGGCAGTGACGTAACCATAACCTATGGCCGCGATATGGAGCACGACCTCAACGAGAAGACTTTCCTGCAATTGGAACATGATACCGTGGAATTATTCCCGGGTTTGAAAGATGTGAAGTTCCCCTTCCGCTGGGGGGGTCCTGTCAGCGTGACCCTGCAAATGGCTCCTGCCATTGGCATGGTCGGCGACCAGCGCGCTTGGTATAGCCTCGGGTGTGTAGGACATGGCGTCGCCCCGACGCATCTTAATGGACAGACTCTGGCCGATTTGTTGCTCGAACGCAAGACCGATCTGACCTCCATCTGGTTCGTGGAACGCAAGCCCATCGCCTGGCCTCCCGAACCATTGCGCTGGGTGGCTTCGCAGGCTCTGCTAGGTTACTTGCATACGGAAGATTGGTGGTACGAGCGGGGCATGAAGGCAACCACACCATAAATTCCAAGGATTAAATTTGCGTAAAAAATAAAGAGCGGGCGCCCTGCCTGCTCTTTATTTTTTGGAATTTTTTAATAATCGGGGGGAGAAATTGCGTCAGGTGGGCTGGATCATTCTGAGTTTTTGTCCGTGCTGTAGTAACAAGCCGCACTGGGCGAGTGGCTGCCCGTCCTTACAACGGTTTCCTGGCGGGGACCCCCGGTTTACGCGGATACTGTGGAGGCGTTGCAGCCACCTTATCCACCACCACCAAAAAACGTTCGTCAGCCACACCCGGCAATGTGACCGGGAATAGTTGGCGCGTGCTCCCCCCCAGGATTTTGAATGCCTTCTCGGCTTTATGGGTCTCAGCCGGTCCGCTCTGGCCCTTTTGCGCCAGCATGGCTCCGCCCACCTGCACCAGCGGCAGCAGGTATTCAGCCAGCACCGGCAGGTTCGCCACAGCCCGCGCCACACCCCAATCATAGACTTCGCGGTGAGCGGCCATCTGCCCCACCTCCTCGGCGCGGGCGGTGATAACTTCGGTCGCTTCTAGCTTCAAGATTTCGACCATATGTCTGCAGAAATTGGCTTTCTTTCCCACTGATTCGACCAGCGTCAGCCGCATGGACGGGTACAGTATCTTGAGCGGGATCCCCGGAAAACCAGCCCCGGTGCCGATGTCGATCAACCGTCGAGGCGGGTTTTCCTTCCAGGCCAGCACGCAGGAGAAAGAGTCCAGGAAATGTTTGGTGCGGATTCCTTCCGCATCCCGGATCGCCGTCAGGTTGAACTTCTCGTTCCACTCCAGCAGTTCACGCTCGTACGTCATCATCGCCACAACCTGTCGCCCGGTCAGGTGGACGCCAAAGAGCTGCTGGGCCTCATGGACGAGTTTTTCCATGGGCAAAATTATACCCCTCTCCCATTGGGAGAGGGGTGGGGGGTCAGGACGGTTATTATTTACTGGCCTGTGCCTTCTTCCTCTTTTGTCGTTTTACCAGGGCGATGATGCCCCAGACCACCAGCGCGATCGGTCCCAGGATGGTGATCAAAACCGGTAGTACCAGCAGGAACAAATTGATCAGGAAGTTCACGAAACCTTGCCAGAATTTGATCAATGACTGGATGGCATCCCGGGCTACACCTTCGGGTTTCCAATTACCGATCACTATCGGCTGGATGGTCTTTTCGGCGATCAGGGTCACATTGATGAGGGAATAGGCTGAAGCCTGTTCGTAATACTGCATCTGGCCTTTGATGGACTCGATCTGCCCACGTACGGAGATGATTTGATTGTAGACATCCAGGACATCTTGCGTCTTGGACGTGGTGCTGCTGTTGGGGTTATTCTTGGCTTCATCCATGATCGCCTGGAGATCCGTCTCGGCCATTTCCAGGTTGGTTAGCTGGCTTTTCAGGTCCACATAAGCGGCGGTTACATCCTGACCGGAACGGTTCTCGTTGCGCACTTCGATTGCATCCGCCTTGATCTGGCTCAAGGCATTTTCCAGTTTATCCGCCGGCACGCGTATGGATATTGTACCTTCCGGGGCGGTTTGGCCGTTTTGTGTGGTTGTCTGGTACATATTCATCGAGATCACGAATCCGCCCAGGTCGGTTGCTATCTTATTGATGGCTTCCATCTTGGCTTGCGGGTCGGGGATGACAATGGTCAGGTCGGCATTCATCATGACCAGCCGGTCCTGGAGAGCTGCACTGCTGGCGTTCACAACTCCGGGCGCTTTGTTGGTATCCGAGGTACCAGCATATGCCTGGGTGGGGACTCCGGCAGATTCATTCGCCGGAGCAGGTCCGCCGCCTAAACTCGGGGAGACCGGTGAGGGTGTGCTGGCGGCTCTTAACCCGCAGGCAACCAATACCAGGCTCAGGCTGATTAAAACGATGACGATTCTCTTTTTCATGGCGTTCTCCTCCTTCATGGGGTAAAATGGATCAGGTTGCCTCATAGACGCCTGACCGGTAATATATGTTCCAGTAAAAAAACAAAAAGGCACCAGCAGAATCTCGATCTGCTGGTGCCTTGGTTATCACCTTTACCAACCACCGGCAAGCCGCTCGGCATGCCTGGGTGGAAGACCCGCATCCAAAATCATCTGTTGCACTGTTTTGACATCGTATTCCACGCGGCGCGGTTCCCAGGTGTGTGCTTCCGGGGAGAAGATGGCGTATGCGGCCCGCGGGTCCCGGTCGCGCGGTTGGCCGACTGAACCGGGGTTTAGAATTGCGCGTTCTTTGAGTTCATATTGCTCTTCCGGACGCGGCACCACGATGGAAATGTCATCTGCCTTGGCATGAAACTGGAACACCGCTTGATAATGAGAGTGCCCCACGAAACACCAGGGTGTAAAAAAATAGGTCAGATTAACCCGCGCAACCAGTGTGTTCATCACATATTCCCAAATCGGGTCACGCGGGCTGCCGTGTGCCAGTGAAACCTCACCGTGCACAACCAATTCGTCGGGCAGGGAACTCAGGAAAATCCTGCTCTCCTCACTGAACAGCGTGCGCTGCCAGACCAAGGCCTTCCTCGCATCCGAATTGAAAGTCTCCAGCGCCATATTACCAATTGCAGCAAAATCATGGTTGCCCATTAAACAGGTCAAATTGGGCAGGGAGCGGATGCGTTCGATGCACTCGTTGGGTTGCGGGCCGTAACCAGCCACGTCTCCCAGGCACCAGGTCTCGTCCACTTCCCCGGCGTCTGTCAGCACGGCTTCCAGCGCGACCGCGTTGGCATGCACGTCAGAAATCACAAGAACTTTTGTCATCTATTCTCCAGGAGTGCTGTTAGATGTGCGATGATGATCTCTGCCACTTCGGATTTGCTCATCAGCGGCAAAGCTTCTTCCTTGGCGTCGGGGAACAGAAGAGTGACGCGGTTGGTGTCCACGCCAAATCCAGCCTCGGGAGCGGAGATGTCGTTGGCGACAAGCATATCCAACCTTTTGGACTTTAATTTACTGGCTGCGTTCTCAAGCAGGTCACGGCTTTCGGCAGCAAACCCGATCACGACCCGCGGCTTTCTGGACCTCAAACCAGCTACCGTTAAGAGGACATCCGGCGCTACCTCCAGCTCGATCTGCGGAACCCCATCCCGTTTCTTGAGTTTATTTTCTGCGACTGTTTTCGGGCTGAAGTCAGACACCGCGGCAGCCATCACCAGCGCCTCAGCACCTGCGCACTCGGCCAGGACAGCTTCTTGCATCTCCCAGGCGGTGCGCACCGGTATGATTTTCGCACCCACCGGTGGGGTCAGGTTCGTCGGTGCGGTTACCAGCACCACGCTCCCGCCCGCATCCAGGGCAGCCTGGGCAACAGCATAGCCCTGTTTGCCGGATGATTTGTTCGTCAGCATTCTCACCGGGTCGAGGGGTTCCTGCGTTCCGCCGGCTGTGACCACGATCTTCTTTCCGCTCAGTTTCCCGCCAAATCCCAGGGTTAGGCGAATATGACCGAGCAGTTCTTCCGGTTCGACCATCCGCCCGCGCCCGCTTAACCCGGAGGCCATGTGCCCTTCGTCCGGTCCGGCAAAGTGGACGTTGCGTCCGCGCAGGATGTGGATATTATCCTGGGTAGCCGGGTGCTCGTACATGCCCGCATCCATTGCTGGCGCAACAAGAATGGCTGAACGCATCGCCAGCGCGGTGATGGTGAGCAGGTTATCAGCCAGGCCGTGTGCCAGTTTGGCGAGTGTGTTGGCGGTGCAGGGGGCGATGACCAGCAAATCCGCACTGTGACCCAGACCCACGTGCAGTACGTGTGCTTCACCGCCCCACAGTTCAGTGTCGGTGAAGGCCTTCCGCCCGGTGACAGACTGGAATGTCAGCGGGGAGATAAATTTCTCCGCCGCGGGGGTGAGGATCACGTCCACCAACGCCCCGGCCTGGGTCAGCTTGGAGGCCAGGTCAGCGGCCTTATAAGCCGCGATGGAACCGGTAACGCCGAGCAGGATGTGTTTGGAGCTGAATATGGACATGTCGCGCCAATTATAATGCCAACCGCCAAAGCCTAGGGACGAGTGTAACTCGCCCATGCTGAACGCCATCCACCCCTATGGGTAGAACTCTACTTCGTGTCTCAGATATTCCTCCCCCTCGTAGACAAACTTGGCTGAAAAAAACCTCTCTTCCCGCAGCCAGTGCAGGAAGATGTGGTCACTGGGCCAAAGCGGCAGGGACTCCAGTTCCGGATCGGGAATCCACTTTAAATAACCCTCGCAGTTTTCTTTCAGGACCTTGCTGAATGTCTCTGCCGTAAAGACGAAAACATACCAGTCATTGCCCTTGAAGCCGGGGAACATGAGCAGCCCGTGTAGCCGCGGGTTGACAATTTCCAGCCCGGATTCCTCTAACACCTCGCGCACCACACACTCCTCCGGTGATTCGCCTGGTTCAAACTTTCCGCCCAGGCCGTTCCATTTGCCGGCATGAATGTCATTAGCTCGCTTGACGCGGTGGAGCATCAGAGTGTGACCGTCATGCTGGATGTAGCATAGAGTGGCGAGGATCATAAACTTTAGTAGAGAAGACACGCCGGTCCGGCATGCCAATGGTCATCCTTATTTCTTCCTGCGGATGCGTTCCGCCACTCGTTTCCACGCCAGGGATGGCTGCTCGGGCCGTACCTTGATCTGCGAGTCCTTGCTGAGCGCCATGGCGATATCCTCGAAAATGATCCCCAGCGTGCCTTCGGGGGCCGATAAAACCGGAGGGTTGCCGACATTCAAGGCATTTACGAATTCGTCCGCTGCGTAAGGCAGGATCAGGTCTATTTTGGATTTAAGCATCCGTTCGATATCTTTGAAAATCAGCCCCTGGCGCGGGAAGGTCCAGTTCAAGATGATGTAGACTTTCTTATGTTCATTGTATTTAAGCGCTTCAAAAATCTCCATTGCCATGCTTGCGGCTCTCAGGGAGGCAATCTCCGGTTGGGCGATGACCAGGATGACATCGCTCTGGTCCAGGGCAGTTAACGAGCGCTCGTTCAAATCGTGGGGCATATCCAGTACAACGTAAGGGAAGGCAGAGCGGAGAACTTCAATGGTCGTTCTTACCTTTTCTGGAGTGAGCAGTTCGCTTTCCTCGGGGCGGCGCGGCGAAGCCAGCGTCCTCACCCGGCTCTCATGCGGCAACATGGCGCTAATGACGGCCTCTTCGTCGATCACTTCCATATTACATATGTCGGCCCAGGTATTCCGCAGCGATTGGTTCAGAAACAGAGCGGTCTGGCCGGCCACTGAGACCATGTCCACTAGGGCAACTTGCATTTCCCATAATTGCGAAAGACCTGCCGCCAGGTTCACTGCTATGGTCGAGACACCCGACCCGCCTCGCAGGGAGAAGACCGCGATGGTACGTGCGGCTTCGCGCGTCGCAGTCTTTGCTGTTTCCGCGGTTTGCGGGGTGGTTGCTTCGGCGCGACGGATCAGAACGTTAATACGGGCCACCAATTCCGCTGTATCACAGGGTTTCGCCAGGTAATCGTCCGCCCCTGCCTCGAAGCCTTTGACCTTGTTTTCCACGCTGTCCAGTGCGGTCAGCATGATGACCGGGACGCGCGCAGTCGCGGGATTTGCCCGGATTTCGCGGCAGACGCTAAACCCATCCATTTCCGGCATCATTACATCTAGTAGAATAATGTCTGGGAGGGTGAATTTAAGTTGTTCCAACGTCTTCTTGCCATTTTCGACCGCGATAACATCGAAGCCTTGCTTGATGAGCAAGGCCTGCGTCATCTTTCGTAGCATTTCATCATCGTCAACGAGCAGGACGTTTTTAGGCATCTTACATCTCCTGATAATATTAAGTTATTAATATTGAATTATACATAACTATTCGATGCTAAACCATTCAACTTCGTTACCAGCGAAAGAATGGATTCAGCATTGCCTCGTCCGCTATCATCATCGAAACAGTGCTTCCAGTCCGCGCCAGATATCATCTCGCCAGGAGCTGTAGTTGTGCCCTCCGGAATACTCGTGATATGTTACTTTGTATTTCTTCTCTTTCAACAGGGCATACATTTGCCGGTTGTTATCCAGCAGCCATTCGTAACGACCGGCGTTCATCCAAATGTCAATTTCGGTGCGTGGGGCATAACGTACCAGGTCTACCACTACAAACTCATGTTCTGGCAGTATGAACGCTCCTGATTGGCTTATAACTTTTCCAAAGACCTGTGGCAGTCGCATCCCGGTGTACAATGCCATCAGTCCGCCCAGCGACGTTCCCAACACACCATATGGTTCACCGCCGGGAGGCGTCAGCGTGAGATGCTCCTGTGCCAGTGAGATGATGCAATCGAAGACGAATCCCAGCGTGGTCTCGGAGCAGGAATATTCCAGGGTGCGTGCCGGTCCGCCATTCTGGATCATCGCCATTGCAAACGGGCGGACGCGTTTCGCCGCGATCAAGTTGTCCACGATAATGTTCAATTTTCCGCGTTTTAGATAGTCAGGGCCGTCATATACAACCACCAGGGGGACGGGTGCCTTGACCGGGGGCTGGTACAGGTACACGCTCCGGCTCGACCCCACCACGTAATCCTTTGTCGGGACCTGGTGCCGGGTCACCGTTCCCCGGGCAATTCCTGTGTCCAGTTGGATCAGCGGGGTTGGCCCGCCGCGTGGCATGTAGAAAAAGTGGTTGAAGGCATTTATCCCGTTCCAAACGCGGTTCGGGTTGAGCGGGTCGGGGACGCGTTCGCCGCTCTTTGGATCCAGGAAGGCGTATTCAAAGTAGGCATCCGCAGCCAGGGGCATCGAGTAGGACCAAAGTTCCGTCCCGGCAGGCTGCATGCTTTGGGGGTCTTCCTCCCAATTGTGGAGATCGTCTATCAAGCGTGGGGCGGTTTTACCCTGCCAGATGAAAGTGACTGTTTCGCTTTCGATGACGGGGTTGCCGATCGTGCGGGCCATGGCTAACAGAGGATGGGTAGGCAGGTCAGTGTTCATGTTTTTGTTTTATTTATCCACTTCTGGATGTCTGTTCGGTGTTCTTTGTAATGCCCGTTGGTATTGGCGGCAATACCGCTCCAGAGTGGTCCCATCGGCCAGGTGTCGGCGTAGATGGTTTGCAGTTGTTTCTCGCTCAGGCTTTCGGCCAGGGCCAGGGAATCCCAGTAGGATAGGCGGAATTCTTCCAACACTTCGGCCAGCGGTTTATCCTTGACCCGTGCATATGTGCCCGCGTTCATCTTCTCAATGTCCCAGGGTTCAGGTGTGTCTGGTTTTTCGCCCCGCACAAGACTGGTGGTCCAGCGGATCATCCAGCGTTCCCAGGTGGAAATGTGAGCCAGCGCGTCCTTAACGCTCCACTCACCGTCCACACCGGGGAGCAGCATTTGTGCGTGGGTCAAGCTGGCGAGGATCTTTTCCAGCGCCCGCCTTTCGTCGCGGATGCGCTGGAGCAGTTCGATCTTGGTGAGGTTTTCAATATTATCGTTCATTTGTTGTAGGTTCCCGTTTTCTCCTAATTGTTTACGGCACCCAGCAGTTTCTTGCCAAAAGTCGCTGGTTCGCTGTGCTCGATGATCAATTCCTTGGCTTCGTGGAAGGCCATAAAATCGCTCATGGCGCGGGCAATGTCCTTGACGAGTTCCTCTGTTGGTTTGACCCCGGGCTCCAGGTAAACAGCCCGCAGGATCAGTGTGCCCGATTTGCGTACGAGTTTTGGGTCGAAGCGCCCCACCAACCGGTCTTTATGCAGGATGGGCAGGCAGAAATATCCGTAAACGCGTTTCGGTGCAGGAAGGTAGGCCTCGAGTGATTTGTGGAAGCCCCAGAACATCTCGTCGCGCCCAGCAGCCCAAAACAAGTTATCGAATGGGCTGAGGAAGGTCGTCCGCTCAGCCTTGAGCGCTCCGTCGGCTGCTTTTTCCAGCAGCACCAGGTGGTCACGGTGGATGAGCAGGTCGGTAGTTTCCCCGTTCGCCATTCTCCCAGTGATTGGGATCAGGATCCCTTCCCGGATGAGGGCCTCGACGTGTGGTTTGGACCGGGTAACCTTCATCCACGTGTAATCCCCAGCCTGTCGCGCAGTGCAAACTCCCAGCGCCTTCGCTCCGCGCTCCACCCAGAACCGGTCGCGGCTATCGATGGTTGGCTCCCGCCTGTCCACCCATTTTGGCAGGACGCGGTCGGTCAGGTCGTAAACTCGCTGGAATTTTTCCCGGTCCGCGATCAACAGGTCACCTTGAGAATACAGAATTTCCAGGGCCACCTTGGCCGGGCGCCAGTTCCACCAGGTCCCGCCTTTGTGCCCGTCCGACTCGAAATTACTGACTTTAAGCGCGCCCTCTTGTCGAAGACGTCCCAGAACCTTTGGGACGAAAACATTTTGAACGGATTCTGCCAGCAAGCTGTTGTACCAACTACTGGGATGTTCGCGCAGGTGGCGCTGGCGCGGCATCTGATACCGGTATTCGCTCAATGGGATGATGGAGGCGGCATGCTCCCAGCCTTCGAAGAGCTGGCGCTCCGGCCCAAAGATGAGATTATCGAAATCGTTCGGTTTGTAAGTCCCCATCCGGCTCCAGGGCACCAGGTAATGGCTGCGGCGTACCATGTTGAGCGTGTCGATCTGTATGCATCCGATCTGGTTGATGACCTGGTAAAGCGAATCCGGTACAGGAGAGGATTCCTTGCCGTTGGCAGTCTGCAGGTTCTGGGTGTGGAGGGCGACAGCCCGCAGTGCGGAAGCGGGGTAGATGGTCATTGTCCTCGAATGGAGATACGCATGGGATGAAGTTCTGCAACCATGACATTATTCTTTACGCTCGGGTCAGCGAACATGAATGCGTTGGCGGCCTCGTCGTTTTCGGCGCGAAAGATCACCAGCCCAAAAGTATCGTCCGTGCATGGTCCAGCCAAAAGGACAATTCCCGTTTCAGCGGCTTTTTTTAGATAGGCGAAATGCTCATCCATGCTGGCTTCTTCGTCCCGGGTGGGGGAGTCAAAGAAGCCATGGCGGTAGGGATGGATCAGATATAGGTATTCAGCCATTTTCAATCCGAAAATGACCCAGACCAGGTTTCGAAGCGGCGGCCCTGGCATTCGTCATCTTTAAAGAAAGACAAGTACGTCAATACCTGGTAGGGAATAAACTTCTGCTGTTCCGGCTTGTTGATCGCTAGATCATAGTAGGGATGCCATGTGCCGGAGTTGATGTACATCTGGTTGGTTGGATGGAGACCGCCTGGGAAGGAATCCAGCGGAACCAGCTCGTGGTGGTGGGTGTGCCCGTAGACCACGAATTGTGCCTTGCGGTCCAGGAAAGCTTCTTCTTTCAGGGCATGCCGGGCGAAGGTGATTTCCTCAGCGCCGAATTTCTTGCGTATCCATACTACCAGGCTGTCAAGCGTTTTGAACGAGACACGGTCGGTCAAACGGATCACCAAATCCAAACCATCCACGGCATCTAATTTAAACGGTATATTGGCTGCCTGTACGAATTCCAATTTCAAGAATTCTTTGCTCATCTCATCCCACAAGTCTTTTAGTTTCTTCTGTTTTGCCTCGGGAACGTTGTTTTGGCGTAACTGGCTGCTTATCCATAATGGAGTCGCCAGCACCGGACGGACATTGACCAGCTCGCGCAGGCTTTCTACAAAGCTTGGTGGGAGTTCACTGCCCAACCGCCGCATAACCTCCACTGGAAACCGGTTCAGGATCTCGACCGCGAATGCATCCCCCAGGCTGGACGCATTGCGGCCTTTTTCCTTGCAATAGTTGAAAGAGTCATATAGATCACCGTGCTGGGCAAAAACTTCGTAGCCGTTGAGCAGAGACGAGAGTTCGGCTGATTCCTTGAGTTCATGCGAAAAAGGATTCTGCGAATTGGTAAGTCCGAAGGCTTCCACGATCCCAGCCCGAATGTTGTCAAAGGCCGCACCAGGCAGGTGGTAGTACCAATCGTGGTTGCCGACCATGTAATGCAGCTGTACCTTGACCGGGGTTTCATGCGCCTCCTTGTTTTCCTTACCGCGTACAGTGGCTGGCGGCAGGGTAACTTTTCCCAGGGTTAAACCCTTAAGGATGGCGATGGACTCCTGGTTGTTTATTAGAATTGCGCGCGTGATATCCCTTAATTTGGCGGCAAATTCCGGGGCGTGTGTGTCGGTCCATGGGCGTACATAACCGGGTTCGCCGGGATTCTTCTCCAACCACAAGGTCGAATGTAAAGGGTCAAGAATATCTCCCAACATCAGAATATCTATTGTTTTCACCGGGCGGTATTTTCCGTCCAAGCGTTGGGATGCGTTATGGGCCAGTTCTATCAACCGGTTGGCAAACAATTGAAATGCAGCCGGAGTGATCGGCTTTCCACAAGTTCCATCTCCAAGATGAATATCGCTGACGATGATCAGCATGACAAAACTCCAGCAGGAACAGTTTTCTGCACAGGTTATTATAGCCCGAATGTCTGGTAGCCGGTATTTTTATATCCCCCCAATCCACTCCAATAAACCCTGCCTTTTTGAAACAATTTAAGGTACTATTGGTATAAATATGGCAACTCCAGCGTATCACAAACCTTCCCGTTCTGGCAGCGGCACCCGCACCGGTCGCATTTTGCAGACCACCTTCAGCGTTGCCTTTCTGTTGGCCACTCTGTTCACAGGTTTCTCCCCCAAAATGTTTTCGGGGAATTTTGGGGCCATTATTTCCGGGATACTTACTCCTCAGCCGGTGGGCGGAGCGGCTGTTCCAACCACGCAAAACTCGGTGCGTATTGGCATCGTCTCCGGTCACTGGGGCAATGGCGACGACCCGGGTGCAGTCTGCCCGGATGGTACAAATGAAAAAGATGTCAACCTGACCATCGCCTCTCTCGTCCGGGAGAAACTCGAAGCGCGCGGATATAATATTGACCTGCTTCAGGAATTCGACCCACGCCTGGATGGCTATCAGGCCGCCCTGTTGCTCTCCATCCACGCCGATACTTGCGATGTCATTGATGCCAACGCAACCGGTTTCAAAGTGGCTGCCTCCAGCTACAGCCGCGATAAGAACCTTACCGAGCGCCTGTCTGCCTGCCTGGTAGATCGGTATGGGAGTGCTACTGGTTTGGTGTACCGGTCGGAGAACATTACGGTTAACATGACTGATTATCATGCCTTCAGAGCTATTGACACGACAACTCCTGCAGCGATTATTGAAACTGGTTTCCTGAACCTTGACCGCAGCCTCCTGGTGGATCACCCCGATGTGGTGGCTGACGGATTGGTGGCGGGCGTGCTTTGTTTTGTCAGGAGTGAAAGCGTCCAGCCGATACCGACGCCATGAACACCGATTCTGAGTCCGCCAAAAAAGCGCTTCTAGATGCCCAGCGAGCCGTTAGGCAGGGTGACCGTCAAGCCGCCCGCCGCTTCGCTGAACAGGCCGCGGCCCTATCTCCGGACCTGGAAGAACCCTGGCTTATTCTTGCATCAGTTGCCAGCCCGCGGGCGAGTATAGAGTATCTCGAGAAAGCGCTCCGCATCAATCCACACAGTGAACGCGCCCGCTTGGGGATGCACTGGGCGGTGGACCGTCTGCGCAAGGAATCTGGACAGGCTAAAAGTGGAGGCCCGCCAGAGAAGCCCGCTGGGGGGGAAGATTCTCAAACGGATTCAGCTCCCGAATCGGAACCCCAGCCACCGGTTGAGCAGCCACCCCCTGCGACTGTCGCAAAATCCGCTCCCCCGCCCATTCCAAAATTATTTAAATCCCTGGCCAAGTACCGCTGGTCGTTTCTGACCTTGCTGGTGCTGGCGGTTTGTGGGACGGCAGCCTGGGCATTCTGGCCCGGCAATGCTTCACCCGCGCTGGCACTCCTGCGTGTCCCGCAGTCTGATTCTCCCATCTTCGGTGCTCCGGTACAAGTGGATAAACCCACCTATACACCTACTTTTACACCTACATCCACGCCCACCAACACCTTTACTCCGACGCCAACTTTTACTTTAACGCCCACGCCCACCACCACCTTTACCCCTTCAGAAACTTTCACGCCCACTCTGACGCCGCTTCCAACCAATACGCCCAAGCCCTGGCCCACCTCCAGGTCCTGGCCAACAAACACACCCTACAG
>Ga0209048_10001464_pt1 | contig 24271 bp, 18 predicted proteins | sample FrelakmetCRP12CR_FD_187146 | JGI IMG/M metagenome (GOLD analysis project Ga0209048, IMG submission 187146) | Freshwater lake sediment microbial communities from the University of Notre Dame, USA, for methane emissions studies - CRP12 CR (SPAdes)... | ecosystem: Environmental > Aquatic >... | reverse complement strand
GATCATCACGACGGCCACGATCATCACGACGGCCACGATCATCACGACGGCCACGATCATCACGACGGCGACGGCCATACGCACGGGCTCGTCGATCGTTCCATCGTCCGTTCGCGCGCCGCGGTCCGGGCCGTCGCCATCAGCTTGGCGATCCTCGGCATCACCACGCTGCTGCAGGTCGCCGTCTTCGCCATGTCGGGATCCGTCGCGCTCCTCGCCGACGTGATCCACAACGGCGGCGACGCGCTCACCGCCGTCCCGCTCGCCATCGCCTTCATCGCACGCAGCGAACGCGCGGAGCAGTGGGCTGGGTACGCGGTCGTCGCAGTGATCTTCGTCTCCGCGTTGGTCGCGGCCTTCGAATCCGTCGACCGGCTCGTGAACCCGCACCACCTCGAATCGCTCGGGCCGCTCGCCGCGGCCGGGCTGGTCGGCTTCCTCGGCAACGAGCTCGCCGCGCAGGTCCGGCTCCGGGCCGGGCGACGGCTCGTCAGCCCTGCGCTCATCGCCGACGGGCACCACGCTCGCGTCGACGGGCTCGTCTCCCTCGGTGTGGTGGCATCGGCGGGTGTCGTGGCACTGGGAGCGACCGCGGCCGACCCCCTCATCGGGCTCGCGATGACGGTGGTCATCCTGCGCATCACGGCGCAGGCCTGGCGCACCGTCTCGGCCGGCCCCGACCCTCACGGCGGGCCGTCCGACTGAGAGAACCGCCCGATCTCCACGCCGGTTGGGAATACCTGAGCCCTGAGGTAGCATTTCTATCCCCGTTGCAACACCGCGCCCCGGAGGGTCAGGCATGGCCAGCTTCCGCGAGCTCCTCGCCCGCACGAAATCCGAGATCACCGAGATCGAGCCCTCCGTTGCGGAGACGCGGCTCGGATCCGCGCGTTTCCTCGACGTGCGCGAGCTCGACGAGTGGGAACAGGGCACCATCCCCGGTTCGACCTTCATCCCCCGCGGGCACCTCGAGAGCCAGGTGGAGAACAAGCTGCCCGACCGCGACGCGCCCGTCATCATCTACTGCGCCGGCGGTTCGCGCTCGGCCTTCGCGGCCAGGACCCTCCAGGAGCTCGGGTACTCCGACGTCACCTCGATGGCCGGAGGCTTCGGACGCTGGAAGAACGAGGGCCGCCCGTGGCAGACGCCCGCGTCGCTCGGCCCGGAGCAGCGCAATCGCTACCACCGCCACATCCTCCTCCCCGAGGTCGGCGAGGCCGGCCAGCAGAAGTTGCTCGAGAGCAGGGTGCTGCTGCTCGGCGCGGGCGGTCTCGGGTCCCCGGCCGCGCTGTATCTGGCCGCGGCCGGCGTGGGAACCCTCGGCATCGTCGACATGGACGTGGTCGACGCGTCGAACCTGCAACGCCAGATCCTCCACAACATGGACCGCATCGGCGACCGCAAGGTCGACTCCGCCAAGAAGACGCTGACCGCCCTGAATCCCGACGTCGACGTCGTCACCTACGACGTGCGGTTCGGCGCCGACAATGTGCTCGACATCATCGACGGCTACGACGTGATCGTCGACGGCACGGACAACTTCCCGACGCGGTACCTGTTGAACGACGCGTCGCTGCTCAAGCGCATCCCGGTGGTCCACGGCTCGATCTTCCGGTTCGAGGGACAGGTCACCGTCTTCGATCCGTACAACGGTCCGTGCTATCGCTGCCTGCTGCCCGAACCGCCGCCGCCCGAACTCGCGCCGAGCTGCGCCGAGGCCGGTGTGCTCGGTGTGCTGCCGGGGATCATCGGATCCGTGCAGGCGCTCGAGGCGATCAAGCTGCTCCTCGACCTCGGCGATCCGCTGCGCGGTCGGCTGCTCGCGTACGACGCGCTCGAGCAGAGCTTCCGCGCGTTCAAGGTCCGGCGGGACCCGAAGTGCCCGGCCTGTGGCGAAGAGGCGGGACCGATCGTCATCGCCGAATACGACGATCACTGCCTGCCGCACGCCGTCCTCGCCGACGGCACCACCACCGGCCACTGATCGCTCGGCGCGGGTCGCGCCACGGGCCGCTCGGCTCGATCACTCCCACTCTCCGCGGCAGGACTCCTCACGGACCGCGCGCCGGCTTCAGTCCTCGCGTTCCCCGACCGATAGGTCGACCGTCCGGGGAACCACGGGAGGTCCGATCCGATGACACGACGACCGAGTTGGCCGGCCATCACCCGCGCCCGGCGTTCGGCCGTTCACGGGCTCGCCACTCTCACGGCCACCGCGATCGTGGTTGCGCTCGCACCCGTGGCGCCGGGCACCGCGACCCGACTCCTCACCCAGACGATCGCGTCGACCGCCACGTCCACCGCCACCTCCACCGGCACCTCCACCGGCACCTCCGCCGGCACCTCCACCGCCAATGTCACAGCCTTCGGGGACGCACGAGCGCTCGGCGTGCCCACCACCATGCCCGCCGACGCGCGACCCGTCGGCATCGTCGACACACCGACGGGCTCGGGGTACTGGGTCGCCGACACGACCGGTGGTGTGTACGCATACGGCGACGCGACGTTTCGCGGCAGCGTCACCGGTGCGCTCAACCAACCGATCGCCGGCATCGCCGCGACCCCCACCGGGAACGGCTACTGGCTCGTCGCACGCGACGGCGGCATCTTCGCGTTCGGCGACGCGAGCTACTCGGGATCAACGGGCGCCATCACACTCAGCCAACCGATCGTCGGCATCGCCGCGACCCCCACCGGGAACGGCTACTGGCTCGTCGCGCGCGACGGCGGCATCTTCGCGTTCGGCGACGCGCCGTTCGTCGGCGCCGCAACGGGTCTGTCGACGCAACCGTTCGCCGGCATGGCGGCGACGCCGACCGGCGACGGCTACTGGCTCGTCGCGCGCGACGGTGGTGTGTTCGCGTTCGGCGATGCTGCCATGCACGGCTCCGCGAGCGGCAGCACCAACGCGGTGGTCGCCATCACCGCCACGCACGACGGCGGCGGCTATTGGCTCGCGGCCGCCGATGGTGGCGTCTTCGCGTTCGGAAACGCCGCGTTCCTCGGTTCGGTCGCCGACACCACCGGCACAATGGTCGGCGGCCCGGTGGTGGGTGGCACGGTGGCCGGGATCGCCGCGACGCCGTCGGATCACGGTTACCACGTCCTGTCCGGTCCGAAGGCGACGGTGCCGACGTCTCGGGCCCTCCTCGCTCCACCGGTGCCGGCCGGGTCGGGCGACGGCCGGCGCGTCGTGTACTCGAACACCGCACAACGTCTGTGGCTCGTCGAGACCGACGGCGTCGTCTACGACTCGTATCGAATCTCCGGACGGCGCAACTACCCGAGCCCCGGCACCTACGCCGTATGGACCCGCATGCGGCACGGGCGGGCGAAGGACCTCGACCTCCCGTACTTCGTGGGGTTCGCTCACGGCCGCACGACCTCGGTCGGCTTCCACGGCATTCCGCTGCGACCCGACGGCAGCCCGATCGAATCCGACGCGCAGCTCGGTACCCCACTCAGCCACGGCTGCGTGCGTCAGAACCAGGCGGACGCGGCCGAGATGTGGGATTGGGCACCGTTCGGTACCAGCGTCGTCGTGCTTCCCTGACGTCGTTCCGACCGCGAGCATGCCGAGAAGGCGGAGACGCGTCCGTTCCGATCGGCCACGGTACGATCCGTTCGTGGCCGGACCCGCAGCAATACGTTCGCACCTCGATGGATGCATCGTCCGTCGACTGCAACCCAACCCCGACGGGCGCGGCTCGCTCGTGGAGTTGTTCCGTGACGAGTGGCCGCTCGGCGTTCATCCCGTGCAGTGGAATCTGATGCGGTCGGACGCCGGAGTTCTCCGCGGTGTACGAGTCCACCCGAGACACGACGACTACCTCGTGCTGGCCGCCGGGAAGATGACCGTCGGCTTGCACGACTTGAGGCCCGAGGCCCCGTCCTCTCGACAGTCGGAGCTCGTCGAGATCACCGACGACGACCCGATCGGCCTGGTGATTCCACACGGTGTTGCGCACGGCTTCTTCTTCGCCGAGCCAAGCGTGGTGCTCTACGGCGTCAGCCACTATCACGATCCGAGCGACGAGCTCGGTTGCCTCTGGTCCGACCCGGAACTGGGGCTCGACTGGCCCGTCGGCGATCCGATCGTCTCCGAGCGCGACGCGTCCATGGGTTCGGTCCGGGCCCTGCTCACCGTGCTCGACGAGCTCCGATCGTCCTGAGCACGCTCCCCACGATCGGGGAGCGAAGCAGCCGGCCCCGCAACCTCCACGTCAGGGTTGCGCTCATCGCGGCTACCTCTCGCCGAGCGTTCTCACGTTCGACCGTCAACGCCGACCCTCGGCGCTCGGATTCGACCGCCCCGGCCTCCAACTCATGCAAGTGGGACTCCTGCGCCTCGATGACGTCGAACCGCTCGACGGCAAGTTCGTGCATCTCGCGAAGACGAATGCGGGTCTCGGCCAGCTCGCGCTCGACGCTCTGCAACCGTTCGACTTCCGCCGTCCGTTCGGCAACGCCCTGTTCGAGATGGGCAACCAAACGGTCGAGGTTCAGGACCCGCTCGCCGAGCTGCAGCGCGTGACTCTCGACTCCGTTACGTTCGAAGAAGCGTGCTGCGTCGACCCGGTCCCGGAAATCAGTCCGCCCCTCCGTTGTGGACAGCCTCTCGGCCCACCGCTCGAGCTCGGCGAGTCGATCCACTCCGCTCAGCTCCACCCTCCACGGGCTCGGGAAGTTGACGACCGTCGCCCTCGAGCTCGACGCGAAACGGAGCCCGGGCTGCTCCAGGAACTGACGGATCATGTAGAGATCGGTGAAGACGTCGAGCGGCGCCGGCCTCCAACCGAACGGAAGCCGACGGTAGGCGACCCGCGTGTGGGCCATGCACGACAGCGGTATCCGGTTCTCGACGTGCAGCAATCTCTCGCGCCAGAAGCGCTCCCGGAGATCGACGCCCAGCGTCTCGAGTGATCCGTCGGCCCTCACCCGGACCGGGAGCGCGTGCACGAAATCCGCGTCGTGCAACATCGCCGCCATCGTCTCGACATGATCGGGAAGCCAGAGATCGTCGTCGGAGAGATAACAGACGACGTCGGCCCGGGCGGTGCCCAGAACTTCGTGCCGGTGGGCCTCGCCGTGGCGCTGCCCCTTCCTCCGGTCGACGAACGTCACTCGTTCGTCACCTGCCGCCGAAGCCAGTGCCGCCGCGCGCGTCGCCTCGTCGACGCCATCGCCGATGACGAACACCTCGAGGTCGCGCACCGATTGTGCGAGCACACTGTCGACGGCGAACGGCAACGTTTCGGCGTGCTCGTGCGTGGGGATGATGACCGTCGCGGCCGTCATCGTCGGCCGCCGCGTTCGAGGCCGGCCAACGCCCGAAGCTCGGAGATGGCTTCCACGATCGCGGCCCCGTCGGCCGCACTGGAGACCGGTCCCGGCCCACCGTCGAGATGCTCGACGAAGGTACGCAGCTCTCGCAGGAGCGGGAGCTCGCCCGACACCTCCCGCCTTTCGTGCCGCGATGCATCGGCGCCGTGCCGGGCAACGAGGACGGACGTGTCGTAGCCATCGGCGAGCACCGCGACGCCGTCGTCACACGACAGCTCCACGCGGCGCCGGTACTCGGTACGGCCCGCCGAGACCTCCATGACGTGCACGATGTCGTCACCGAGCAATCCCAGCAATCCGAGGGGATCCGTCGCCGCGCCTTCGAGCACCGCAGCCCGCGGCGACAGCACGGATCCGAGGATCTCGAGAGCGATCGAGAGGTCGTGGGGAGCAAGTACCCAGATGGGATCCGTGTCCGGGTGATTCGTGCCCCATTGCAGACGCGACGTCCGCAGTCCACGCACGGCACCGAGCTCGCCCGACCGGGTGATCGCGGCCAGCTCGAGCACGCCGGGGTGATACCGCCACTTGTCCATCACGAACAGACGGTCCGGAGCCGCGGCCGCGAGTCGGCGCGCGGATTCGGGATCGCACGTCAACGGCTTCTCCACGAAGACCGGGCACCCGAGGGCGAGCGCGTCGTCCAGCACCGTCGCGTGAGCGGTGACGGGCACGACGACCACCACGCCGTCGGCGAGCGCCAGGTCCGCGGTCTCCGTGACGATGCGCGTGGCACCGCCGGCTTCGGCGTTGGCTCGACTCGCCGGCGACCGCGCGACGACGTGCACCTCGCAACCCAGCGTCCGGAGATCGCGCAGGACGTGGCATCCCCACCCCCCGCAGCCGACCAATCCGATGATGGGGTGCCGCTGTTCGCTCATCTCGCACGCTCCATCGGCGGACGGACCAATCGCCGTCCGAGTCGTGGACGAGCGTTCTCCTACTGCTGCGGCGCGGTGGGCACCTTGATCGACGCGTAGTCGACCTTGATGCTCGGCTCGTTCGTCGCCGGCCGCACCTTCGCCTTCTTGGCGTTCGGCATGTCGACCAGTGCCGACGCCGGCGGGTCGGGGAGCTTCACCGTCTTGTAATCGGCCGACGGGGGCGTGCTCCGGGCCAGCAGACCGGCGAACCGCGGGATGTCGGTCTTGAACGGGGCGCCCGCGGTCCCGGTGCACGGGGCGACCTTCTCGATGTCGGCGGGCATGCTCGTGGTGAACGTGTTGCCGGACGCACAGTTCCCGCCCGCGTCGGTGGCACTGTTGATCGTGCTCACGATGCCAAGGTCGAACTGGCGGCTGTCCTTCACCACGTTGTCGAGGATCTTGTTGTTCTTCGCGTCGAAGTTGACCGCGTTCGGGTTCTTCGGATTGATCAGCTTCTCGGGAAGCGGGATCGCGGCGACGCCGCCGATGTCGTGGTCGTAGACGAGGTTGCGTTGCGCGACGTTGTCGTTGCCGCCGGCCAGGAGAATCCCGTTGCCGGTCGCGATCTGTGCGATGTCGATGGCCGACGTGGCGCCGTTGTTGTTGGAGTACACCGTGTTCCCGATGATCGTGGCCCCGTGCTGCGGGTAGTTCTTCTCACCGGTGCCGCTGTTCGGCACGATACCGGCGCGGTTGTTGTGGAACGACGAGCGGACGATGTAGAGGCTTCCGCCGGCGTTGGTGCCCGAGTAGCCGAGGCCGTTCCACTCGGCTTCGTCGTCGATCATCAGCGCGTTGCACGGATAGCACTGGCCGATATAGAAGCCGGCGTCGGGGCTGCCGGACCCGTAGTCGTGGTCGAACTGACCGTTCACCGCGTCGAACGAGTAGATCCCGTAATCGCCGGCGCGAATGCTGGTGAGGTAGGAGCCGCGATAGCCCTTGACCCCGGTCCAGTAGAAGCCGTTGGACTTGAAGTTGCGGGCCGTCATGTTCTCGATCGCCACGCCGTTGGCCAGCACCTTGAAGCCGTTCTCGTGACCGGGCTCCTCGCTGAAGTCGCCGTCGAGGATCGTCGTGGCCCGGCTCTCGCCGCGGATGACGATGTTCTTGTGCTCACCCGAGACCGTGACCGCTTCGTGGTAGACACCGGGAGCGACGAGCACGAGCGCGCCGGGCTTGGCCGAGTCGACCGCGGCTTGCACCGTCTTGAAGTCTTTCGGGACGCGCAACGTCCCGCCGCGCAGCTTCTTCGCGGCCGCTGTCCCACTGGCGCCGGCCTTGCCGTCGCCCACGATGATGTTGCCGAACATGGCCGTGTTCGGGGCGCCGTGCAGGCTGCAGTAATAGCCGTACGTTCCCGGCGCGTTGAACGTGAACGAATACGTCGCGCCCGGTCCGAACTTCGACGTGTCCACGCCGAACTTCTTGCCGAAGTCCTGCTTCTTGTCGGCGGGGAGGATGTTGTGGGCGATGCGACCTTTGTTGGTCCACTTGACCGTGACACCGATGCTGATCCGGACGTTCTGCGGATTGAACGAGTTGTCCTTCACCGCGAGGGCGACCGTGGGATAGTGCCCGCCGGTGTCCTTGCCCCGCAGGTCGACGATCTTGTCGCCCTTGACACCCTGACCGCCGCTGCTCGCGGCAGCCGGGCTCGCGAGCGCACCCATACCCAGCGCGACGACCAGTGCGACGAGGAGTGCCCGGGTCCGTATCACGTGTGATCCTCCAGATTCGGCGTCCCTCGGCGGCGGGACGCGGGCAGGCTACCGGCGATTCATACCCGGGTCACCTCGACCGAGGCAAACATGCGTGCATGGGGCAATCCGTGGATCGGGCAGTAGTAGTCGTATGTGCCGGCCGTGGTGAACGTGAACCGGTACGACTCCCGTTCGTGGAACCGATCCGCGGGGGTCCCGAACGAGACCCCTCCCACCCCGTGGAAGTCCTGACCGGGATCGGCCGGGGCGATCCGGTGGGGGCTGAAGCCCTGGTTGAACCAGCGCACCGTGGTGCCTTCCGGGACCCGCAGATGTTGCGGCGTGAAGTCGTTGTCCTGCACCACCACGAGCACCGTGCCGTCCGCGCCCGGCGCCGCGATCGGCACCGTCGTGGTGGGGTTCGTCTTCTCGGGGCGCCTCGACACTGTGCCGGACGACGATCCGCACCCTATCGGCGCCAGGGCCAGCCATCCCGCGGCGGCGAACGCAAGCGCACGCGTTCGCACTACTTCCCCGAAGGCGTCGGCTTCGTGAACGACGTCGCGAGCTCGACGAGGGTCCGGACACCGAAACCGGTCCCACCCCGCGCGATGTGACCATCTTCCGACGCGGCACGCGCCGGCCCCGCGATGTCGAGGTGAACCCACGGCGTGTCACCGACGAACTCGCGCAGGAAGAGGCCCGCGGTGAGCGTTCCGCCGTAGCTGCCGGTGCTGATGTTGCGGAGATCGGCGATCTCACTGTCGAGCAGCTTGCGGTACTCCTTGGGCAACGGCAGCGGCCACACGGATTCGTCGACGCGATCGGCCGCGGCGCGCACCTGCGAGTTGAATCCTTCGTGGTTGCCCATGAGCCCGGCGTACTTCTCGCCCAGCGCGACGACGCACGCACCGGTGAGCGTCGCGAGATCCACGATCGCATCGACCTTGGCTTCGACGGCCAGGGACAGCGCATCGGCAAGGATCAGGCGACCTTCGGCGTCGGTGTTGAGCACCTCGACGGTCTTGCCGTTCCGGATCTTCAACACGTCACCGGGGCGGATGGCGTTCCCGCTCGGCATGTTCTCCACGAGCGGCGTGAAGCCGATCACACGTTCCCGCACGCCGAGATCACGGAGGACCGACATCGCGGCGATCACTGCGGCCGCACCACTCATGTCGGTCTTCATGGTCTCCATCCCGCCGGCCGTCTTGAGCGACAGGCCGCCGGAGTCGAAGACCACGCCCTTGCCGACGAGCGCCAGCGTGCGTTGCGCACCACGCGGCGCGTAGACGAGCTTCAAGAGACGCGGCGGGCGCTGCGAACCCTTGCCGACGCCGACAATCCCGCCGAGTCGTTCCTGCGCGATCTGCTTGTCGTCGAGCACGGTGACACGTACGCCCGTGTCACGCAACAGGCGGCGGGCCGCGGCGACGATGGCCACCGGCGATTTCGCCTCGGCCGGCTCGTTGACGAGATCACGGGCCCACGACACCGCCCCGGCGACGGCGACCCCCCGGTCCACCGCGGCACGGACCCGCGAGCCACCCGGACCGATGATCACGACCCGACGCAGCTTCGTCGGCTTGGCGTCACCCTTGTACTTGAGGAACTGGTACGAACCGAGGGTCGCTCCTTCCGCGATCGCCTGTGCGGCGGCGGCGCGATCGATCGCTTTCGGTGCGGCATCGAGCAACGTGGTGGCGACCGACGAGACCTTCGCCGCTTTCTTCGCGACGGCGGCCGCGGCGCGTCGGAGCCCGTCGATGGTGATCTCGTCCCGGCCACCCATCCCGATCAGCACGACGGCCTTCGCGCCGAGCCTGCCCGCGGTCGGCACCGCGAGCGTCTCGCCGGGCTTGCCTTCGAAGCCGGTCTCCTCCATGAACTCGACCAGGCCACCCACGGCCCGGCCCACCGCGTCGGCACCCGGTCCGAGCACACGCCCGGCGAACACGGGCACGGCCAGGAGTTCGGTCTTGACGGTGGTGGCCGTGGCGGAGCTCAACGTGAACGTGACAGACAACGGGAAATCCTCCTGGGAAGCGGCACGGGTAACGTACCGTCTCATGGGCATCGAGGCGCGGCCCCGCCGGGTCACGAGCACCCCGGTCGGATGAGCGACCAAGCCGACGACTCGGAGCGCTCCCCCGCCCTCGAACCCGAAGCCGACTCGTTCCGAGCCCTCGAACCCGAAGCCGACTCGTTCGGACGATCCCACCGCCGATTCGCGATCACGCTCGCCGTCGTTGCGCTCGCCCCGCTCGTGCTCGTCGCCATCCGACTCCTGCTCGCGAAGGACTACCGGCCGTTCGGCGACGGCGCGCTCCTCGAGCTCCGCGTCCGCGAGGTCGGTCACCACGCGGTGCTGCTCGGACCGTATTCACGCTTCGGATGGTTCCATCCGGGACCGGCCCTCTTCTACGTCCTCGCCATCCCGTACCGGATCCTCGGGGGACGATCCGATGCGTTGAACATCGCCGCCGTGGCCACCAACGTCGCCGCCATCACCGGCATCGCGTGGGTCTCGTGGCGACGGGGCGGGCTCGCGTTCCTCGGAGTTGCGCTGGCGGCGTGCGCACTGTTCCTGCGGATCCTGGGCACCGGCTACTGGAGCAGTGCGTGGAATCCGAGCGTGACCATTCTGCCGATGACCTTCCTCGTCTTCGTCGCCTGGGAGCTCTCGCGCGGCGAGCTCTGGGCCCTCCCCGTGGCGGCGGTCACCGCCACCTTCATCGTCCAGTCGCACGTCGGCTACCTCACGACGAGCGGGCTGGTGATCGTGGGCGCGCTCGGACTCGCGGCCCCGACCGTCGTGCGCGCGCGGCGAGCCGGCGGGGCGGAATGGGATTCCCTTCGTCGCCGCGCGCTCCGGGCGACGTTGGTCACCGCGGGACTCATGGCCGTGCTGTGGGGCCCTCCGCTGTATCAACAGCTCACGCACCACCCGGGCAATCTCGGGCTCGTCGTGAAGTTCGCCCGCAACGCCCACCCGGACCACACCGTCCACGAGGGTTTCGACCTCGCACTGCGCGAGATCGGGACCGTCCCCGCCTGGTTGACCGGCGGCCACTTGCGGCTCGACGGAAGCATCGCCGGTGCCGGCGGGTGGCCCGCGCTGCTGGGTATCGGCGCGGTCACGGCCGGCGCCGTCATCGCGAGGCGTCGCCGCTCCTCGGACGCGTTGCGGTTCGGCGCCCTGCTCGGCCTGTTCGTCGTCGGATCCATCATCGCGACGAGCCGCATCGTGGGGCCGATGTACGACTACCTCGTGCGCTGGCAGGCGTTCGGCGGCATCGCGGTCTGGATGTTCCTCGCGGCGGCCGTGCTCCTCCCCGCTCCGGGTGATACGCCCGCCGACGACTCCCGCCGGTCCGATGCCCACGCTCCCCCCCGCGCAGTCGTGGTGACGAGCGCGGTCGTCATCGTGGTCCTCGCGGTGCTCAACACGGCGTCCGCGACCCACGCCCGCCCGTCCGGCAGCGACAGTTCCGCGACCGTCGAAGACTTGACCCGCCAGGTCGCGTCGGCCCTCCCACGGGGTCACACCGTGCTGATCCGCAGCGTCGCGATCGAAACCCGTCCGCACGCGTTCGGCGTCGGTCTGCAACTCGAGCGCCGCGGTACGCCCGTGAAGTACGCGACCGACATGCGCTCCGAGGTGGGCGACGACCGGACGACCGACCCGGGGCCGGGAGCCACGACGATCGTCTTCGGCACCGCCGGTCAACGGTCGCAGCTCGCCGCGAGGGCCCGCGCCCGCCAGATCGCATCGACCGCTGACGCGGTCGTCTTCCTCGACGGGTCCTCGTGAATCAGTCGCCCGGGACGCGCACCGGCCGGAACGTACCCTCCTGCCAACGGGCCAGCGTGTAGACGAGATCCGCGAGCCGGTTGAGGTAGGGCACGACCTGACTCTCGGCCTCGAGCCAGCCCGCACTCGTGGCCGTCACCGCTTCGCGTTCGGCGCGACGGACGACGGCCCGCGCGAAATCCAGCGCGGCAGACACGCGGTTCTCGCCGGGCACGACGAACTCCTGCGGAGGTTCGAAGCGCGCCGTGACGTCATCGATCAGCGGCTCGAGGGCCGTCACCATCTCGGCCGTCACCCGCGACACGCCGGGCGCCAACTTGGACCGGTTGGCCGGTTCCGTTGCGAGCTCGGCGCCGGCCACGAACATCTCCCGCTCCAACCGGATCAGGATCCCGTCGAGCTCGCCGTCTCGCTCGGCGTCTCCCCGCGCCAGCCCGAGCGCGGAGACGGCCTCGTCGATCGTGCCGTACGCCGTGGGGCCGGGCGCGTCCTTGGGAACCCGCCCGCCGTAGAACAGACCGGTGGTTCCATCGTCGCCCGTGCGCGTGTAGACCTTCACAGTGCCCCGGAGTGTACGACACCTCCCGTTTCCGGCCGGGATGCGACGCCTCACGTCGCCGGCGTTCCTCGTCGGGACGCCGTTTGCAATCGCGACGATTCGGGTGCTCGCCCACATCCGCCGTCCCTATGTGACCGTCTGGGACCAGGCGCTCACCGAGATCTGGATCCGCGACGTCGGCCGTCACGCGGTGACGCTCGGGCCGTACTCACGATTCGGATGGTTCCATCCCGGGCCGCTGCTCTATTACCTGCTCGCGTTGCCCTACCGGCTCTCCGGAGCTCGATCGAGCGGCCTCGTGCTCGGCGCGGTCCTCGTCAACGGCGCCACCGCCGTCGCCATCGTGACGGTCACGAACCGTCGCGGCGGCCGGCGGCTCGCGCGATGGACCGTTGTCGCGCTGCTCCTGTATCTCCGCGTGCTCGGTCCGATCTTGTTGCACGACGTGTGGAATCCATACGTCACCATTCTCCCGTGCTTGCTGTTCGTCCTCCTGCTCTGGTCGTTCGCGTGCGGAGACCGCTGGGCGCTTCCATTCGCGGCCGCCGTTGCGTCGTTCCTCGTGCAGTCTCACGTCGGGTACCTCCCCGTTGTCGCGGCCGGCGGCGCGACCACGGTTGCCGTGACGGCCTGGAGCATCCACCGGGGCACGGACGACTCGTCGTGGGGTGACACACGACGCCCGGTGCTCGTGGCCGCGGTCGTGGGCCTCGTGTTGTGGATCCCATCCATCATCGAGCAGTTGCGTCACTCGCCCGGCAACCTCACCAGGATCGCCCGGTTCACCTCCGCGCACGGCTTCGAACAGCCCTGGCACGCGCTCCGCGACCTCTGGGTCTCGGACACGGGCGCGTTCGCGGCGTCACTCGTCGGCCGGCATCCCAAGGTCGGGCTCGACGGCGCCGACTACTTCTCGAACTGGCCCGCGCTCGTCACCGTCGTCGTCCTGGCGCTCGGGCTGGTGCTCGCGATTCGGCATCGCGTGCACGATGCGATCGCGCTCGGCATCTTCGCGATCGTCTTCGCGCTATCGGCAATGTTCGCGATCTCGCACATCGTGGGTGGCGCGTTCGAGTACATCCACAAGTGGGCCACGCTCACCGGCTTCTTCGGCTTCTTCCTCGGCGGCTGGATGTTGTGCACGCTCGCGTGGGAATCCGAACGGTGGTCGAAACGCTTCGACGGCGTGCTCGCCGCGATCGTGGGCGATCGCGACGTGGCCGCTTTCGTTGCACCCGGGAGCCGCCGCATCGCCCATCCGGACGGCATCTCGATCTTCGTCAGCCCGGCCGCTCCCTGAAATCCCAGGTCGGAGACTCGGAGCCCGTCCGGTAGCCTGGTACCCATGTCGCAGTTCCTGACCGCTTTGACCGAACGCGTCCTCGTGTTCGACGGCGCCTTCGGCACGTGGATGCAGGCCCGTGATCTTGGTCCCGACGACTTCGGCGGCCTCGAGCTCGAGGGTTGCAACGAGATCCTCGTGGCCACCCGCCCCGACCTGATCCAGGACCTGCATCGGTCGTTCTTCGACGTCGGCGTCGATGCCGTGGAAACCGCGACGTTCGGAGCCTTCCCCGTCGTGCTCGACGAGTACGACATCGCGGAACGCACGGTGGAGCTCAACGAGACCGCGGCGCGTCTCGCCAAGGAAGTGGCGCACGGGTACTCCACACCGGACAAGGCGCGCTATGTGATCGGCTCCATCGGCCCGGGCACCAAGCTTCCCTCGTTGGGTCATATCCGATTTGCGGACCTGCGCGACGCGTACGTCCCGCAGGTGGAAGGGCTGCTGCGCGGCGGCGTCGACGTGCTGCTCGTCGAGACCGTGCAGGACCTTTTGCAGGCCAAGGCCGCGATCGTGGCGTCACGGCGCGCGATGGCCTCCACCGGCATCACCGTCCCGATCATGGTCCAGGTGACGATGGAGACCACCGGCCGCATGCTGGTGGGCTCCGAGATCGGCGCCGCACTCACCGCGCTCGAAGCCATGCGCCCCGACGTCATCGGGCTCAACTGCGCGACCGGCCCGAACGAGATGACCGAGCACCTGCGCTATCTCGCGCAGCATTCGCGGACGTTCCTGTCGTGTCTTCCGAACGCGGGCCTGCCGTCGATCGTCGACGGCCACACGCATTACGACCTCACGCCACCGCAGCTCGCCGACGCGCACGACCGGTTCGTGAACGAGTTCGGGCTCAACATCGTCGGTGGCTGTTGCGGCACGACACCCGAACACCTCGGCGCCGTCGTGGAACGCATCGGCACGCGCGCACCGGCCGCACGCACACCCGACTTCGAGCCCGGCTGCTCGTCGATCTACAGCCACGTGCCGTTCCACCAGGAGCTGGCGTATCTCGCGGTCGGCGAACGCACGAACGCCAACGGTTCGAAGAAGTTCCGCGACGCGATGCTCGACGCCGACTACGACACGTGCGTCCAGATGGCGCGGGAACAGGTCAAGGAAGGCGCGCACGTGCTCGACGTGTGCGTCGACTACGTGGGCCGGGACGGTGTGGCCGACATGGACGAGGTCGCGGGTCGCTTCGCCACCCAGGCCAGCCTGCCCTTGGTCTTCGACTCCACCGAGCCGCAGGTGGTGGAAGCCGGTCTCCAGCACCACGGCGGCAAGGCCCTGGTCAACTCGGCCAACCTCGAGGAGGGCGACGGCGAGGGCAAGCGCATGGACCGCGTCTTCCGCCTGGCGCGGGAGTACGGCGCGGCCGTGATCTGCCTCACGATCGACGAAGAGGGCCAGGCGCGCGACGCCGACTGGAAGCTGCGCGTCGCGCGTCGCCTGTACGACATCGCAACCGAACGCTATGGGATCGACCCCACCGACCTGATCTTCGACCCCCTCACCTTCCCGCTCAGCGCCGGCACCGAGGACCTGCGCGGCGACGCCATGGAGACGATCGAAGCGATCCGCCGTATCAAGGCGGAGCTACCCGGCGCGTCGACGATCCTCGGCCTGTCGAACGTGAGCTTCGGGTTGAAGCCCGCGGCCCGTCACGTACTCAACAGCGTCTTCCTGCACGAGTGCCGGGAAGCGGGTCTCGACGCGGCCATCGTGCACGCGGCCCGCATCCTCCCGATGCACAAGATCGACGCCCACGCACGCGAGGTCGCACTCGATCTCATCTACGACCGGCGCCGGGACGACTACGACCCGCTCACCGAGTTCATGGCCCTGTTCGAGAACGTGGAGGCCGGCGCCGTCGAACGCGAGGACCGTTCGGGCTGGTCCGTCGAGGAGCGGCTGAAGCACCGCATCATCGACGGCGACCGCGACGGTCTCGAACGTGATCTGGACGAAGCCCTGTCGTCACGACCCGCGCTGTCGATCGTGAACGACGTCCTGCTCGAGGGGATGAAGGTCGTCGGCGAGCTGTTCGGGCGGGGCGAGATGCAGCTCCCCTTCGTGTTGCAGAGCGCGGAGACGATGAAGACGGCGGTCGCGCATCTCGAGCCGCACATGGAGAAGGCCGATGCCGGCGGCAAGGGCATCGTGGTGCTCGGCACCGTGAAGGGAGATGTGCACGACATCGGCAAGAACCTCGTGGACATCATCCTCACCAACAACGGCTACGAGGTGCACAACATCGGTATCAAGGCACCGGTGACCGCGTTCATCGACAAGGCGCAGGAGGTCGGCGCGGATGCCATCGGCATGAGCGGGCTGCTGGTGAAGAGCACGCTGATCATGCGCGAGAACCTCGAGGAGCTCAACGACCGCGGCCTCGCCGATGTTCCGGTTCTCCTGGGCGGCGCGGCACTCACGCGCTCGTACGTCGAGGTTGACCTCCGCAAGACGTACCAGGGGCGCGTGTTCTACGGGAAGGACGCCTTCGAGGGTTTGCACACGATGGACGTCCTCATGGACGGCAAGCGCAACGGCAATCTCGATCCGGAGTTCGGTCGCGCGCTCGGTGGGCGCAAGCTGCCGCCCCGGAAGAGCGAGCTCGACGCGGCGGCGGCCCCGGTGGAGATCCCGGCCCGTTCCGACGTCGCGACGGACGCCACGATCTTCGATCCGCCGTTCCTCGGAGCCCGGGTCGCCAAGGGCATCTCGCTCGACGAGATCGCGACGTACATCAACGAGACCGCGCTGTTCCGCAACCAGTGGCAGTTCCGGCCGGAGAAGGCATCCGGGAGACGAAGCGGAGGCCTGGTCGGAGACCGGGAGGCCGGAGCGGAGCTCGACCCGAAAGCCCGGGAGAGTGACGACGAGTTCAAGACGCGGGTTCGTTCGACGTTGCGGGACATGCTCCAGCGCGCGAAGTCGGAGGGCTGGCTCGTGCCCGCGGTCGCGTGGGGGTACTTCCCCGTCAACGCCGAGGGCGACGACCTCGTCGTCTGGACCGACGACTCGCGATCGACGGAGCGCACGCGGTTCCACTTCCCGCGCCAGCACAAGGACCGCTTCCTGTGCATCAGCGACTTCTTCCGCCCGGTCGATTCCGGTGAGCTCGACTACGCCGCGTTCCACGTGTGCACCGTCGGCTCCGCGGCGACCGAGCGCGAGCAGGAGCTCTTCGCGGCCAACCAGTACCAGGACTATCTGTTGACGCACGGCCTGTCCGTCGAGATGACCGAGGCGCTCGCCGAGCTGTGGCACCGGCGCATCCGTGAGGAGTGGGGATACGCCGACGAGGACGGTCCTTCGATCGCCGGGTTGTTCCGCCAGCAGTACCGCGGGTCGCGCTACTCGTGGGGCTATCCCGCCTGTCCCGATCTCGAAGACCAGGCGATCGTGGCCGAGCTGTTGGAGATCGACAAGATCGGTGTAGCGCTCACCGAGGAGTTCCACCTCGTGCCCGAGCAGAGCACGTCCGCGATCATCGTCCCCCACCCGGAGGCGAAGTACTTCGTGGTGTAGGAGCGTGGACTCTGCGCTCGGCCTCGAAGCCCGGGTCAGCGGATCCCGGCGCGCAGCAGCTCCTGCCAGCGGGGCTCCGAGACGGCGGCGGGCGCGGTGTCGTCGATGAACTGGCTCAGCACCCGAACGAAACGCTCGGGGTCCTCGCAGTGCGGGTAATGACCGACACCTTCGAAGATCTCGAGCCGGCTCCGGGGAATCGCATCGTGGGTCAGGTGCGCCTGGTGCACCGGGATGATCGGATCGTGATCACCCCAGACGATCAGCGTCGGAACCTCTGATGCGAGATACAGCTTGTCGTGCGCGCTGATGCGCTGCCCGTTGTGATCGATCACGGCCCGCAACGTCTGCAGGAACGCGACGCGCGTCTCGGCATCCGCCAGTGAGTGATAGCTCTCCCACGTCTCACTGAGCTGGCGGCCCGGGGGGAATCCCAACCGCCGGAACACGTTCGCTACCGCGACGCCGGCGTTGTGCATCCAGTCCGTGCACGCGATCGGCAGCACGAGATCGGCGCCGGGCAGGGTCAGGAGGCGCAACAGGGTGTTGACCTCCTCGCCGAGACCTCCCGACGACACGAGCACCATGCGCTCGCACCGCTCGGGGAATTGGTACGCGAACTGCATGGCGACGCCGCCGCCGAACGACTGGCCGACGATCGTCGCGCGGTCGTGGCCGAGCGCGACGAGAAGATCGCGGATGCCGCTGGCGAATGCCCCCAGGGAGTAGTCGCCGCGCGGCTTCGCCGACCGTCCGTGTCCCAACATGTCGGGCGCCACGACCGTGAACCGCTCGGCAAGCTCCGGCATGACATACCGCCAGGTTCTCGAGCTCCCCGCCATACCGTGCAGGAGCAGGAGCACGGGACCATCGCCGCCCGCTCGGAACCCGACGTCGTGGCCGTGGATCGAGAGCTGCTGGAGCTCGAAGTTCGACATGCCGGCCTCCACCGCCGAGGTACGAGCCGACCTTACTCGCCGGTAACCGGGGGGCACCGATCGGCCCGGACCTCGCTACGGTGCCAGCACCGCCCGGGCCACGAGGTCCATGCCGAACCCGGTGAGTATCGCCAGGTAGAGCAGCCCCGTGGCGGCCATGACGGCCGAGTAGTACTGCTCGCGCAGGGCCAGCCACGTGACGGCGACGAGCGCGATCGTAAAGATCGCGCAGGCGATCCACACCCATCCGAGCAGCCCGTCATATCCGTCGGATACGGTCCCCGTGAACACCTGGACCATGCCGACGGGCCAGAGGAACACGGCCACCTCGAACGGCCACACGACGGCCGTCCACCGCACGAGCTCCTGGATGGCGTCTCGAGGGAGTCCGGGCTGCACGAGGTACCAGTGGCCCAGGAGCATGGCGTCGGTGATCACGCCCAGGAATGCCGCACCCACCAGCACCCGCGCCAGCGACAGCGCGTACGGACCCCCGCCGGAGGCGGCGGCTCCACACAGTCCGATCACCCCGCAGAGCGGTCCGACGAGGTCGAGCGCGGGCGGGAACCGACCGAGGTCGCGTCGCACCACCGAGACGAGCAGGGCGATCAACGCGCCCGCGAGGAGACCCGCCGCTCCGGCGAGCAACACGCCGGAGACGGACGCGGCACCGGCGACGATCGCGATCACGGTCAGCACCCCGTAGACCGATCGCAGCAACCAGCCGTACCCGAGACCCACGACGCGGTGGCGGGTCGTGACCCACGCGAAGAACAGCCCGCCCGTCGCCCATTGCACCAGGACCGTCGAGACGTCGAGCTTCATCGGTTCGGCCTCTATTCGACGATCGCGAGCTCGCGCGGCGCGAGGTTCAATCGTTCCGGGCCATCGGGCGTCGCAACCACGATGTCCTCGAGCCGGAGCCCGAACCGGCCCTCGAAGTAGACGCCGGGTTCGATGCTGAACGCGTGGCCGGCAACGAGTGGCGTCGTGTTCCCGGCCACGATGTACGGATCCTCGTGGGCGTCGAGACCGATGCCGTGACCGGTCCGGTGGATGAACCGTGCGCCCAATCCCGCGGCGTCGATGATGCGCCGCGCGGCCGCGTCGACGTCTTCGCACGGCGTCCCGACGGTCGCCGCAACGACCGCGGCTTCCTGGGCCTCGCGCAACACCTCGTACGCGTCGCGCACCTCGGCCGGAGGCTCGCCGATGCTGAACACCCGGGTGATGTCCGAGCAGTAGCCGCGCATCGTCCCGCCGAAGTCGCACACCACGACGTCGCCGGGTTCGATGACCCGATCCGATGCGTCGTGATGGGGGCTCGCCCCGTTCGGTCCGGACCCGACGATGGCGAAGTTCACGCGCTCGTGCCCGCGCTCGACGATCCGATCGGCGATCTCCCGGTGCACGTCGAGCTCGGTCCGCCCCGCGAAGGGACGCTCCCGCATCTCGCCCGCGATCTCGTCCACCGCGTGTGCCGCGGCCCCGAGCGCCTCGATCTCCGCGGCGTCCTTGACCGCTCGCAACGGACCGACGACCTCAGAAGCCCGGCTCCAACCACGACCGGGAAGCTGCCGTTGCAGATCGATGACGAACCGCGCCCACGTGTGGTCGCCGATCGCGAGGCCCCGCGCGTTGCCGACGAGCCCGGCGACGACGGCCACCGGATCGTCGGTCTCGCCGTAGGCGATCAGCTCGACCTCCTCCAGCGGTCCCACTCGGGGGGCTTCGAGGCGGGGAACGACCAGGTACGCCTCGGCGTTCGCGCGCACGACGAGCATCGTGAGCCGTTCGAGAGGCATCGCCTCGTAGCCGGCAAGGTACGGCAGGTCGGCACCGACCGAGCACAGCACGGCATCCACGCCGAGCTCGTGCATTCGGGCGCGGGTGCGCTCGAGCCGTTGTGCATGGATGCCCACGGCCTCAGCCTACGGGTCGGCCCCGGTAGATTGCGGGCTCGTGGCCCCTCGTGTGCTTCGGCCCTTGACGCGTGCGACTCGCCGTCTCCTCGAGCTCGGTGCCCGTCGCCCGCGCCTCCGATCGGTGATGGCGCGGACGAGCGAGGAGCTGGAGACCGCGCTCGCGACCGTCACCCCCGACATGTACGGCGGGTCGTATTTCGGCGAGGGTCGTGACCCGCTCGACCGGATGGGCCTCTCCGGGTACGAGCGCTACGACCGCCAGTCGAGCAACGCCGACGCGGCCGCGTACCTCGTGTGGAAGTGGTTCGATGTGACGCGCGTCCTCGACGCGGGTTGCGCGTTGGGATTCGTCGTCGAAGCGCTGCGTGAGGTCGGCGTCGACGCCCGCGGTGTCGACATCAGCCACCACGCGGTGACGCACGCGGCGCCGGGGGCGCTCGGCCACGTGCGCCAGGGCAGCCTCACCGAGCGTTTGCCGTTCCGGGACGGCGAGCTCGAGCTGGTGACCGTCCTCGAGGTGCTCGAACATCTCTCACCCGACGATGTCCCGGCCGCGCTGCGCGAGCTCCGCCGGATCGCGGGCGGGTACGTACTCGCGACGATCCCGTCGTTCGGACCGAACGTCTCGGGGCGCGACGGCTGGTACGAGGGCAAAGTCCGCCCGGATCGACTCGCTCACTATCAGACGCTCGACCCGTCGTTCGCCGGACCGATCCCCTTCGCCGACCTCGCCGTCGACGCACGGGGCGAGCCGACCGAGGGCCACCTCACGATCGCGTCGTACGCGTGGTGGCAACAGTCGTTCGAACACGCCGGCTTCGCGCGCTGCCACGACACCGAGCGACACATGCACGTGGACCTCGCGCGCTTCGGCCTCACCGAGTTCTGGAGCCTGTACGTGTTCCGCGTGCCGGGCGTCGGCGAACCGACCGCGCCGGTACGTTCCGGCCACGAGTGCGAAGCGCAGGAGAAGCGCTGGCACCTCGACGAGCGCACCGGCAACCCCGACGACGTCGCCGCCGCTCTCTCCCGCCTCTCCCGCTGACGCTCCTGCCGAGGATGCGTTGAATCCGGCGCCTCGACGACCGGCATTCAACGCATCAACGGACCTTCGGGGGTCAGAGGGGCCAGCCGGCGAGGCCGTCGACGCTCCTGGCGTTGCGGGTGCGCCGATATTCCTCGAGACCTTCGGCGCCCTTGCGCGCCGACCAATCCGAAAGCTCGCTCCGCTCTCCCTGGTACTGCATCAGCGGTACGGCGAACCCGCAGGACGTCGACACCCGGTCCACGTCGACACGTATCACCGACCGCACACCGTCGTGTGCGGGGAACCGCCGGCGCAGATCGTCGAAACGGTCGTCGTCGGAGATGACGACCTCGCCGCGACCCTGGAGCCGCACGATCTTGGGCCGCCCCTCGAACGCGCAGAACATGATCGTGATGCGACCGTTCTCGCGGAGATGGGCCGTGGTCTCGATCCCGCTGCCGGTGAGGTCGAGGTACGCAACCGAGTGTTCGTCGAGGACGGCGAAGCTGTCGAGCCCTTTCGGCGAGACGTTGACGTGCCCGTCGAGCGCGAGCGGTGCCGTCGCGACGAAGAACATCGGCTGCGCGCGCAGGAAGCCGGCCAACTCGTCGGAGATGCCGTCGACCGTCTTTCCCATCGCGTCAGGCCCCCACGGTCGACGCGGGTGGGCTTTCGGCGTTCGCGACGGCCTGCTTCGCGTGGTAACTCGACCGTACGAGCGGCCCGGACTCCACGTGCGCGAAGCCGAGGGATTCGGCGAATCCACCGAGCTCGGCGAACTCGTCGGGATGCCACCACCGGGCCACCGGGAGGTGCTGGTCCGAGGGGCGCAGGTATTGGCCCAGGGCGAGGATGTCGACGCCCACGTTGCGCAGATCGGCGATCGCGCCACGGACCTCTTCCTCCGTCTCGCCGAGCCCGAGGATGATCCCCGACTTGGTGACGAGCCCGGCCGATTTGGCCCGGGCCAGCACCGTGAGCGACCGAAAGTACGCGGCCGACGGGCGCGCCGCGCGCTGCAACCGCGCCACCGTCTCGAGATTGTGGTTGAGCACGTCCGGTCGCGCGTCGAACATCGTCGCGAGCGATTCCGGATCACCCTTGCAGTCGGGGATCAACACTTCGACGCGCGTCCGCGGACTGCGGGCGCGCACGGCCCGGATCGTGGCCGCGAACACCGACGCACCGCCGTCGTCGACGTCGTCGCGCGTCACACTCGTGATCACCGCATGTTCGAGGCCCAAGCGCTCGACGGCGTCGGCGACGCGCCCGGGCTCGTCGAGATCCAGCGGAAACGGGTGCCGGGTGTCGACGAGGCAGAATCCGCACGCCCGCGTGCACCGATCGCCGAGGATCATGAACGTCGCCGTGCGATCGTTCCAGCACTCGTAGATGTTGGGGCAGGCCGCGTCCTCGCACACCGTGTGCAGATCGAGCGAGCGCATCAATCTCTTGGTGTCGCGGTAGCTCTCCCCGAGATTCGCCTTGACCTTCATCCACGCCGGCCGGCGAGCGCCGGGATCGACCTCCTCGCGCACGCCCGCCTCCGCGCGCCGCCCGAGCAACCGTACGGGCACCCGGGGTTGGGTGGAGAGCCCGGCGTCGACCGACGACGCCTCAGCTTGCCTGCCGGAGGAGGAGAGCGACGACGGGTTCTCCGCTGCGCCAAACGCCGAGCGCGTGAACGCCGAGAGGTCGGACGGCTGCTCGCGCCACACGACGTCCTGGCGGGCTACGGACAACGCACCGAGCTCGGCGGCGAAGCTCTGCACCACGATATCGACGACGCGCCGCATGTCCACGCGCTCGCCGAGGAGCCGGGCGATCGACGTCACGCCCCTGTCTCGAATACCGCACGGCACGATGTGGCCGAACATGGCGAGATCGGGGTCGACGTTCAGCGCGAAGCCGTGGCGGGTACGACCACGGGCGACCTTCACGCCGATTGCCGCCACCTTCTCGTCACCCACCCACACCCCGGTGAGCTTCGGGATGCTCCGGCCCTCGATCCCCAGCTCGCACAGCGCCGCGATCAGCACGCGCTCGAGCGACCGCACGTACGCGACGACGTCCACGACGCTGTCACGCCATTCGGGGAGCGTGAGGATCGGATAGCCCACGAGCTGACCGGGACCGTGATAGGTGACGTCGCCGCCGCGGTCGGTGCGCACGAGCTCGGCCCCCACCGACGCCGGCGGTTGCAGGACGTTCGCGAGCTCGGCGCGCGTCCCGAGCGTGTAGACGGGTGGATGCTCGAGGAGGAGCAGGTAATCGTCGGAGGCGCGCTCGTGGAGCGCGCGCTGCAAGTCCTCGGCCTCACGATACGGCACACGGCCGAGCCAGCGGACCTCGAGATGCCTCACGCCAGCTCGGATTCCCAGTCCCGCTGTTCGATCGCGTCCTTGATCGCGCGGAGGAACGCCGACGCATACGCGCCGTCGAAGGCACGGTGGTCCCAGGCCAGGGCCAGCACACCCACCGGGTGCACCGCGATCGCGTCTTCACCGTCGGGCCCTTCGACCACCACGGGACGCTTCACGACACCGTCCGTCGACAGGATCGCCACCTGGGGCTGGTTGATGATCGGCAGCGTCATGTACGACCCGAACGGGCCGGGATTGGTGATGGTGAACGTACCGCCCATGATCTCATCGGGCAGCAACCGCTTGCTGCGCGCCCGAGTGGCGAGATCGAACACCTCGCGAGCGAGCAGCCGCAGCCGTTTGCCGTCGGTGTCGCGGACGATGGGAGCAAGCAAGCCGTGGAAGTCGAGGTCAACGGCGATGCCGACGTGCACGTCGTGGTGCACGATCAGGCTCTGCCCGTCGATGCTGGCATTCACCTTCGGGTAGTCGGTGATGGCATCGCACACGGCCCGAAGGATGAACGGCAGGTACGTGAGCGAGAAGCCTTCGGCTTCCTTCCACTCGCGCCGGTGCACGCGGCGCACTCGATCCACGCGGTCGAAGTCGACCTCGACCGACGTGTACACGTGCGCGCTCGTGGCCTTCGACCGCACCATGTGCTCGGCCGTGAGGCGCCGGATGCTGTCGAACGGGATGACTTCATCGCCTCGCGCCGTGCGGGGCGACGGCCCGGATACCGAGGGCGCGGCGGCGGCACGCGGCAGGCTCGCACGGTTCGCCTCCGCGTGAGCGAG
>Ga0209048_10001463_pt1 | contig 24301 bp, 23 predicted proteins | sample FrelakmetCRP12CR_FD_187146 | JGI IMG/M metagenome (GOLD analysis project Ga0209048, IMG submission 187146) | Freshwater lake sediment microbial communities from the University of Notre Dame, USA, for methane emissions studies - CRP12 CR (SPAdes)... | ecosystem: Environmental > Aquatic >... | reverse complement strand
AGCACCGCGACGGCGAGCGCGCGGACCGCGGCCCGCGCACGCTCAGCGGGCGACGAGCGTGTATTGCGCGACATCGGTGGTCCCGCTCAGGAAGCCGGCAATGCAGTACGCGAGATAGAAGCGCCAGCAACGGACGAAGCGGTCGTCGAAGCCCTGCGCGCGCACGGCGGCGGCGTTCGCGTCGAAGGCCGCCAGCCAGCGCGCCAGCGTCTCGGCGTAGTCGTGCGCCATCGCGTGCACCGCGACGACGTCGAGCCCGGCCCGGTCCGTCCCGGCGCCGATGCGCGACGGCGAGGCGAGCATGCCGCCAGGGAAGATGTACTGCTGGATGAAGTCGGACTGCGTGCGGTAGCGATCGAACCGCGCGTCGGCGATCGTGATGGCCTGCACGCAGGCGCGGCCGCCCGGCGCGAGCGCTCCGCGCAGCGCCGCGAAATACGCGGGCCAGTACTTCTCGCCCACCGCCTCGAACATCTCGATCGACGCGATGCCGTCGTAGGTGCCGCGCTCGTCGCGGTAGTCCTGCACGCGCAGCGCGACGCGATCGGCGAGCCCCGCGCGGGCGATCCGTTTCCGCGCGTACTCCGTTTGCGCGTCCGACAACGACAGTCCCGTGACGCGGTAGCCCGCGCGCGCGGCGAACTCGGCGAAGCCACCCCAGCCGCAGCCGATCTCCAGGATGTGCGCGCCCCGCGGGAGCGCGAGCTCGGCGAGGATGCGCGCGTACTTCGCCTGCTGCGCCGTCGCGAGCGGCTGCGCGAAGTCGCCGCCGAAGAGCGCCGACGAATAGGTCATCGTCGGGTCGAGCCAAAGCCGGTAGAAGTCGTTGCCGAGGTCGTAGTGCGCGACGATGTTGCGCTTCGCCTGGCGCCGGCTGTTCGCGTTCAGCCAGTGCCGAAGGCGGAAGAGCGCGCGCTGCCACGCATGGCCGTAGAAGGCGCGCTCGAGCGCCGCCTGGTTGCGCGCGAGGACCGTGAGCAGCGCGGGCAGGTCCGGCGTGTCCCAGCGGCCGTCCATCCAGGCCTCGGCGAAGGCGACGTCGCCGCCGGTCAGGACGTCGCGCGCGAACGGCCAGTCGTGGAACCGCAGTTCCCCGCGGTCCGCGGCGTCGCCGCCGGGACCGAACCGGTGCGTGCGGCCGGCCGGGTCGGTGACTGCGAGCTCGCCGTGCGCGAGGCGTGCGAGCAATGCGAACAGGATGCGCACGGAAGCGGGCGTTCCCGGAGCCGCACGCGGCGCCAGGGTCCGGAATGGGCGCAGGTCGGTGCTTTGGTAGCTGGTCATCGTCGTGCTATCGGGAAAGTGATGCGCGCGGCGGCGCGGGCTTCGCGAAGAACGGCACGCGCTTGACCCAGAGCCGCAACGCCTGCCAGTGGATCCGGGCGATCACGCCTGCCGTGAACAAAGGATAACGCCAGACGACGCCGCTTGCCGTGCCGGGGTTGACCGGCTCCGCGCGGCCCGAGATCCACGTCTCGAGCAGCGGCTCCGGGCCGTCGTCGTCGAAATGATCGATGCGCGCGAGCCAGCGCTGCGCGCCGAAGTGGAAGCGGAACGCGTAGCGGCCCTTGACCTCGCAGAACGGCGAGACGTGGAAGACCTTGCGCGCGCTCAGCATCCGGCCGCTTTCGAGCGCGGCGCCATCCGCGTCGGCGAGCAGATAGAGATGCCGCTCGCCGAACGTGTTGCGCACTTCGCACAGTACCGCGCGCACGCCGCCCGACCGGTCGTGGCATACCCAGAAGCTGACCGGGTTGAACACGTAGCCCAGCACGCGCGGAAAGGCGTGCAGCACGATCTCGCCGTCGGCCGCCACGCGCTCGCCGGCGAGCAGCGCGCGGATCCAGGGCTCGAGCGGGCCGCCGTCGCAGGGGCCGTGGTCGCAGTCGTGGAAGGAAACGAGTCCGCGCCGGTTGCGCGCGATGCCGCGGCGCTCGAGCGTTGCCAGTTGCGACAGCGGCAGGCGCAGGCAGAACGCCGGATACGTGAAAGCGTTGCGCGCGGGGCGCGTGCGCCGGTGCGTCACCTCGCCGTGGATGAACGCCGTCATGGCCGCCGGCAGCGCGCGCACGTCCGCCGGCGGCTCGGCGACGGGCAGCGCACCAGGCTTCCGGGCCAGCATCGCGTGCTCAGGCTGCGGCGCGCTCGGGCTGCGCGAGCGGCCGCGGCGCGGCGGCGTGGCGCGCGATCCCGGCAGCGACCGCGTGCGCCGACCGCAATCCGTCTTCGTGAAACCCGTACCCGAGCCACGCACCGGCGTACCAGGTGTGGCGCAGCCCCTGCAGCGCGGCGAAGCCCGCCTGGGCGTCGAGCGCGGACGCGTCGAGCAGCGGGTGCGCGTACTCGAACTCGTCGATCGTGCGTGCCGGATCGGGGTCGAACGGCGGGTTGAGGGTCACGATCACCGGCGCCGCAAAAGGGAGCGGCTGAAGCTTGTTGATCAGGTAGCTCACGGCGACGGAGCGCGTACCCGCGCCGTCGGCCGCCTCCAGGTAATTCCAGGCCGACCAGGCGCGGCGCGACCGCGGCAGCAGCGCGGTGTCGGTGTGCAGCACGACCCGGTTGGGCTGATAGCGGATGGCCGAGAGCAGGCGCGCTTCGCCCGGCGTCGGGTCGGCGAGCAGCGCGCGCGCCTGGTCGCTGTGGCACGCCAGCACGACCTCGTCGTACTGCTCGATGCGCCCCGCGGTTTCGACGGCGACGCCGTGCGCGCCGCGCCGGATGCGCCGCACCGGCGTCGCAAGGCGCACGTCGGAGAGCCGTGCGGCGATCTGCGCGACGTACGTGCGGCCGCCGCCCCGCACGGTGCGCCACTGCGGGCGGTCGAGGATGCGCAGCAGCCCGTGGTTGTGGCAGAAGCGAAGGAACGTCGGCAGCGGGAAACCGGGAATGTCCCGTTTCGGCGACGACCAGATGGCCGCCGCCATCGGCAGCAGGTACCAGTCGCGGAACGGCGCGCCATAGCGTCCGGCGTCGAGGAATTCGCCCAGCGTGACCGGCGGCAGTGCTCCGCGTTCGACGAGCGCGGTCGTTTCGCGGTTGAACCGCACGACGTCGCCCAGCATCTGCCAGAAGCCGGGCCGCAGCGCGGAGGAGGGCTGCGCGAACAGCGCCGCGACGCTCGTCCCCGCCCACTCGAGCCCCGCCGCGTCGATGCGCGCCGAGAACGACATGTCGGAGGCGACGCTCTCGATCCCGAGTTCGTCGAACAGCGCGACGAGCTTCGGATACGTGCGGTCGTTGAAGACGAGGAAGCCGGTGTCGACCGGCGCCGTCACGCCATCGATCGTCACGTCGACCGTGTGGGTGTGGCCGCCGAGGCGGCCGTCCGCCTCGTACAGCGTCACCGCGTGCCCCTGCTTCTGCAGCAGCCATGCGCTACCCAGTCCGGCGATGCCGGCCCCCACGATTGCGATGCGCAAGATCGGTCTCCGTCCGGCCGCCGGTTGCTGTTGCCGAATCCGGGCGAGCGGCCGCACGCCTGGGATCGATCGGGTGTTGGCGCTGCCCGGCGGGTCGCGCCGTCAGGACGCGGGCTTTTCGGCGAGCAATCGCTCGACCTCGAGCGCCAACTCGCGTCCGTCCGGTTCTACGTCCGAGCCGAAGCTCTGGATGCGCCGTCCGTTGCGGTCGACGAGGTATTTGTGGAAGTTCCACTTCGGCGCCGCGCCGGATTGCGCGATCAGCTGCGCGTAGAGCGGGTTCGCGGCGAGCTTCGACACCGTCGTCTTCTCGTACATCGGGAACTCGATGCCGTAGGTCGTGCGGCAGAACTCGGCGACCTGTTTGTTCGTTCCGGGCTCCTGCCCGCCGAACTCGTTCGAGGGAAAGCCGAGCACGACCAGCCCGCGGTCCTTGTATTTGCGATAGAGCTTCTCCAGCCCCTCGTACTGGTACGTGTAGCCGCAGAGGCTCGCCGTGTTCACGACCAGCAGCACCTTGCCCCGGTACTGGCACAGCGACTGGGCCTCGCCGGTCTGCAGCCGGTTGAACGTGTGGTCGAGGAGCGCGGGGCAGCCCGCGGACTCTGCGGCGGTTGCCGGCGTGGCAACGAGCCACGCGCACAGGGTGAGCGCCGCTGCGGCGAGCGCCGTGCGGCGGCAGCCCGACGCGGGCGCTTTCGTGGGGGTCTGTTTGTTTGGCATTGTCCTGGACACCGATTGATTCATGGCCCATCTTAGGGTCTAATTCGCTACTTGTCAATTCGGTGTCCTGGACAAAACATGGGCTCGGATGCGCCTTCACTTACATTGAGCATCAGCGCGGTCGAGCGCGAGACGGGGCTGTCGAAGGACGTCCTTCGCGTCTGGGAGCGGCGTTATGGCTTTCCGCGGCCCGGCCGCGACGGCAATGGCGAGCGCGCCTATGCGGCGGCCGACGTCGCGCGGCTCCGGACGATCAAGCGGTTGATGGACGCCGGGATGCGACCCGGCCGCATCGTCCATGCGTCGCAGGGGGAGCTCGACGCGATGGCGAGCGCGCGCGTCCCGCCGCGCGGCGGCACGAGCCTGCCCGAGCCCGAGCACGGCATCCTGGCGGCGCTGCGCCGCCACGACGCGGCCGGGTTGCAGCATGCGCTCGCGACGCTGCTGATGCAGCAGGGCCTGCAGAAGTTCGTGCTGGAGTCGCTCACGCCGCTGCACCACGCGATTGGCGACGCGTGGACGCGCGGCGAGCTGCAGATCTTCGAGGAGCATCTTTACACCGAGCAGCTGCAGGTGGCGCTGCGCACGGCGATCAACGCGTTTCCACGCGCCACCGGGACGCCCCGCGTGCTGCTCACGACTTTCCCCGGCGAGCAGCACGCGCTGGGCCTGCTGATGGTCGAGGCGCTGCTCGTCCCCGAGGGCGCGCAGTGCATCTCTCTCGGCGCGCAGACCCCGCTCGCGGACATCCGCGGCGCGGCGCTCGCGCACGGCGTCGACGTGGTCGCGCTGTCGTTTTCGGCCGTGTTCCCCGTGCGGCAGGCGACCGACGGACTGGCAGCGCTGCGCCGCCAGCTCCCGCCGTCCGTGACCCTGTGGGCGGGCGGCGAGATGACCCGCCGAGTGCGCCGGGCGCTGCCCGGCGTGGAGCTTGTCCCGGACCTCGCCGCGTCGCTCGAGGCGCTGGCGAGCTGGCGCGAGCGCTGGCGGGAGGCCACGCCGGCCCAGTACAATGCCCGCTGACCTGAGGGGAACAACGATGCTGTATCCCGAACTCTTCCGCGCGCTCGAGGAGGTGCGGTGGAGCCTCGAAACGGACGTCCCCTGGGACGCGTTCGACGGCGCGCTCCTGTCCGACGCGCACGCGCGCACGATCAAGATGAACGCGATCACCGAGTGGTCGGCGCTGCCGGCGACCGAGATGTTCCTGCGCGACAACCGGCACGACAGCGATTTCAGCGCGTTCATGTCGGTCTGGTTCTACGAGGAGCAGAAGCACGCGCTGGCGCTGATCGAGTACCTGCGCCGGTTCCGCCCCGAATACGTCCCGACGGAGGCCGAGCTCCACGCGGTGCGCTTCGAGTTCGATCGCGCGCCACCGCTGGAGACGCTGATGCTGCACTTCTGCGGCGAGATCCGGCTCAACCACTGGTACCGCCGCGCCGCCGAATGGCACGCCGAGCCCGTGATCAAGCGGATCTACGAGCTGATCGCGCGGGACGAGGCGCGCCACGCGGGCGCGTACCTGCGCTACATGAAACGCGCGCTCGAGCGCTGGGGCGACGAGGCGAGGCATGCATTCACGAAGCTCGGCGTGCTGATGGCGAGCCCGCGCCGCGCGGGCAAGCCGCTGCATCCGACGAACCTGCACGTCGCCCGCGAGCTGTTCCCCAACGACACCGTGCAGAGCCGCCTGCCCGACCCCGGCTGGCTCGAGCGCTGGCTCGACAGCCAGATCGATTTCGACCGCGAATGGGAGAAGCGCGTGATCGCGATGATCCTGCACAACCTGTCGTCGCTGTTCGGGCAGACGTTCGCCTCCGTCCAGGAGCTCAACCGCTACCGCAAGTCGCTCGCGGCGGCCTGAAGCCCGCGGCCTGGCCATGAGCGCCCTTTCGGTCCGTGTCTGGCGCAGTGGCTCGGGCGGCTCGGGCGGGGCGTTCGTCGGCTACGAAGTCCCGCGGCTTCCGGCGCAGACGGTCCTCGACGTCGTCACGCACATCCAGCGCCGGCAGGACGCGACGCTCGCCTACCGCTTCGCCTGCCGCGTCGGCATGTGCGGTTCCTGCGCAATGACGGTCAACGGCCGCGCGCGCTGGACCTGCCGCACGCACGTCGAGGCCGTCGCCGGCGACGGCGAGCTCGAGATCGCGCCGCTTTCGAACCTGCCCGTGATCCGCGACCTCGTCACCGACATGAGCGAATTCTTCGACAAGTGGGCGCGCGCGAAGGGGCAGTTCGTTCCCGCCGGGACGCGCGATGACGGCTTCGCGCGCATCGCGCCGGCGTCGAAGGAGCGCCGCGCGATCGACGCCGCCATCGAGTGCATCGGCTGCGGCGTCTGCTATGCGAGCTGCGACGTCGTGGGCTGGAATCGCGCGTATCTGGGGCCGGCGGCGCTGAACCGGGCCTGGACGCTCGTCAACGACCCGCGCGACAGCGCGCGCACGGCACGGCTCGCCGCGGTCGCCGGCGATGCCGGATGCCACGCGTGCCACACGCATCAGAGCTGCACCGAGCGCTGCCCTAAGCAGCTCGCACCGACTGCGTCGATCGCCGGCCTCAAGCGCTTGACGGCACTCGCGGCCCTGAGAGGGGAGGTTGCATGATATCCGCGCGCGCGCAGTCGCTGCTCTGGCTCGCGCAGCGCGTGAGCGCCGCGGTGCTCGCCTTCTGCATCGTCGTGCACCTGGCGACGATGATCGTGGCGGTGCGCGGCGGTCTGACCGCGGCCGAGATCCTGGGCCGCACGCGCGGCAGCGTCGCATGGGCCGCGTTCTACGGCGTCTTCGTTCTCGGCGTTGCTGTCCACGCGCCGATCGGACTGCGCACGATCGTCGCCGAGTTGCGCGGCTCCCACGGTCGCGGCATCGACGTCGCGATGCTCGCGTTCGCGGCGCTGCTGCTGGCGCTGGGGCTGCGCGCAGTCGTTGCGGTCACGATGGGACGGAGCGCTTGAACGGGATCGCGGTCCGGCGCAACGACTGGCGCGCGCGCCGCCGTGCCGGCTGGTGGGCGTTCGCCGTGCATCGACTGTCGGGCCTCGCGCTCGCGGTCTTCCTGCCGGCGCATTTCCTCGTGCTGGGTCAGGCGCTCGACGGCGCGCAGGCGCTCGACGCCATGCTCGCCTGGACGGAGCAGCCGCTCGTCAAGGCGAGCGAGGTCGCGCTCGTCTTCCTGCTCGCGGCGCACCTGACCGGCGGACTGCGTCTCCTGCTCGTCGAGTTCGGCGGCTGGCGGGCGTCGTGGCAACCGGCGCTGATCGCCGCCGCCGGCGGCCTGGCAACGCTCGCGGCGCTGCTGTTCGCGCTGAACCTCGCGTAGGCCGGCGATGCGGATCGCGCCCGAACGGATCGAGGACGCTGCGAAGGAGCTCTACGTCCGCGCGCTGAAGGACCTGCCGCCGGACATCAAGCGCGGCTTCGATGCGCTCGCTGCGCGCGAGACCGGCGCCACGGCGAAGGCCGTGCTCGGCACGATGATCGAGAACATCGCAGTCGCCGAGCGCACCGGCAACCTGCTGTGCCAGGACACGGGCATCCCGATCTACAACGTGACGATCGGCCGCGCCACCGACGTCGACGGCGTCGCGCTCAAGGCGGCGATCCGCCGCGGCTGCGAGCGCGCGACCCGCGAATATCCGCTGCGCTCGTCGATCGTCCACCCGCTGACGCGGGAAAACGAGCACACGTCGTGCGGCATCGGCGTGCCGGTGATCCACGTCGACTTCTCCGACGCGTTCGACGGCCTGCGCATCGAGATGATCCCGAAGGGCAGCGGCTCGGAGAACAACTCGTGGTTGCGGATGGCGGTTCCCGCCGAAGGTGTCGACGCGATCAAGACCTTCGTCGTCGATTGCGTCCTTGCCGCCGGGGGCAAGACCTGCCCGCCGACGATCGTCGGCGTCGGCGTCGGGGGCACCGCGGACCTGTGCGTGCACCTCGCCAAGCGGGCGGCGACGCGGCCGCTCGGCTCGCGCTGCGCCGATGGCGAAGGCGCGCTGCTGGAGGAGCAGCTCTCGGCTGCGGTGAACCTGCTGGGCGTCGGGCCGCAGGGGCTCGGCGGCGACGCGACGGCGTTCGCCGTGCACGTCGAGCTCGCGGCGACGCACATCACGATGAACCCGGTTGCGGTGAACATGCAGTGCCATTCGGCGCGCCGGGCGAGTGCGTTGCTCGCCGGCGACGCCATCGAGTACGGGTACTGAGCGGGCGCACGGATGTTCATCGGCCTTTTGAGCGGCGCGCCAGACGCGCGATGACGGCAATGGCACACCACGCCTTCACGATGCCGGTCACCGAAGCGCAGGTTCGCGCGCTCGCGGTCGACGACACGGTCATGCTCGACGGAACGCTCTACGGCATCCGCGACGCGACGCAGATCGCGCTGTTCGATCGCGGCCGGGCGACGCGCTTCGACCTCGCCGGGCACGCGGTCATCCACACGGCGCCCAACGTGCGGAAGGTCCCGCCGTCGCCGGAGCATCCGGCGGGCTATGTGCCGCTGTGCGTCGGCACGACGACCAGCATGCGGATGGAGCGCTTCACGCGGCCGCTGATGGCGCAGTGCGGCGTGCGGATCATCATCGGCAAGGGCGGGCTCGGCGCGGCGTCGCTCGCGGCGTTCCGCGAGCTGGGGGGCGTCTATCTCGCGATCGTCGGCGGCGCGGCGGCGCTCGAGACGACGTGGATCGAGGCGATCGAGGACGTCGACCTCGACGATCTCAACCCCGAGAGCCTGTGGAAGTTCCGCGTGCGCGGCTTCGGACCGCTCCGCGTCGCGATGGACAGCCGCGGCGGCAATCTCTACGCGGCGGTCGACGCGGAGGCGGCGGCAAACCGCGCGGCGGCGCTGGCCGCCCTGGGCGTGCGGACGCCCCGCTGATGCGCGGCGCGCCTTCAGCGGGGAAACGCGGGCGCGATGGCCTTTCGCCTTGGCAGCATCCGCGCGAGCGTGGCATCGCGCGCGACGATGTGATGCCAGACGGCGGCCGCGACGTGCATCGCGACGAGCGCGGCCATCGCCCACGCGAGCACCTCGTGGACGTTGATCGCGGCACGGGCCAGGTTGCGGTCGGGGGCGAAAAGCTGGGGAAGCGCGAGCCCGACGAGGTTCGGGTCGTGACCGCGCGCGCCCGCCACCACGTAGCCCGCGACCGGCACGGCCGCCATCAGCACGTAAAGGCCGACATGCGCCGCGCGCGCGGCGCGCTGCTGCCATGCGGGTCCGTGGACGGGCAGCGCGGGATTCACGATTCGCCAGCCCAGCCGAACCATCACCAGCGCGAGCACCGCGAGTCCGAGCGACTCGTGCACGTCGATCACGAGACCGCGCTCGGCGCTTCCCCGCGGAAAGGCATCGACCAGCTCTGCGCTGGCGAACTGCAGCGCGACGAGCGCGAAGATCGTCCAGTGCAGCGCCTGGGCGATCGCGCCGTAACGCTCGTCGGTGTTGCGCCATTGGACCATCGCTCGTTCGCTCGTTTCCTTCTTGGCCTTAAGGGCAGACATTTTCGGCGACGGGGAGTTCCGCGGCAACACCGGAACCGTTCCGGCAGCGCACGGGCAGTCGCGTGAGAACGCAGCGCACCGACCTGCTGATCCTGGGCGCCGGCGGTGCGGGGCTCTTCGCCGCGCTGCACGCGAAGCGGGCGAATCCCGCGCTCCACGTCACGATCGCCGTCAAGGGCCTCCTCGGCAAGTGCGGCTGCACGCGGATGGTACAGGGCGGCTACAACGTCGCGCTCGCGGCCGGCGACTCGGTCGAGCGCCACTTCATGGACACGATCGAGGGCGGCAAGTGGCTGCCCGACCAGGAGCTCGCCTGGGCGCTCGTCACCGGGGCGATCGAGCGCATCCACGAGCTCGAGAACGAGCTGGGCTGCTTCTTCGATCGCAACCCGGACGGCACCATCCATCAGAAGGCATTCGCCGGGCAGACGTTCGACCGCACCGTGCACAAGGGCGATCTCACCGGCATCGAGATCATGAACCGGCTCGCCGAGCAGGTGTGGGCGCGCGGCATCCATCGACTGGAAGAGCACCGCGCGCTCGACTTCGTCGCCGCTGCGGACGGGGCGCTCGCCGGCGTGCTGCTCGTCGACATTCGCACCGGCGAGTACGTGTTCGTGCAGGCAAAGGCGGTGCTGCTCGCCACCGGTGGTGGTCCGTCGATGTACCGGTTCCACACGCCGTCCGGCGAAAAGAGCTGCGACGGGCTCGCCATGGGGCTGCGCCTCGGCTTGCCGCTGCGCGACATGGAGATGGTGCAGTTCCATCCGACAGGTCTCCTCGCCGGGCCCCACACGCGGATGACCGGCACCGTGCTCGAGGAGGGGCTGCGCGGTGCGGGGGGCTGGCTGCTCGACGGTGCGGGCGAGCGCTTCATGCAACGTTACGACGAGCGCGGCGAGCGGGCGACGCGCGACATCGTCTCGCGCGCGATCTTCGCCGAGATGCGCGCCGGGCGCACGACGCCCAATGGAGGCGTGTACCTCGGCATGGGGCACCTCGGTGCGGACAACGTGCGCCGGCAGTTCAAGGGGATGGTCGAGCGCTGCGCCGACTGCGGCTTCGACCTCGCGGCCGGCCGCGTCGAGGTCGTGCCCACCGCGCACTACATGATGGGCGGCGTCGAGTTCGCGCGCGACTGCACGACCGAGCGCCACGGTCTCTTCGTCGCCGGCGAGGATTCGGGCGGCGTCCACGGCGCGAACCGGCTGGGCGGCAACGGCGTCGCCAACTCGACGGTGTTCGGCGGCATCGCCGGCGACACGATGGCCGCGTGGCTCGCCCGCGACGGCGCCTGGCGCGAACCGGACGCCGCGGCGCTCGCAGCCGCAACTGCACGGGCCGAGGCGCCGTTCGCCGGCAAGCGGACGAGCCCGGGCGCGCTCGAAGCGGTCCGCGAGAAGCTGTCCGCCGTGATGTGGGACGACGCCGGCATCGTCCGCGACGCAGCGGGCCTGGCCCGCGCGGCGGCGGAGCTCGACGTCCTCGCGGCCGAGCTCGCGGCGACGGGCATCGACGGCGGCGAGCGCGCGTTCAGCCACGCGTGGCACGACTGGCTGAACCTCGCGAACCTGATCGCGGTTTCCGGCGCGATTGTCGCGGCGGCCACCGCGCGCACCGACTCGCGCGGCGCGCACTACCGGTCGGATTTTCCGGAAGAGGGCGATCCCGCCCGGTCGGCCTACATCCGCGTGCGCGCCGACGGGCAGCGCGGCTTCACGGTCGAGCACCACCCCGTCGCCTTCACCCGCGTGCGTCCGGGCGAGTCGCTCGTTCGCGAGCAGACCGGCTAGCGGACGCCCACCTGCCACGGATAGCCGAGCGCCGCCCACTGCGCGCGTTCCCGGACAAGCAGGTAATCCGTCAGCGGATGCGCGGTGAGCCAGCGCCGGGCAATCCCGATCCGGACGCGCCGCGCGACCGCGAGCTCGATGCGCGGGACGGCGATCTTCGTCCGCGCGTGGTGGAACAGCACGGCGAGGCGCAACGCAATGACGGCCGCACGGTTCTGCTCATCGGAGAGGGAGCCCTCGATCTTGGCGAGTCCGCCGCGGCAGCCGTAGACGAGCAGCGCCAGCCTGCCCTGCTCGCCGGCCGAGAAGCCCGGCATGTCGGCATTCTGCAGGATGTAGGCGCCGTGCTTGTGAAAGCCGGTGTGCGACACCGACATCCCGGCTTCGTGCAGGAGCGCCGCCCATCTGACCAGCTGCTCGTCCGCGGGATCGGCCTTGGGCACGGCGCGCCGGTACAGCACGGCCGCGAGCTCGGCCACCCGCGACGCCTGCTCGCGATCGATGCCGTAGCGGTCGATGAACCGCTCGACCGTCACCGCGCGCGCATCCTCGTCGAACGAGCGCCCGAGAAGATCGTAGAGCACGCCGAGACGCAGCGCGCCGCCCACCGGATCGATGCGCTCGACGTCGAGCTGCGCGACTGCGGCCGCCATGATCGCGAAGCCACCGGCGAGCACGGGCGCGCGCTCCCCCTTCAGCGCATTGAGCTTGAGGCGCGACACGTGACCGGCCGCGACCAGGTGCCGGCGCAGCCGCGCGAGCCCGGTCGGCGTGATCCCGCCTGCCGAGAATCCGTTCTGCACGAGGATGTCGGCGAGCGCCACCGCGGTGCCCGACGACGCGTACGCCTCATGCCAGTGGCTGCGCCCGAACTCGCGCGCGATCGCCTCGATTTCGACGCGCGCCACGGTCTCCGCCGCGTCGAGTGCTCCGGGCGCGATCGTCCCGCCACCGAAGAACTGCTGCGTCATGCCGACGCAGCCGATCTTCAGCGACTCCAGCCGCTCCGGCTGCAGGCCGCGACCGATGATGAACTCGGTGGAGCCGCCGCCGATGTCGATGACCAGCCGGGGCTCGTGCGAGCGGGGCAGCTCGTGCGCGACGCCGAAGAAGGTCAGCCGCGCCTCCTCGTGCCCGCTGATGACGTCGATCGGCAGGCCGATCGTCCGCTCGGCACGCGCCAGGAATTCACGTGCGTTGACCGCGACGCGAAAGGTGTTGGTCGCCACGACGCGCACCGCCGAGGGGTGCAGGCCGGACAGCCGCTCGCGGAAGCGCGCGAGACAGGCGAGCGCGGCCTCCATCGCCGTCGGCTTCAGCCGTCCCTTGGAGTCGAGGCCGGCACCCAGCCGCAGCGTCTCGCGCCAGGTGTCGAGCTGGTAGATCTGGTCGCCTTCGACGCGCCCGATTTCGAGCCGGAAGCTGTTCGATCCGAGGTCGACGACGGCGAGGGTGGTGGGGGCCACGACAAACCCATGCGTGAACAAGGGGGGAAGGCGATCCCGAGCGTAGCAGAAAAATGCCGCGGTCACCGCGCGGCGCGCGCCCCTCGGGGATCCCGCGCAGGGGCTGTCGCGCAGGTGTCATAATTGCCGAGCATGCTCTTCGATCAGCCACGTTCGCCGGCGGCGCCGACGCCGTCGCGCCGCCCCATGAAATCGCCCGCCCCCGCGCCGATCAACCGCGAGCTGTCGCAGCTCGCGTTCAACCGGCGCGTGCTCGCGCTCGCGCAGGATCCGGCGGTTCCCCTGCTCGAGCGGTTGCGCTTCCTCTGCATCGTCGGCAACAACCTCGACGAGTTCTTCGAGATCCGCGTCGCCGGCTTGAAGCAGCAGCTGCTCGCGGGGCTGCCGCCGCCGGGGATGACCGTCCCGGGGCTGCGCGCGCTGCTCGACGCCGTCTCCGACGACGCGCATGCGCTGGTCGCCGAACAGTACCGGGTGCTGAACGACGGGGTCCTCCCGGCGCTGGGGGCCGCAGGGATCCGGCTGCTGCGCCGCGGAGATCTCAGCGCGGACCAGCGCGCGTGGGTGCACGATTACTTCCGGCGCGAGGTGAAGCCGCTCCTGACGCCCATCGGCCTCGATCCCGCGCATCCCTTCCCGCTGGTCGTCAACAAGAGCCTCAATTTCGTGATCGAGCTGTCGGGCCGGGATGCGTTCGGCCGCGAGACGAGCGTCGCCATCCTCAAGGCCCCGCGGCTCCTGCCCCGGATCATTCCCCTGCCGGGCGACGTGGCCGGCGCGGCGAACACGTTCGTCCTGCTCTCCAGCGTCATCCACGAGCACGCGCACGAGATGTTCGAAGGGCGCGAGATCGTCGCTTACTCGCAGTTCCGCGTGACCCGCGACGCCGACCTGTGGTTCGACGAGGAGGAGGTCAAGAACCTGCGGCAGGCGCTCGAAGGCGAGCTTCCGCAGCGCCAGTTCGGGCTTGCCGTGCGGCTCGAGGTTGCCAGCGCCTGCCCGGCGCACCTCGCGCAGCTCCTGCTGACGCAGTTCGAGCTCACCGAGGACGACCTGTACCGGGTCGACGGGCCGGTCAACCTCGCGCGGATCAACGCGCTCGTCGACGCGGTCGACGCCGCAGCGCTCAAGTATCCGCCGTTTCGCCCGAGCCTCCCCGACCGGCTCGAGGAGTCGATGGACATCCTGGCGACGCTGCGGCACCACGACGTGCTGCTGCACCATCCGTTCCAGGCGTTCGATCCGGTCATCGAATTCATCCGCAGGGCGGTCGACGACCCGAGCGTCGTCGCGATCAAGCAGACCGTCTATCGCACCGGCACCAATTCCGTGCTGATGGAGGCGCTGATCGATGCCGCGCGCCAGGGCAAGGAAGTCACGGTCGTCGTCGAGCTCTTGGCGCGGTTCGACGAGGAGGCGAACATCAACTGGGCGGAGCGGCTCGAGCAGGCCGGCGCCCAGGTCGTCTACGGCGTCTTCGGGCTGAAGACGCACGCCAAGCTCGCGCTGCTGCTGCGGCGCGAGAAGGACGCGAAGGGCAGGACGCGGCTGCAGGCCTATGCGCACCTCGGCACCGGCAACTACCACTGGCGGACGGCGCGCCTCTACACGGATTTCGGGCTGCTCACCGCGCGTGCCGACATCTGCGACGACGTGAACGAGGTGTTCCTGCACATCACGAGCCTGGCCCGCGCCCGGCGGCTGAACCGCCTGCTGCTCGCCCCGTTCACGATGCACACGCGGCTGCTCGCGGCGATCCGGCGCGAGGCGAAGCGCGCGCGCGAGGGCAAGGAAGCGCGCATCGTGGCGAAGATGAACGCGCTGCTCGAGGAGGGCGTCATCAAGGCGCTGTACGCTGCGTCGCAGGCCGGCGTGCAGATCGAGCTGATCGTGCGCGGCGCCTGCGCGCTGCGTCCCGGCGTCAAGGGCCTGTCCGAGAACATCCACGTGCGCTCGATCATCGGACGCTTCCTCGAGCACAGCCGCATCTGGTACTTCGAGAACGACGGCCGCAAGGACGTCTGGCTCGCGAGCGCCGACTGGATGGGCCGCAACCTCTTCCGCCGGATCGAGGTCGCGTTCCCGGTGCTCGATCCGGCTCTCAAGGCGCGGGTGATCGCCGAAGGGCTCGTGCCCTATCTTGCCGACAACCGCGACGCGTGGACGCTCGCCGGCGACGGCGGCTACCATCGGGTCGCGACGAAGGGGCGAACGCGGCCGTTCTCGGCGCAGCAGGCGCTGATCGACCGCCTCGCCGGAAGGCTCGAATCCGAAACCGGAAAGGGAGCTGAATGATGGACCTCATCCTGTGGCGTCATGCCGAGGCCGAGCCCGGCGAGCCGGATCTCGGGCGCCGGCTTACGGCCAAGGGCATCCAGCATGCCGAGCGGGTGGCGGGCTGGCTCGACCATCATCTGCCCGCGACGACGCGGGTCCTCGTGAGCCCCGCCGACCGCGCGCAGCAGACGGCCCGCGCGCTGAAGCGCAAGTTCAAGATCGTGCCCGACCTGGCGCCCGGCGGATCGCCTGCGGCGGTGCTGGCGGCTGCCGGCTGGCCGGATGCACGGGAACCGGTGCTGGTCGTGGGGCACCAGCCCACGCTCGGCGAGGTTGCCGCACTTCTGCTGTCGGGCGAGGAAGCGCCGTGGAGCGTGCGCAAGGGCGCAGTGTGGTGGCTGTCGAACCGCGTCCGCAATGGCGAGTCCACGGTCGTGCTCAAGGTCGTCATCGGCCCGGATTTCGTCTGACCCGGCGGCCGCCCGCGCCGCAGTCGCCGTGGCGCGCCCGGGCGGAGGGCACGCCGTGCCCCGCGTTTGGTTCGGCAGTTCCGGCCGCGTCTGCAACATGCGTGTCATGTGGCGCGGCTAATCTGGGTGCGCACGCGCGCTCGACCGATCCGGTGGTGCGCGTACCCATATCGAGGAACTGCCATGCGTTTGACGACTTGCGCCCGCGGGCTCGCCGCCGGGCTTCTCTTGCTGCTGCTTGCCGGCGCTGCCTCCGCCGCGGCGATCTATCCGATCGACCGCGCGCGGATCGTTGCCGGAAGCCGTTTCGACCTCAAGATCGAGTTCGACCGGATCGTTCCGGCGGACGATGTCCGCGTCATGATCAACGGCGTGGACCATGCGACCGTGATCGGGAAGTCCGCGCAATTCGTGGAGAACGACGATGGGGCGAACGCCTCGGCGCTGGTGCTGCGCGATGCGGCGCTCTACGAGCCCGGCCGGTACGTCGTCGAAGCGAGCGCCGCCGGGCAGACGCTGCGCGTGGTCTGGGACGTCTACGGCACGGGGCCGCGCAAGGCGAAGAACGTCATCCTGTTCATCGGCGACGGGCTTTCGATGGCGAACCGGACCGCGGCACGCATCCTGTCGAAGGGCATGAAGGAGGGCAGGTACTACGGACAGCTCGCGTTCGACGACATGCCGCACATGGCGCTGATCGGCACGTCGGGCGTCGACTCGATCATCACCGACAGCGCGAACGCGATGAGCGCCTACACGACCGGGCACAAGTCCAGCGTGAATGCGCTGGGCGTCTACGTCGCGCGCAACAAGGACAATCTGGCGCACCCGAAGGTCGAGACCATCGCCGAGCTGGTCAAGCGGAAGACGAACATGGCGGTGGGCATCGTCACCGATGCCGAGATCCAGGACGCCACCCCCGCCGGCATGTTCGCGCACACGCGGCGACGCTCGGACAAGGACCTGATCACCGAGCAGCTGTTCCTGTCGAAGGTCGACGTGGTCCTGGGGGGCGGGTCCGCCTACTTTCTGCCCCAGACGACACCGGGCTCGAAGCGCAAGGACAACAACGACTTCGTCGACCTTTTTCGCCGCGTGGGTTTCCGCCTCGCCACCGACGACGTGGCGCTCCGGGCGGCGGCGGCCGATCCGGGAACAACCCAGCTGCTCGGGCTCTTCCATCCCGAGAACATGGACGGCGCGCTCGATCGCCACTACCTGAAGAAGGGCACCGTCGAGCAGTTTCCGAACCAGCCCGACCTCACCACGATGACGCGCGCGGCGCTCACGGTCCTCTCGCGCAATCCGGAGGGCTTCGTGCTGATGGTCGAGGCCGGCCTCATCGACAAGTACAACCATCCCCTCGACTGGGAGCGCAGCGTCTACGATACGATCATGCTGGCAAACGCCGTGCAGGTGGCGAAGGACTGGGCGGCCGGCCGCGACGACACGCTGATCATCGTGACGCCCGATCACACCCACGGCGTCTCGATCGTCGGCACGATCGACGACGCCAAGCCGGGTCCCGACATGCGCGACAAGGTCGGCGTCTACCAGGACGCCGGATTTCCGAATTACCCGCCGGCGAACGCGAGCGGGTACCCGGAGCGCGTCGACGTGTCGAAGCGGCTGGCGATGTTCTACGGCAACTTCCCCGACCACTACGAGACCTGGCGGCCCAAGCTCGAGGGGCCGTTCGTGCCCAGCGTGCGCAAGGACAAGGACTTCGTCGCCAACGAACGGTACAAGGACATCCCGGGCGCGGTGCTGCGCGCCGGAAACCTGCCGCGCGGGGCGGACACGGGGACCCACACGGCGGACGATGCGTTGCTGACGGCCATGGGTCCCGGCTCCGAGGAATTCCACGGGTTCATGGAAAACGTCGAGGTGTTCCGCGTGATCGTCGGCGCGCTCGGCCTCGGCCGGCCCGAGTCCGTCGAATTGCCGAAGAAGGCGGTCGCGCCGGCGCTCGGGATGGCGCCGCGATGAGCGTGCCTTCGGAACATGAATCCTGACCGGCGCCGCCTGCTGCATACCGCCGGTACCGGAACGCTCGTCGCCTGGCTGGGGCTCGTAACCGCCCGCGGGGCGCGTGCCGACGGCAATTCCACGAGCCTCGCGTTCAACGACCTCTACAGCGCGCAACGCGTGCTCGGGCTCGAACTGTCCGCGAAGACGCGGTCGCTCGAAGGTCGCCCGGTCCGGATTCTGGGATACATGGCGCCGCCGCTCAAGGCCGAGGTCGGCTTCTTCGTGCTGACGCGGGCGCCGGTTGCGCTGTGCCCGTTCTGCAATTCCGACAGCGACTGGCCGAGCGACATCGTCGTCGTCTACCCGCGCGAACGCGCAGGCTGGGCCCAGGATGGCCTTCCGGTCGCGGTGAGCGGAACGCTCGAGCTGGGTTCGAAGATCGACCCGCGCACCGGGTTCGTGAGCCTCGTGCGCGTCGTCGACGCCGAAGTGCGGACGCTGCGCTGATGGCGGCCCGGATCTTTGCCGGTCTCGGACTCGAAGCCCGCGGTGTGCGGGCGGTCTATGCCGAGCGCGGGCACGATGCCCGCGTCGTGCTGGATATCCGCGAGCTCGCTGTCGACGGCGGCGTGCAGGTGGCGATCTGCGGCGCGTCGGGGTCCGGCAAGACGACGCTCCTCCATATGCTCGCCGGCATCGAGCGGCCCCGGGACGGGGTCATCCGCTGGGGCGCCGTCGAGGTCACGGCTCTCACGGAACGCGTCGCCGACCGCTGGCGGCGCGAGACCATGGGGCTCGTCTTCCAGCAGTTCCACCTGTTCGCGGGTCTTTCCGCGCTAGAGAATGTACTGCTGCCCCTGCGCTTCGATCACTGGTCGATGCCCGCGGAGGCCCGCGCGCGTGCGCTGGAGCTCCTCGAAGGCGTCGGCGTGAGGCCGGATGGAGATGTCGGCACGCTGTCGCGCGGAGAACTCCAGCGGGTGGCCGTGGCCAGGGCAATGCTCCGCAAGCCGGCGATCGTCCTCGCGGACGAACCGACCGCGAGCCTCGACCGCGCGAACGCCGATGCCGTCGCCGATCTCCTTTGCGCGATGTGCCGCAAGGCCGGCGCGACATTGATCGTCGCCACGCACGACCCGCTGCTCGCCCGCCGGCTCGATCGGATGTTCGACATCGTCGACGGCGATCTGCGCCCGTACTCGGTGGACGCCAGTCGGCCGCGCCTCGCGTCCGTCGCATGAATCCGCTGCCGTTGATCGTCGCCGAGCTGCGGCGCAATCCGCTCGGGTGCGTGGCGGTCGTCGCACTGATCGCGGCGGCGGTTGCGCTGGGCACCACGATCAGCGCCACGGAGCGTGCGCTGAGGCTCGCCAGCGCGCGTGCCGCAGACCGATTCGATCTCGTCATCGGGGCTCCCGGGAGCACGACGCAGCTGGTGCTGACGACGGTCTACCTGCAGCCGGCCGCGCTCGAGCTCCTTCCCCCCGGAGTGCTCCTCGACGTGCAGGCCGACCCCGGGGCGGCCGCCGTTGCGCCGATCGCTGTCACCGACTCGTACCACGGATACGCGCTGGTGGGTACGACGGCAGCGTTCGCAGCCGACGCCGGTCGACTGGGCGTCGTTGCCGGCCGCATGTTCGATCGCATCGAGGAGGCTGTCATCGGCGCGGCGGTCGACCTGCCGGTGGGCGGAAAGATCCGGCCGGCGCATGGGACGGCGTCCGACAATCTGCTCGAAGCGCACGAACACGGGATGGAGCTCGTCGTCGTCGGCAAGCTCGAACGGACGGGCACGCCCTGGGATCGGGCGATAATCGTGCCCATCGAGGCGATCTGGGCGATGCACGGGCATCCTTCCGGCGGGCAGGAGGAAAGGACGCCGGTCGGACCCGACAGGCGCCTCGGTCCGCCGTGGACGGCGGCCGCGGTGCAAGGCGTGCCCGCGCTCGTCGTCAAGCCACGCACCGTCGGCGAAGCCTATCGCCTGCGCCAGAAGTACCGCGGCCGTGAAACGACGGCGCTCTTTCCTGCCGAAGTTCTCAATCAGCTGTACTCGATCCTCGGCAACGTCCGCGACCTGATGCGCTGGCTCGCCCTCGCGTTCGACATTCTGCTCGTTGCGGCGGTGCTGCTCGTGATCGTTGCCGTGCTTTCAGCGCGGCGGCAAAGCCTGGGTGTACTGCGGGCGCTCGGCGCGCCACCCTCGTTCGTGTTCGTAATGGTCTGGGTGCAAGGCGCGCTGCTCGTCGGCGCCGGTGTCGTGACGGGCGTGGCGCTCGGCGCGGTGCTCACCCGCGTCGTGAGCGCGATCGCGGGTGACCAGCTCGGACTGGCGCTCGATGCCACGATAGGCGTCCCGGAGCTGGCCTTTGCGGCGGCGCTCCTCGCGGGCGGGTCCGCGCTGGCCGCGCTGCCGTCGCTCGCAACGCTTCGCGTCCCGGTGTCCCGGCTGCTGCGACTGACCTGAGCGCCGCCGTTCGTGGCACGCTCGCCGTCGGCTCTCCCAATCGCGCCGGTGTCGCCGCGAGGCCCCCCTGCTCCTCGTCCGACGATCGTCGGACGACGGCATGCCCTGGCGCATGTTCGTCATAGAACCGCAATCAACGCGTCACGTTGAGCGCCTAGGCTGCGCCGGATTCACTTGCGACCGTCGATTGCGACCAATCCCGTGACTCGGGCCGGAGCATCCCTCCGGTACCTGCCATTCGTTCGAGGAACCCACCCATGAACCCGCCGTATCGAAAGCTCGCGAAGCTGCTGGTCCCCGCCATGGGCGCCCTGGTATTGGCGGCCTGCATAGGCTCCGATTCCTCGCCCGAGCCGGTGACCGTGAAGTTGATCGCAATGAACGACTTCCACGGCAACATCGAGATTCCCGCCGCCAACAACGGTGGCTCGGTAGTCCTCAGGGATCCGGCGAACGCGGCCGGTACCACGGTGCGTACCGGCGGCGCGGCCTATCTCGCGACGCTGATCAAGCAGCTCCGCGCCAAGAACCCGCGCAGCATCGTCGTCGGCGCGGGGGACCTGATCGGCGCGTCGCCGGTGACATCGACCCTCACTCACGACGAAAGCACCGTGGACATCCTGAATCAACTCGGCCTGGAAGTGACCGCCGTGGGAAATCACGAATTCGACCACGGCAAGTCCGAGCTGCTCCGCATTCAGAACGGCGGTTGCTATCCGGGCGGCGCAATCGGCCAGGATACGTGCATCAACGGCGGAAGGTTCCCCGGCGCGTCGTATCTCTATCTGGCGGCGAACGTCGTCGACAGCAGCACGGGCAAGACGCTGTTCCCCGCGACCACCGTCAAGGATTTCGGTGGTGTCGCCGTCGGCTTCATCGGCCTCACGCTGAAGGAGACCCCCAGCGTCGTCACGGCCTCGGGTGTCGCGGGTTTGACATTCACCGACGAGATCTCCACGATCAACACGCAGGCAGCGCAGCTTCGCGCCCAGGGTGCGTCGGCCGTCGTCGTGCTCGTCCATCAGGGCGGACAAACCCTGGCGACGACGCTCAACGACCAGACGTGCCCCGGGCTGTCCGGCGAAATCGTCGCAATCGTCGACGGCTTGAGCAAGGACGTCGACGTCGTGATCAGCGGCCACACGCACCAGGAGTACGTGTGCCAGCGCAACGGCAAGCTGCTGACGCAGACGGGGTTCTACGGCAGCGCCGTGACCGAGATCGACCTGACGATTCAGCCGGGCCAGGGCGTCATGCGTTCCGTGGCGAGCACCATTCCGGTGATCAATGACCTCAATACCTCCGTTCCGGCAGGATATGCGATCGTACAGAAGGATGCCGCAGTCGCCGCGGCCGTCCAGAAATACGTCGACCTCACGGCGACCCTGAAGAATCAGGTGGTGGGCACGATCGCTGCGGATATCACGCGCGCGCTGCTCCCCGGTCCGACACCCAGCCGCGACGAAACGGCCGAGGGCGCGATGGGCGACGTCATGGCCGACGTCTACCTCGCCGGCGGACCGAAGGCCGACATCGCCTTCATCAACCCCGGTGGTGTGCGCGCCGATCTGATCTACAGGAACGGCGGTCAGGTGACCTACGGGGACCTGCTCACGGTCGCGCCTTTCGGCAATGTCCTCGTCACCGCGGACCTCACCGGTGCGGCGCTCGTGCGGCTGCTCGAACAGCAGTGGGAAGCGGCCAACTGCGCCGCAAAGACCGGGGTGAACGGGTGCGGCCGACTGCTGCAACCGAGCAGCACGCTCACCTACAGCTGGGACGCCTCGAAGCCGGCGGGTGCGCCCGACGGCACGGGCAATCGGATCGTGCCCGGATCGGTGCTGGTCAACGGGCAACAGCTGGATGCCGCGAAGACCTACCGGGTCACGTTGAACAGCTTCATGGCGCCCGGGCCCGGCGACAACTTCTCGGTGATCACGAAGAGCGGCAAGAACATCACGAATTCGGGCGTGATCGACATCGACGCCTTCGTCGGGTACATGAAGAGCCATCCCAATCTGCGACCGCCAGCGCCGCGTGTGACGCGGTTCAATTGACGAACGTGCGGGCAGACGGAAGCGGGCGCGTCGCGCCGGGGGACGTGGCCGGGTTCGACGCTCGCGCGCCCCGCGGCGCGAGACGCGGATGGAAACTGGCGTTGGCCGCCGGGTCAGCTCTTGGCATCGGCGCCCTGGCGGCGTACGGTCTGCGCGCGCCGGACCGCAATGCGAACGAACAACTGGTCCACGGAGCGCAACTTGCAGAGCGGCAATGCTATCGGCTCATTCACCACGACACATTCGAGTACCGGGACTGTCTCCGGGGCCTGTTGTTCGCCGATAACCGCCCCGGACCGAAGCGCCTCGGCGTCGAGTATTTCGGCTGGGCGGGCGCGGTCAATTCGGCGCGCGTCGGCATGAAGGGAGCGGAGGCCACGGCAGACGAATTCCTGCACCGGTTCCGCGCTACGCAGGAGGCTCTTGGAATCGACGACAGGCGCCTCTGCGCAGCCATTCCCGGCGACTGTGTCACGCGCATGGCCGTCATGCGGCAAATGGAAGCGGTGCCATCGCGGCCCGCGGACGTGCCGGCCGAGGACGAGACCACCGGGCACGGCCAAGGGCATTGAGCTGCTCACGACATCGTCGGGCATTCAACCAGAACCCTGCGGGCGCAAGCTCCACGCACCCATGGTCTGCGTGGGATCCGCGGTGCGCCTGGATCTTCGTCCTGTTGGTTGAAACGGCCATTTGCCAGTGGCCGCCGCGTTGCGCTGGCCGACACGAGATTGTCACATTGCGGGCCTAGCGTGACGTGTTGCCCGACAAGGAGCCTTTCGATGCGCCTTTCCCTTCCACTCGTTCTGCTCGGTGTGGCGCTTGCCGCGACGGCCGGCGCGCAGACCTACCCCACCGCCAAGGGCACTGCGCGCCACGCAGTGATCGTATTTGTCGACGGGGGACATCCGGAGCTCTACGACGATGCCACGGCACCGACCGTGGCTGCGCTTGCGCGCGCCGGCACGCGCTTTACGCGGGCCGAAGTCGGGTTTCCCAGCGATTCGATGCCCGGCATCCTGGGCCCGCTCACGGGAGCGCCGCCCGCGGTGACCGGCGTACCTTACGACGTGTATTACGACCGCGGCTTCGGCCAGACCATCGAGATCACGGAGGAGATCCACGTTCCCGCGGGCCGCGCGCCCCATGACCTGCTGCGCGTAGGCACGCTCTTCGACGCGGCCAAGGCGAAGGGGATGAAGACGTCCTTCATCTCGAAGCACATCGGCTACGAGATTCTTCAGGGCCGCGGCGGAAAGGGAGTGGACATGCTCGCCTTGCCCGAGCTCGCCACCTACAAGGGCACGAACGCCGAGTTCGACGCGGCCAATTTCGCGTTGCTGGAGGAGCACATTCGCAGCGGATCGGACATCGCGGGCATCTATGCGATCGCGCCGAACTACGCGATGAAGGACAAGGGAATCGGCTCGGCGGAAACACGCGCTTCAATCGCCGCGGTCGATCGCGCGCTGGCCCATCTCGTGGAGTCGCTGCGCGCTAGCGGTCGCTATGACAACACCGTCTTCGTCATCACGTCCGACCACGGGAACTCCGAGACGCCCACCGCGATCGCCAAATCGGGACCGGCCAGCATCACGGGCGTGCTAGAGGCGCGGGGCATCAAGGTCGCGCACGTCACGTATGACAATCTGGCGCTGGTCTATCTGGCGGATCCGGCGCGCCGCGCCGAGGCCGCGACCGTGCTCGAAGCGCCCGAAATGAAAGCGGCGCTCGGGATCGATCGGATTGCGAGCCGGGAAGAACTGATGCGCCTGCAGGCATTTGCGCCCGACCAGATGCCGGATCTGGTGGTCTTGTGCAGACCCGACGTCGTCTATACCAAGGTGCCGTCGAAGAAGCTGGCGGAGCACGGCGGCATGAACCTCGCCGACCGACGCGTGCCGCTGATCCTCGCGGGTCCGGGCATCCGGGCAGGGGTCGTGGTGGACGACGTGGTCAGCACGACTTCCATCGGCCCGACGCTCGCCCGACTTCTCGGCCTTTCGTTACCGGACGCCACGGCACCCGTCCTTGCGCAGGCAATCAAGCCGTAGAGCATTGGGCCTTTGACGAGCGGCGGCGCCTCACCAGGAACGGGAAACCGGCGCGCCGATCCGAATCCCGGCGCGCCGGCGGATCGCCGCC
>Ga0209048_10001462_pt1 | contig 24302 bp, 21 predicted proteins | sample FrelakmetCRP12CR_FD_187146 | JGI IMG/M metagenome (GOLD analysis project Ga0209048, IMG submission 187146) | Freshwater lake sediment microbial communities from the University of Notre Dame, USA, for methane emissions studies - CRP12 CR (SPAdes)... | ecosystem: Environmental > Aquatic >... | reverse complement strand
ATGCCGCTCGCGCCGAGCGACCACGCCTGCGCAAGACCCACGCCGCGCGCGAAAATCGGCACCGGCACCCGCTCGCACAGCGAGGCGAGATCGCGATCCGCCAAAGCCGCGCGCATGACCAGAAAATCGGCCCCGGCCGCCGCCGCACCGGCGGCCTGCGCGGCGTTGCGGCAGAAGACGCCGAGCAGCAGGGAACGCTGCGCGGCGTTCGACCCCCCGGTCGCCGACAGGTCCCGCGGACCGCGATTGCGCACGGCGCTCATCTCGGCGATGCGGTAATGGCGCGTGCCAGTCCGCTGCAAGCGCTCGGGCAGCCGCAGCGCCGCGAGTATCGGTCGATCCGCCGGCAGAAGTTCGGCTTTTAGTAATTCATCGCGGCGGCACCAGCGCAGTTGCTGGCCGTCCAAGCCCTGCGGCTCGCCGCGGTAACGGCGCACCACCCACACGTCGAGCAACACGTCGCCATAGGGGTAGCGGTGGCGCAGCCGCAGCAACGGCCGGGGTTGCCCGATCAAGATACCGAGCTCTTCGCGCAGTTCGCGCGCCAGGCCCGCGGCGCGCGCCTCACGCGGCTCGAGCTTGCCGCCCGGAAACTCCCAGCCGCCCGCCAGGTGTTTGCCCACCGGCCGCTGCGCGATCAGCACGCGCCCGGCGCCATCGATCAATACGCCCGCGACGACATGAATGAGCCGCAATTGCGGGATCCGTTGCAGGGCCGCCCGTTCAACCGCTCGCTTGCTGCAGGGCGCCGTGACAATGCTTGTACTTTTTTCCCGAACCGCACGGACACGCTTCGTTGCGACCCACTTTGGGCACCGCGCGCACGAAGGGCGCGGTGGCCGGCGCCGAGGCCTGACCCGGGCCGGATGCACCGGCGGCGGCGCCCTCGAGTCCCGATCCGGTTTGAATCGGCGATATCGCCTCGGCATGCTGCAGCTGCAGCGCGCGGGCGAGGCGCTCCTGGCGCTCCAGATCCTCGCGCTCGATCTCGGCCTGGCTGCGCACTTGGATGGTCGACACCTTGGTCAAGGTATCGGACTTGATCCGGTCCAACATGCCGGAGAACAGCTCGAACGCCTCGCGCTTGTATTCCTGTTTCGGGTTCTTCTGCGCATAGCTGCGCAAGAAGATGCCCTGGCGCATGTAATCCATCGCCGCAAGATGCTCGCGCCAATGTTGATCCAGGCTGCGAAGCATCACTTCCTTTTCGATGTAGCGCATGAACTGCGGGCCCACGGTGGCCTCCTTCTGTTCGTACGCCGCTTCGAGCGCGGCCAGGAGCTTGGTGCGCAGTCCCGAGCCGTCGCCGCCTTCTTCGGCGCCGAGCCAATCCCGCACCGGCACTACCGGGCCGAAGTCGCGCTCGATGGTCTGCTTAAGTCCCGCGACATCCCACTGCTCTTCGGGTGCACCGCCGGGAATGTACTGGTCCACCAGGTGCGCCACCACCTCCTCGCGAATCCCTTTGACGGCCTCGGCCACATCTTCCGCGGCCATCAAATCGGTGCGCTGCTGATAAATGACGCGGCGCTGGTCGTTGGCGACGTCATCGTATTCAAGGAGCTGTTTGCGCGCATCGAAGTTGTGCTGTTCGACGCGCCGCTGCGCCCGCTCGATCTGCCGCGTCAGCATGCCGCTCTCGATCGCCTCGCCCTGCTTCATGCCGACCCGGGTCATCAGCGACTTCATGCGCGTCGGATCGCCGAAGATACGCATCAAATTGTCTTCGAGCGACAGGTAGAAGCGGCTGGATCCGGGGTCGCCCTGGCGTCCGGAACGGCCGCGCAATTGGTTGTCGATGCGCCTGGACTCGTGGCGTTCCGTGCCGATGATGTGCAGGCCTCCGGCGGCAATCACCTGCTCGTGCCGATTGCGCCACTCCTTCTGGATCTTCTCAAGCGCGGCCTCGTTCGGATTCTCGATGGCGTCGATCTGCGTCTGCGGGCTTCCCCCCAGCACGATGTCGGTGCCGCGGCCCGCCATGTTGGTGGCGATCGTGATCGCACCGGGGCGGCCGGCCTCGGCGACGATGTGCGCTTCGCGCTCATGCTGTTTGGCGTTCAGGACTTCGTGGGGAATCTTGGCCGCGACCAGAAGCTTCGCCAGCCGCTCGGAGGTCTCGATCGAGGTCGTGCCGACCAGCACCGGCTGGCCGCGCTTCACGCAGTCCTCGATGTCCTCGAGAATCGCCTGAAACTTGTCCTGCTCGGACAAGAACACCAGGTCCGAATGATCCTTGCGGATCATCGCCTTGTGCGTCGGGATCACGACCACTTCGAGGCCGTAGATCTGCTGGAATTCGAACGCCTCGGTGTCGGCGGTACCGGTCATTCCGGACAATTTCGAATACAGCCTGAAATAGTTCTGAAACGTGATCGAGGCGACGGTCTGGTTTTCCTCGCGGACCTTCACGCCCTCTTTCGCCTCGACTGCCTGATGCAAGCCGTCCGACCAGCGGCGTCCCGGCATGGTGCGGCCGGTGAACTCATCGACGATGATGACTTCGCCCTGGCGCACGATGTACTCGACATCGCGCTTGTAAAGCGCATGCGCCCGCAGGGCTGCGTTCAGGTGATGCATCAGACGGATGTTGGTGGCATCGTAGAGGCTCTCGCCGTCGCGCAACAGGCCGATCTCCGCCATCAATTCCTCGACCTTCTGGTGACCCTCCTCGGTGAGCGTCGCCTGCTTGGTCTTCTCGTCGACGGCATAGTCGCCGGGGCCGTTTTCCTCCTTCTGCCTGCTCAAGCGCGGTATCAAGGTGTTGATCTTGATGTAGAGTTCCGTGCTCTCCTCGGCGGGGCCCGAAATGATCAGCGGCGTGCGCGCCTCGTCGATCAAAATCGAGTCGACTTCGTCGATGATGGCGAACGACAGCTTGCGCTGCACGCGGTCCTCGAGGCGAAACGCGAGGTTGTCGCGCAGGTAGTCGAAGCCGAATTCGTTGTTGGTGCCGTAGGTGATGTCGAGTGCGTAGGCGGCGCGCTTCTCGTCCTGGGATTGGGCGTTCTTGATGACCCCCACATCCATTCCGAGGAACCGAAACACCGGGCCCATCCACTCCGAGTCGCGCTGCGCCAGGTACTCGTTGACGGTGACCACGTGCACGCCGTCGCCGCTGAGGGCGTTCAGATACGCAGGCAGCGTCGCCATCAGGGTCTTGCCTTCGCCGGTGCGCATCTCGGCGATCTTGCCGGCGTTAAGCGCCAGGCCGCCGATCAGCTGGACGTCGAAATGCCGCAATCCCAGCTTGCGGCGCGACGCCTCGCGCACCAGCGCAAACGCCTCGGGGACCAGGGCTTCGAGCGGCGTCCCCGCCGCAAAGCGCGCTTTCAGCTCCCGCGTCTTTTCTGGAAACTGCTCATCGGCCAGCGCCTGCACGCTCGACTCGAGGGCGTTGACGGCCGCAACCGTGCGGCCAAATTCCTTGATGATGCGCTGATTGCGGCTGCCGAATATTTGCGTAAAGAGCTTCCACACGCGGGGGGAATCCTTAAAAAACTGGGTATTGTACGGATAGACCGGAAAAGCGGGAAATCGTTTTGATTTAGGCGTCCAAAACGCTCGAACTTGCGGGCCCGCGGGTCCCGTGGCTCACCGATCGGCGCAGATCTTTGGATCGCCGCGGTCCGAAAAATCCTTGCGGGCTCAGCGATCCTCGCCGATGAACCGCAAAGGATCGACCTGGGTGCCGTTCTTGAGCACTTCGAAATGCAGATGCGGGCCGGTCGAATGGCCGGTCGAGCCGATCAATGCCACGTCTTGGCCCTTGCGCACCATGTCGCCCTGTTTCACCAGCAGCTTCTCGTTGTGGCAATAGCGGGTGGCCAAGCCATTGCCGTGGTTGATTTCCACCATTTCCCCGTAGCCGGGGCGATCGCCGGCGAAAGTCACCAGCCCCGCCGCCACCGAGGACACCATGGAACCTGCGGGACCCGCGAAATCGACGCCTTTGTGGACCGCCGAATAGCCTGTGAAAGGATCGGATCGTTGTCCGAAATACGAGGATATCCAGCCGTCCTGGACCGGCCTGCCTTCCGGGTAGACCTGTTTGTTCAATTCGCGGGTGAGAATCAGGTTCTCGAGCACCCCCAACTGCTGTTCGCGGCTCGATAACTGGTTCTGCAGCTGATCCACCATGGCCGTCAGATTCGGTATCTGGGCCGGCTGACCGTCGGCGCCCTCGGCGCCTCCCATGGGCGGCGGATTGCCGAAATCGAACTCGCCGTCACTCAGATTCGCCATGCGCGTCAAGCGCTTGCCGAGCGCGTCCAGGCGGATCACGTTGCCGTTCATCTGCCCGACGCGCATTGCCAGGGCATTGACCTTTTCCTGCAGCACGCGCCGTACGTCTTCAATCTGCGCCTGCTCGCGCAACAGCCCGGCGGACAAGCCGCCCAGCTGGTCGACGGGGTTCGTGCTGCGGTGCCGCGACCCCAGACCCATGCCAATGGAAAATGCGCCGCCCACGATGACGAATACCAGCGCGACGGCAGCTCCCAGCACCAACGGGTGGCGCAGGTCCAATTGTTTGACACGGCCGGTCTTGCGGCCAACAAATATGACATTCATAGGGAAACAGGTTCCGAAACTCTCATCGGTTGCGCAGCTCCCGGTTGGCTGGTCGACGAAGGGGTTAGACTATGCAGAATACAGTGACTCAAGACAAGGAAATTAAGCACGCTTTATTAGCAGGTTTTCCCCGCACAGGACCGTGCTGCAGTGCGAAAAGATAAACATATCAGAGAGTTGCTGGCGGGTGGTGGCAAAAGACTTGCAGACATCACGCGCCAAGCCCGCGAGCGCTCCGTGGTGCTCGAGCAGGTTCGCTGCGCGCTGCCCAAAGAACTGGCCCAAGCCGTCTGTAGCGCCGGAATCCTCGAGGGGACGCTGACAATCGGCGTGACCAGTGCCGCCTTCGCGTCACGGTTACGTTATGTTACACAGGAACTGCGCAAACGGCTCAGTGAATCGCGCGGGATCGACATTCAAGCGGTACGCATCAGGGTCCTGCCGCCCGGCTCCTGAGCCTAGGCCCGGTAGGGACCCAGGACCCCCCTCAGGGGGCTTTAGGCCTGGGCGGCTGCGGCCGCACCATACGAGATCGGCGCTTCGGCCAGACTCTCGAAAGTCACCTCTTGCCAAGCGCTCTGTTTATTCATGAGCGTGCGCAGCAATTTATTGTTCAGCGCATGGCCGGACTTGTAGCCGCTGAATTCGCCGATCAGGCTGTGTCCGAGCAGGTACAAGTCGCCGATCGCATCGAGAATCTTGTGCTTGACGAATTCGTCCTCGTAACGCAATCCATCTTCATTCAGCACGCGGTAGTCATCGAGCACGATGGCATTGTCCATGTTGCCGCCGAGAGCCAGATTCCGCGCCCTCAAGCCCTCGAGGTCGCGCATGAAGCCGAAGGTCCGCGCACGGCTCACTTCGCGCAAGAACGAGGTGGTGGAAAAATCCATCGAGGCGACTTGCGAATGCTTCTTGAAGGTCGGGTGATCGAATTCGATCTCGAAATTGACCTTGAAGCCGTCATAGGGATCGAACCGCGCCCACTTGTCGCCGTCATCGACTTTCAGGCTCTCGAGAATGCGAATGAAACGCTTCGGCGCCTTTTGCTCCTCGATGCCGGCCGATTGCAGCAGAAATACGAAGGGGCCTGCGCTGCCGTCCATGATCGGCACCTCCCCCGCACTGACTTCCACCAGCGCGTTGTCCACCCCCAGACCGGCCAATGCCGACAGCAAATGCTCCACGGTCGATATTTTGGCCTCGCCGGTGTGCAGCGTCGTGCCCATGGTGGTGTCGCTGACATTCTGGGCGTGAGCCTTGATGTCGACCGGCGGTTTCAAGTCGGTGCGGCGGAACACGATCCCCGCATCGGGCGGCGCCGGACGCAGGGTCATGAGTACCTTCTTGCCGGTGTGCAGCCCCACCCCGGTGGCGCGAATCGAATTCTTCAGTGTGCGTTGATTCAGCATCTATAGGGAACCGGAGTCTCAAAACACTATGTTAACCGGCGCAAAGGTACCACAGGCGGGACACAAGCTTAAAGCCGCAAAAATAGTCATGCCGCACAACACTCACGCGCTCGTTCCGGACACCGATGCGCCGCCCATAAATACGGCGCCCCCCGGGAGTCTTTAAGACTCCCCCCGGGCGCAATATTTAGCGCCGGCCCGAACTAATCGGCCTGCCGGCGCAAGAACGCGGGAATATCGAGCAAATCCTCTGATTCGACATCCGCGCGCAAGCCATCGCCCACCGCGCGCTGGCGCTGCACGGTCGGCTTGTCCAGCATCGCGTAATCGGTCGGCGCCATCGCCGACTTTTGCCGCACCACGCGCATGGTCGGCGCCGGTGCGATCGTCGCCGCCACCGGTTGCGGAGCGACCCGTGTCGCCGCCGGCTTGCCCAAGCCCGTCGCGACCACGGTCACCCGGATCTGATTGGCCATTTCCGGATCGATGACGGTGCCGACCACCACGGTCGCTTCGTCGGAAGCGAACTGCTTGATGACATTGCCGACTTCCTGGAATTCGCCGATGGACAGGTCCATGCCCGCCGTGACGTTGACCAGGATGCCTTGAGCGCCGCAGAGATTGATGTCCTCGAGCAGCGGGCTCGATATCGCCGCTTCGGCCGCTTCGCGCGCCCGATCCTCGCCCGACGCGGCGCCCGAACCCATCATGGCCATGCCGGTTTCCGACATCACGGTGCGCACGTCGGCAAAGTCGACATTGATCAATCCGGGCCGTGTGATCAGCTCCGCGATGCCCTGAACGGCTCCCTGCAGCACCGTGTTCGCCGCCTTGAACGCGTCCAGAAGCGTGGTGTTGCTGCCAAGCACGGTCAGCAGCTTCTGATTGGGAATCGTGATCAACGAATCCACGTATTTGGAAAGCTCGAGCATCCCCTGGTCGGCGACGCGCGAACGCTTGTTGCCCTCCATCTCGAACGGCCTGGTGACCACCGCCACCGTCAGGATCCCGAGCTCCTTGGCGACCTGCGCGACCACCGGGGCCGCACCGGTGCCGGTACCTCCGCCCATGCCCGCCGTGATGAACAGCATGTCGCACCCTTCGATCAATTCGATGATGCGGTCGCGATCCTCCATCGCGGCCTGACGGCCGACTTCCGGGTCCGCGCCGGCGCCCAGCCCCTTGGTGATGTTGCAGCCGATCTGCAGCGAGGTGCGCACCTTCGAGTGCTTCAGCGCCTGCGCATCGGTGTTGATGCAGATGAAATCCACGCCCTCGAGACCTGCTTGCACCATGTGCGAGACCGCGTTGCCGCCGCCGCCGCCTACCCCCAGCACCTTGATGACGGCGCTTTGACTGAAAGAGTCCATTAGTTCAAACATTCAAGTTCTCCTGTCGGTTGAAATCATTGTCATCGGATGCACTCAAAAATTCCCCTGAAACCAGGCCCTCATTCGCTCGATAATCGACTTCATGCCGCCCGCGAGCAGCGGCGCTTCGGTGCGCTGCATGTCCAAATTGCTCTTCGCGTACAGCAGCAATCCGACGCCGGTGGCATGAATCGGATTGCTCACCACGTCCACCAGACCGCTCACGTACTGGGGCACGCCGAGCCTCACCGGCATGTGGAACACTTCCTCGGCAAGCTCGACCGCGCCTTCCATCTTGGAGCTGCCGCCGGTGAGCACGATGCCGGTCGCCACCGACTCCTCCATACCGGCGCGGCGCAGCTCATCGCGCACCAGGGCGAACAATTCCTCGTAGCGCGGCTCGACGATCTCGGCGAGCGTCTGGCGCGCCAACCGCCGCGGCGGCCGGTCGCCGACGCTCGGCACCTCGATGGTCTCGTCGGGATTCGCCAGCTGCGACAGTGCGCAGGCGTACTTGATCTTGATGTCCTCGGCATACTGGGTCGGCGTGCGCATGGAGACCGCGATGTCGTTCGTCACCTGATCGCCGGCGATGGGGATCACCGCCGTGTGGCGGATCGCGCCGCCGCCGAATACCGCGATATCCGTGGTTCCGCCGCCGATGTCGACCACGCAGACGCCCAGATCCTTTTCATCCTCGGTGAGCACGGCGTAGCTCGACGCCAGCTGCTCGAGCACGATGTCATCCACCGCGAGCCCGCAGCGCTGCACGCACTTGACGATGTTCTGCGCCGCGCTGTCCGCACCGGTGACGATGTGCACTTTGGCCTCCAGACGCACGCCGGACATGCCGATGGGATCGCGGATCCCCTCCTGCGAATCGATGATGTATTCCTGCGGCAGCACGTGCAGGATCTTCTGATCGGCCGGGATCGCCACCGCTTTCGCCGCATCGATCACGCGCTCGACATCGCCCTGTACGACCTCTTTGTCCTTGATGGCGACGATGCCGTGGGAGTTGATGCTGCGCACGTGGCTGCCCGCGATGCCTGCATACACCGAATGAATCTCGCAGCCGGCCATCAACTCCGCTTCTTCGACGGCGCGCTGAATCGACTGCACGGTGGATTCGATGTTCACCACGACCCCCTTTTTGAGGCCGCGCGACGGATGACTGCCGATGCCGATGATTTCCAGCGCCCCGTCGGCCTTGATCTCGCCGACGATGGCGACGACCTTGCTGGTGCCGATGTCGAGGCCCACGAGTAAATTGCGGTCTGAACGCTTAGCCATGTCTTTAAAATTATTCCTTCAGGCGTCGGTGTCGTCGGGGCGTTTGGCGTTTGCCGGCGCCTGCATTGCCGGATTGCGCCAGCCGATGGCGAAGCCGTTCGAATAGCGCATGTCCACGTAGGTAATCTCGTTCCAGCGGTGGGCGGCCACCTGCGAAGCGGTACGGATGAAGCGGCCGATGCGCTCATCGACGTCGCGCCGGCCGAGACGCACGGTCACGCCGTTGTCCAAATCCATTTCCCAGGCGCCGCGCTCGTCGAGGCGCAGCGCCGCGATGCGCATGCCCGCTTCCAGCATCCGGCCCTGCGCGGACATATAGCGCTGCGCGACCTGGGACTCGGTGCCCTCGGGTCCGCTCAAGCGCGGCAGCTCCACCGGCACGTGGGCGGCCGCCTTGACGAACAATTCGCCGCGGGTGTTGAGCAGGCCCGACTCGCCCCAGCGCGCGGCGGCGGTTTGTTCGATCACGGTGACGTGCAGGCTGTTCGGCCAGCGGCGCTGGATTCGCGCGTGCATGACCCACGGCAACGCCTCCACGGCGCGCTGGATTTGATCGAGGTCAGCGGACATGAAGCCCGCGTGGGCATAAGGGGCGAGCGCCTGTTCGATCTGTCCGGGCGAGACCCGCTGGAAGCTGCCGTCTATCGAAATGACCTGAACCGGCCGGTCGAGCGCCCAGGCGAGCGTCCCCAGAACGCCGCAAGTCAGCGCCACGATCGCCGCGCGCCGCGCGTACCTGCGCCACTCGACCACGAAGGCCGGCCACTGCCACCCGGACTTCTCGGCTTTGGTCCGATTCTTGAACCGATTGCGGCGGATGAGCCAGTTGAGGTTCATAGGCGCTCCCTCGAAAAGCTGGTCTCGAGCACGCGCCACACCAGCTCCTCGAAATCGATCCCGGCGCGGCGCGCCGCCATGGGCACAAGGCTGTGATCGGTCATGCCGGGTGTGGTGTTGATCTCGATGAAATAGAACCTGCCGGTCGCCGTCTCGCGCATGAAGTCCACGCGCCCCCAACCGCGGCAATCGGTCACCCGGAAGCACTCGAGGGCGGCGGCTTGCAGCTCGGCTTCGTGGCGCTCGTCGAGTCCGCTCGGGCAGTGATATTGCGTGTCGTTGCGGAAATACTTCGCCTCGTAATCGTAGAACTCGGTTGCCGGCTCGATGCGAATCGAGGGCAACGCGGCGTCGCTGAGCACGCTCACCGTGAATTCGCCGCCCGCGACGAACCGTTCGGCGAATACCACGGGATCGACGCTTCTGGCCGCCTCGAACGCCGGCTTAAGATCGGCGGATGTTTTGACTTTGGTGATGCCGACGCTCGAGCCCTGCGAGGCCGGCTTGACGATCATCGGCAGGCCGATGGCGGCGAGCGCCTGCGGGAAATCCGCCGGGCCGTTGAGGACCGCATACTCCGGGGCGGCCAGGCCCGCGCCCATCACGACGCGCTTGGTCTTGAGCTTGTCCATGGTGAGCGCGCAAGCGAGCACCCCGCTCCCCGTGTACGGGATGCCGAGCCACTCGAGAGCCCCCTGCATCACGCCGTCCTCGCCCCCCGGCCCGTGCAGCGCGATCCACGCGCGATCGAATCCCTCGCTCACCAGTTCCTGAACGGGACGCTCGCCCGGGTCGAACGGGTGCGCATTCACGGCGCGCCGCTTGAGCGCCGCCAGCACCGCGTTGCCGCTCAAAAGCGATATCTCGCGTTCGGTCGAATCGCCGCCGAGCAGCACCGCGACCTTGCCGAATTCCTGGGCGCGCTGCGCGCGGCGCGGCTCGGACCAGGCTTTGAGCCGCGTCATGCCGCATCTCCCACGATACGAACCTCGGTGAGGAGATCGATGCCGTGCACCGCGGCCACCTTGCGCTGCACCTCGAGGATCAGCGCTTCGATATCGGCTGCGCGCGCGGCGCCATGGTTGATGATGAAATTGGCGTGCTTTTCCGACACCGATGCATCGCCGATCCGCAGTCCCTTCAGTCCTGCGCTTTCGATCAGGCGGGCGGCATGCTCGCCCGGCGGGTTGACGAACACCGAACCGCAGCTCCATTGGCCGATCGGCTGGGTCTGCCTGCGGCGCTCCAACAGGTCGCGGATGGCGGCGTCGTTGACCCCGGGCCTGCGCTCGAACTCGAGGCGCGCGCCGACGAACCATTCGTCGGCGGGTCCGCGCACGCGGCGGTACCCGATCTCGTAGTCCGCGGGCGCACGCGTGTGGCGCATGCCGCGCCGATCCATGACCTGCACCTCGATCACGTGGGACCAGGTCTCTCTGCCCCAGGCGCCCGCGTTCATCGCGAGCGCGCCTCCGAGGGTGCCGGGGATGCCGGCAAAGAACTCCGCCGGCCCCAATCCCCATTTCACGCATTGCCGCGCGATGCGCGTGCAGGGCACGCCGGCGCCGGCATGAATCCGTGTGGCGCTTGAGCGCTCGAGCGTGCCGAGCGCGCCGTGCGTGGATATCACGGCGCCGCGCAGGCCGCCGTCGCGCACCAGCAGATTGCTGCCGAGGCCGATCCACAGCAGCGGCAGATCGAGCGGCAGCTGGCGGATGAACGACCCCAGATCCGCGGTGTCGCGCGGAATGAAGAACAGGTCCGCCGGGCCGCCGGCGTGCCAGGAGGTGTGCTTGGACATGGGCACGCCGCGCAAAACTCGCGATGCGAATTCCGGCGCAATGTCGTGCGCGCGCGGCGAATTGTTGGTGCCGCCGCTCAAGCCGCCGCTCCCGCCGCGATGCGGCCCTTGAGTTCCTGCGCGATCGCGCCGATGTTGCCGGCACCCATGGTGAGCACCAGGTCGCCGTCGTGCAGCACGCTGCGCAGCGACTCGCCGAGATCCTCGACGCGTTCCACAAAGACCGGTTCGATGAGTCCGCGGCTGCGCACGGCGCGGCAGATGGCGCGTCCGTCGGCGCCGGCGATCGGCGCCTCGCCGGCCGCGTAGACCTCGGTAACGAGCAGCACATCGCACTCGCTGAGCACTCTGCCGAAATCGTCCACCAAATCGCGCGTACGCGTGAAGCGATGCGGCTGAAACGCCAACACCAGACGGCGCGACGGCCATGCTTGACGCACGGCATCGAGAGTGGCGGCCACCTCGGTGGGATGATGCGCATAGTCGTCCACCAGCAAGGCGGACCCGCCCGGCCAATGAATCTCGCCAAGCTGCTGCAGCCGCCGATCGATGCCCTGAAAATTCGCCAGCGCCCTCTGAATGGCGACGTCGGCGACGTCGAGTTCGGTGGCCACCGCGACCGCCGCCAGTGCATTCAGCACATTGTGCAGTCCCGGCAAATTGATGGTCAGGTCGAGCGGCGGACGCCCCGCACGAATCGCCTGGAAGCGCGTTTGCAGTCCGCTCCTCTTCATGGCGACCGCGCGCACATCGGCGGTCGCCGCGAATCCGTAGCTGACGAACGGCCGGGCCACGGACACCTGAATGCTCTGCACGTGGCTGTCGTCGGCGCACAGTACCGCGAGACCGTAGAACGGCAGGTTGTGCAGAAAGTCCACGAAACTCTGCTTGAGGAGCGCAAAGTCGCCTTGGTGGGTCCCCAGGTGATCGGTGTCGATGTTGGTGACCACGGCGATCATCGGCTGCAAATGCATGAAGGAGGCATCGCTTTCGTCGGCCTCGGCCACCAGGTAGCGTCCCGCCCCGAGCCGCGCATTGCTGTCGGCGCTCTTGAGGCGCCCGCCGATGACGAAGGTCGGATCGAGGCCGCCTTCGGCGAGCACGCTCGCGACCAAGCTGGTGGTGGTGGTCTTGCCGTGGGTGCCTGCGACCGCTATCGAGTAGCGAAAGCGCATCAATTCGCCCAGCATTTCCGCGCGCGGCACCACCGGCACGCGGCTCGCGATCGCGGCCGCGATCTCCGGATTGGCGCGGTTGACGGCGCTGGAGACAACCACCACGTCCGCCTGCCCCAAATGCTCGGCGGCGTGGCCCAGGAAAATCTTCGCGCCCAGACGCTCGAGCCGCTGAGTCACCGCGTTTGCCTTCAAATCCGAGCCCTGCACCTCGTAGCCCAGGTTGAGCAGCACCTCGGCAATCCCTCCCATGCCGCTGCCGCCGATGCCGACCAGATGTATGCGATGAATGCGGCGCATGCGGTCGTTCATGCCCGGTCACTCCCCGCCGCGATGCACAGCTCCGCGAGGCGCGCCGCCGCATCGACGTTGCGAGCCGAGCGCGCCGCGACCGCCATCTTGAGCATCCGCGCCCTGTCGGCCGTGAGTTCGCCGATCGACGCGCTCAATGTCTCCGGGGTCAGATCCCGCTCGCGCAGCAGGCGCGCCGCGCCGATCCGCACCATTGCATCGGCGTTCCTGGTTTGATGATCATCGGTGGCTTGCGGCAGCGGCACCAGAACCGCACCCAAACCGGCGGCCTGCAGCTCGGCAATGGTCATCGCGCCGGCGCGGCACAGCGCCAAGTCAGCCCACGCGTATGCCGCGGCCATGTCCTCGATGAAGGGAAGCACCTCGGCCTCGACTTCGAGCGCGAGATAGGCGGCCCGCGCCGCTTCGATTCCGCGCACACCGGCCTGATGACGAACCTGCGGACGGCGCTCCGGAGCGAGGCGCGACAATGCCTGCGGCACCACGGCATTCAGGCGCTGCGCGCCCTGACTGCCACCGAACACCAGCAGGCGCGCCTTGGGTTCGCGGCCCGCAAAGCGCGCCGCCGGCTCAGGCGTGGCCGCGATGTCGGCTCGCACCGGATTGCCGATGGCGCTGGCGTGTGCGCCCGGACGAAAACTGCCGGGAAACGCTTCGAGCACCCGGGTTGCAAAGCGCGACAGCCAGCGATTGGTCAAACCGGCAATGGCGTTCTGCTCATGAATCAGCAGCGGGATGCGCAGCAGCCAGGCGGCGATGCCGCCCGGTCCGCTCACATAGCCGCCCGCGCCGAGCACCACGCTCGGGCGTATGCGGCGCAAGATTCTTAGCGACTGCAGCAGCGCGCCGATGGCGCGAAGCGGCGCCACCGTCCATGCCCAAAGCCCCTTGCCGCGCACTCCCACGATCCGCACCCACTCGATCGGGAAGCCGTTCGCCGGCACCAGCCGCGATTCCATGCTCGCGGGCACACCGAGCCACACGACGCCGACCCCTCGATTGCGCAGTTCCTCGGCCACCGCGAGCGCGGGGAATACGTGCCCGCCTGTGCCGCCGGCCATGATCAGCACCGGACCGCGGATCATCGCGCCGCTCCCGGCACGCGCATCACGGCGGAGCGCGAGCTGCAGCGGACTTCGTGATAAATGCGCAGCAGCACGCCAAGCCAGGCCAGGCTCACCAGCAAACTGCTGCGGCCGTAGCTGAGCAGGGGCAGCGTCAGGCCCTTGGTCGGCAGCACACCCATGTTGACGCCGATGTTCACGCTGGCCTGCAGACCGAGCCAAACGCCGAAGGCAAGTGCGATATAGGCGTGAAACTGCATATCCGCCTGCGCGGCCATGCGCGAAATCTGAAACGCGCGCCACACCAACGCGACGAACAGGGCCAGCACGCCGATCACGCCCGCCAACCCCAGCTCCTCGGCAAGCACCGCAAATACGAAATCCGTGTGCGCCTCGGGCAGATAGAACAGCTTCTGCACGCTGCTGCCGAGCCCGACTCCCAACCAGGAGCCGCGGCCGATCGCGATCAGCGACTGCGTCAATTGAAAGCCGCCGTTGAACGGATCGTCCCACGGGTGCAGGAAGCCGGTGAGCCGCTTCAAGCGATACGCCGAAGTCAGCGCGAGCACTGCGAATGCCAGTGCCGCCGCGCAGACCAGCAAAGCGACGTAACGCAGACGCGCGCCCGCGACGAACAGCACGGCGAAGCCGGTGGCGAACAGGACGGTGGCGGCGCCGAAGTCCGGTTCCAGCAGCAGCAGCAGCGCCGCGACCGTCAGCAATCCGACCGGTTTGCCGAGTCCGGAGAAGGTTTGCGCGAGTTCGCTGCGCTTGCGCACGCAATAGCTGCAGACCCAGGTCAGCACCAGCACTTTGGCGAGTTCGGACACCTGGAAATTCATGGGTCCGATGCGCATCCAACGCCGCGCGCCATTGACCGTGGCGCCGAGGCCAGGGATCAGCACCAGCAGCAGCAGCAGCAGCCCGAACAGGCATAAAGCGAGGCTGTACTTGTCCCACAAACGCACCGGCACGCGCGTGACCACCCACGCGCACAGCACTCCGACCAGGCAGAACGCGAATTGGCGCTCCAGAAAATAAAATGGATCGCCGAGGTCCTTGGCGGCAATCGACATCGAGGCCGAGGTCACCATGATCAGGCCGACCAGCAGCAATGCGGCGACCAGACCGAGGGTGACGGTGTCCCACGCAAACGGCATGCGCTCCCGCGCGCGCACGCCGTAGGACATGGTGGTGGCGCTCATGCCGGCGCCCCTTCGAGCGCGCGCACCGCTTCGGTGAAAACCTCACCGCGATGAGCGTAGTCGCGAAACATGTCGAGGCTCGAGCAGGCGGGCGACAGCAGCACCGTCTCACCCGGCCGCGCGGCGGCGGCGGCCGCGCTCACCGCCGCTTCCAGGGTCGCCGTCCGCTCGATCGAGCATACATCCTTGAGCGCGGCCGCGACGGCCGGCGCGTCTTTGCCGATCAGCACCACGTGCCTGACCTTGCCGTCGAACGCCGCGGCGAGCGGCGCGAAATCCTGGCCCTTGCCCTCGCCGCCGGCAATGACGACCAGCGGCCCACGCAGGCCCGAGACCGCCGCGATGGTCGCACCCACGTTGGTGCCCTTCGAATCGTCGATGAAGCGCACGCCGGCGATGTCGGCGATCCACGCCGAACGATGCTTCAGGCCCGGAAAGGATTCGAGCGCGGCCAGCATCGCGGGCAGCTCCAAGCCGGCGGCCTCGCCGAGCGCCAGCGCCGCCAAAGCGTTGGCGGCATTGTGCAGGCCGCTGATCTTCATGTGCGAGGTATCGAGCAGGGGTTCGCCGCGGCGCGCCAACACGGTGCTCTTGCCGCTCTCCAGGAGCGAGAAATCGACGTCGGAGCGCCGGGTGGAGAATGTCACGACGCGCGCCCCGTCGCGGCGCATTGCCGCCACCAGGGGATCGTCCGCGTTCAGCACCACCGTAGCAGCCCTGGCGAATATTCGCGACTTGGCGCGCGCGTAGTCCTCGATCGAGGCGTAGCGGTCCATGTGATCCGCGGTGACGTTGAGCACCACGGCGGCCTTGAGCGCCAGCGAGTAAGTGGTTTCCAGCTGAAAACTCGACAGCTCCAGCACATACAGGTCCGCAACCGGCTGCTCCAGTAAATCCAAGGACGGGACACCCAGATTGCCGCCGGCGAGCACCCGGCGCCCGGCGGCCGCGGCCATCGATGCGACCAAGCTGGTGACCGTGCTCTTGCCGTTGGTGCCGGTGATGCCGATGACCGGTGCGCGCACCGCGCGGGCGAACAGCTCGATATCGCCCAGCACCTCGATGCCGCGGGCCCGCGCCTGCGTGGCAATCGGCTCCTCGAGCGATACGCCGGGCGACATCAGCACCTGCGATGCGCCGTCGAGCAGCGACAGATCAAAGCCTCCCAGTCGGATGTCGAGCGTCCTGGCGAGTGCGCCGAGTTCAGTGAGCCCCGGAGGGGCCGTGCGCGTATCGGTGGCGGAGGCGGCAATCCCGCGCTTCGCCAGAAAGCGCAAGCACGAAGCCCCTGTCTTGCCGAGACCGACCACCACGCTTGTCATCAGCGGATCTTCAAGGTGGCAAGACCGGCCAACACCAGCACGAAGCTGATGATCCAGAAGCGCACGATGACCTTTGGCTCGGACCACCCCTTGAGCTCGAAATGATGGTGCAGCGGCGCCATGCGAAAGATGCGCTTGCCGGTAAGCTTGAACGAGGCCACCTGCAGCATCACCGAGACGGTCTCGAGCACGAACACTCCGCCCATCACGGCGAGCACGATCTCCTGCCTGACGATCACCGCGACGGTCCCGAGGGCGGCGCCGATGGCCAATGCGCCGACATCGCCCATGAATACTTCGGCCGGATAGGAGTTGAACCAGAGGAATCCAAGGCCGGAACCGACCGTGGTGGCGCAGAAAATCAGCACTTCGCCAACGCCGGTGATGTAGGGGATCTGAAGGTAGGTGGCGAATTTGACGTTCCCGGTGGCGTAGGCGAACACCCCCAGCGCCGCAGCGACCATCACGGCGGGCATGATCGCGAGCCCATCGAGACCATCGGTGAGATTCACGGCGTTGCTGGTGCCGACGATGACGAAGTAGGCGAACGCGAGGAATCCCGCGATGGACATCGGGACCGCGACGGTCTTGAAGAACGGAACGTACAACGAGGTCTCGGCCGGCGACTGATGCATGGCGTGCAGGCAGAATGCCGCGCACAGGGCCGACACCGACTGCGCCAGAAACTTGCTGCGCGCCGACAGGCCCTTGGAGTTGCCCACCACCAGTTTCAGATAATCGTCGTAGAAGCCGATGCCGCCGAAGGCCGAGGTCACACCGACCAGCACCCAGATGAAGCGGCTGGACAAATCCGCCCACAGCAGCGTGCCGAACACCATCGACACCAGGATGAGCCCGCCGCCCATGGTGGGTGTTCCCGATTTTTGCAGGTGCGACTGCGGGCCGTCGGTGCGCACTTGCTGGCCGATCTGATAGCGGCTCAATGCGGCAATCATTCGCGGCCCGATGAACATCGCCATGGCAAGCGCCGTCATCGCGGCCAGAATGCCGCGCAGCGTCAGGTACTGGAACACGTGGAAGCCGGAGTAGCTCTTGGCAAGATATTCGGTCAGATAAAGCAACATGGGGTCAGCTCGCTCCTGTGCAGAGCGCCTGCACCACGCGCTCCAGGCGATTCATGCGCGATCCCTTGACCAGCACGGTGACGCCCGGCGCGAGCTCCGTCTGCAGCCGGCGGATCAGCGAATCGACGTCGGCAAACCACTCCGCTCCGGCTCCGAAGGTCTCGGCGGCCCGCGAGCTCTGCGGTCCGAGAGCGAACAGACGCTTGACCCCGCATACCCGCGCGTAGCTGCCGGTATGAGCGTGACTGTCCGAGGTGTGCTCCCCCAGCTCGGCCATGTCCGCGAGCACCAGCCATGTCGTGCCCGGAATCGAGCGCAGCACTTCGAGGCCGGCACGCACCGAACTCGGGTTGGCATTGTAGGAATCGTCGATGATCCAACTGTCGCGCAGTCCCGCCTTGAGCTGCAGCCGGCCCGGTACAGCGCGAAAATCCGCAAGCCCCGCCGCGATGTCATCGACGGACGCCCCGGCCGCGCTCGCGGCGCTCGCCGCGCCGAGCGCATTGGCGATGTTGTGCGCACCGCCGACCTTGAGCGTGATCGCGCGCTCGCCGAGCGGACACACGAGTGTGAATCGGCTGGCGAATTCGCCGCGCTCGATCGCCTGGACGGGACTTTTCGCCGTGAAATCCGCACCCCCGTGCACTCCGAACGTGACGATGCGCCGCGCCGCCGATACCGAACGCCAATAACCCGCATAGGCATCGTCGGCATTGATGACCGCGGTGGCGGTGGGCTCGAGCCCGGCCACCATTTCGCCTTCGCCCTTGGCCACACCATCCAGATCGCCGAAGCCCTCGAGATGTTCGGCGCCGGCATTGGTGATCAATCCCACCGTCGGCCGTGCGAGGCGCACCAGTTCGGCCACGTCGCCCAAGCGATTCGCACCCATCTCGATCACCGCGCTGCAGTGCGAGGGCTCCAGGCGCATCAGCGTCAGAGGCACGCCGATATGATTGTTGAGGTTGCCGTGGGTTGCCATGCAAGGGCCGCGGCGCGCCAGAATCGCCGCCGTCATGCCTTTGACCGAGGTCTTGCCGTTGCTGCCGCCCACCGCCACGATGGGGACGGAAAATTCCGCGCGCCACGCCTCCGCCAATTGCTGCAGGGCGCGCAGCGCATCGGCCACCACGATTTGCGGCAGCGTAACCGCGGGCACCGCTCGATCGACGATGGCGCCGACGGCGCCGCGCGCCGCCGCGCCTTCGAGGAAATCCGCACCGTCGAATTTCGGTCCGCGCAATGCGACGAACAATGCCCCCGCCATCAGCGTGCGGCTGTCGGTCGACACCGAGCAATAGGGCCGGTCTGCGCCGCTCAGCCGGCCGCCGAGCGTTCTGGCCGCCTCGCTTAAGGTGCGCTTCACGCGGCGGCTCCCAAGATCTTGCGCGCCTCGAGCCGATCGCTGAAATTGCGGCGCGTCGCGCCGTAGATCTGATAATCCTCATGCCCCTTGCCGGCGATGAGCACCACATCGGTCGCAGCGGCCTCGTTGAGCGCCGCGGCGATCGCCGCACCTCGATCGTGAATCACGCGCACACCGCGCGACTTGATGCCGCCGGCGATGCCGCGAGTGATGTGCCGCGGATCCTCGCAGCGCGGGTTATCGTCGGTCACGATGATTTGGTCCGCGAGTTCGTCGGCAATGGCACCCATCATCGGCCGCTTGCCCGGGTCGCGATCGCCGCCGCATCCGAATACGCACCACAGCTCGCCTCGGCAATGTTCGCGCAGACTGCTCAACGCCTTGGCGAGCGCGTCCGGCGTATGCGCATAATCGATCACGGCCAGCGGCTTGCCGGGCACCTCGGGCTCGATCAGCTCCATACGGCCCGGCGGCGCGCTGCACTGCGCCAGTGCCGAAGCCGCGTCCGCGAGCGGGACGCCGAGCGCCAACAGGCAGCCGAGCACCACCAGCGAATTCTCCGCGTTGAAGCGGCCAACCAGTTGAGTGCTGAGGTGAAGCGTGCCGAAACTGCCGTCGATCGACATCGACACGCCGCGCCGATCGAGCGCCACTTGGTTCGCATGCAACGAACTCGCGGCCGGCGGTCCCCGCTCGCCGGCGCCGATCCATACCACCGTGAGCCCAGCGCGGCCGGCATGGCGCTGCGCCAGTTCGCGGCCGAAGGAGTCGCCGATATTGATGATCACGTGCTGAAGTTCATTGATCTCGAACAGCCGCGCCTTCGCGGCGCCGTAGGCTTGAATCGAGGGGTGGTAGTCCAAATGGTCGCGCGTCAGATTGGTGAACGCGGCCGAATGGAAGCGCACGCCGTTCACCCGGCCCTGATCCAGCGCATGCGAGGACACCTCCATCGCGACCACGCTCACGCCTTGAGATTTGAGCTGCGCAAGGGTGCGGTGCACACTGACCGCATCGGGCGTGGTATGTGTCGGCACCTCGAGCGCACCGATGCGGCCGCGGCCGATCGTGCCGATGTATGCCGCATCGAATTTGAGCCGCTCGAGGCATTGCGCAATCAAATACGCGCAGGTGGTCTTGCCGTTGGTGCCGGTGACCCCGACGATATGCAGCTGCGATGACGGCCGGCCGAAGAACCGGTCGGCAACGCGGCCCACCAGATTGCCGAGATCGGCGATCGGAGCGGCGAAAACCTGCGGCGGCAGTACCGGCGCCGGGACGCCCGGACCGGGCTCCCACAAAACCGCACTCGCGCCGCGCGCCGCGGCGTCGGCGGCGAATTCAAGCCCGTGCGATCGGCCGCCGCGCAATGCAAAGAACAGGCTCCCGGGGCGCACTTCGCGGCTGTCCAGCGTGATGTCCAGAACGTGTGCGCCATTCGCAGGCGCAGCCGCGATGCCGTCGAGGAGCCACATGAGCGACACGCTGCCCGCGCTCATGGCGTCACGTTGATCTGCACCAGCTTCGCAGCGGGCACATTCTGCAGATCATCCGGCGGCACATCCATCAAGCGCAGCGCCCCGGCCATCACGCTCGCGAAGACCGGCGCCGCCACGTGGCCGCCCTGGTGCAAGACGCCCGGAAGCAAATCGCTGTTGGGTTCATCGATCACCACCACCGTCGCCAACTTAGGATGCGAGGCCGGCACCAGACCCGCAAACACGGCCATGTAGCGGTCAGTCGAATAACCCCCGGCGATCGATTTGAACGCGGTGCCGGTCTTGCCCGAAACGCGATAGCCGACGAGCGAAGCGCGGGTCGCGGTGCCGCCCTTTTCGACCACATGCTCCATCAATTGCACCAGCTCGTGCGCCACTTTGGGATCCAGGACTTGTTCGCCCGGCACCGGTCCGGATACGCGCTCGAAAGAAATCGGGCGCTTCACCCCGCCGGCGCCGATGGTGGCGTAGGCGTGCGCCAATTGCAGCGGCGTCACCGACAGACCGTAGCCGTGCGACAGAGTGGCGATGCCGACCGGCCGCCAGTGCGCATAATTGCTCAACATGCCGGCCGACTCGCCGGGATAGCCGCTGCCCGTGACCTGGCCGAGTCCCAAGCCGCTCAGCGTGTTCCAGATCTGTTCGGGCTTGAGCGAGAGCGCGACTTTGGCGGTGCCGACGTTGCTGGATTTTGCGAGGATCGTCGCCAAATCGATGACGCCGAGATTCTGCTCGTCCTCCTCCATCTTGTTGCCGACCATGAAGTACCCCGGCGAGGTGTCCACCACGCTGTCCGGGTGGTACTGCCCGGAGGCGAGCGCCGCCGCCATGATGAAGGGCTTGACGCTGGAACCGGGTTCGAAAATGTCGGTGGCGGCCCGGTTGCGATACAGGCCCGCCTTGAGCTGCTCCCGATCGTTGGGGTTGTAGGACGGTTGATTCACCATCGCCAACACTTCGCCGGTGTCCACGTCGATGACGATGACCGACCCCGCGTGCGCCCGGTATTCCTGCATCGCCGACTTCAGTTCCCGATACGCCAGGTACTGAATGCGCAAATCGATGCTGGTCACGAGGTCGCGCCCCGGCCGCGGCGCGCGAATGCTCTCGACGTTCTCGACATAGCGCCCATACAGATCTTGGATGACGCGCTTGGCGCCGTCGTCGCCGTTCAGCAATTGATCGTATCCGAGCTCCAGGCCCTCCTGGCCCTTGTCATCGATGGTGGTGAATCCGACCACGTGCCCCGCGACTTCGCCCGCGGGGTAGTAACGCCGGTACTCGCGCAGCAGATAGACGCCCGGAATTCCCAAGGCCTTGATGTGCGCCGCTTGATCGGGAGGCATGTGCCGCACCAGGTAGAGGAATTCGCGATCCAGATTGCTGGTGATGCGCCGTGCCAGCGATTGTTGATCCTCTTTCAAGGCCTTGGCGAGCTTCGGCAGCTGATCGATGTTGTCGTTCAGCTCCTGGGGATTGACCCACACGCTGTCGACCGGGGTGCTGACGGCCAACGGCTCGCCGGACCGATCGGTGATCGCGCCGCGATGCGCTGCGATCTTGACCACCCGCATCGATCGATCGTCGCCCTGCTTGGCGAGAAAGCCGTGATCGAGCAATTGCAGCTCCACCGCGCGCATCGCGAGCGCAGCCGCGGCCAGCAGCACCAATGCGAGCACCACCGCCGCACGCCAGCGAAAGCCGTTCGACTTCGGTGCGCCTTCGCTCGATCGCTGCTTCACTGTCGCACGATCCGCACTTCGCGGGTTTGCGGCAAACTCATCTGCAGCTTGCTGTTGGCCACCCGCTCGACGAAGGCATGCGAGGACCAATAGCTCTGTTCGAGCTGCAGGCGGCCCCACTCTATTTCCAGCGAATCGCGTTCGGCGTTGAGTTTCTCCAGGCGCACGAACATGTCGCGCGCCTTGTGGCGCGCATAGATCACTTGCACGGCGGCGCCGAGCACCGCGAGCCACAACACCGGCAGAAGCGCGGGCAGCAATTTACGAATCTTCATGCGGCCATTTCCCCGCTCAAACGTTCGGCGACGCGCAACCGCGCGCTGCGCGCGCGCGGGTTGTCCGCGGTTTCCTGCGGCTCGGCCTGAATCGACTTGCCTACCAATCTGAGCTTCGGGCGCGCATGCGCCGGCACCTGCGGAAATCCGGCGTACATTGGATCGGTGAGCGAATGGCGGCGCATGAATTGCTTCACCATCCGATCCTCGAGCGAATGAAAGCTGATGACGGCAAGCCGTCCGTGCGGCGCCAGGCGCTCGAGCGCGGCTTCGAGCGCGGCCTCGAGCTCCGCGAGTTCGCGGTTGACGTGGATGCGCAGCGCCTGAAACACGCGGGTAGCCGGGTGTTTGTGGCGTTCGGCCCCGCGCGCGGCTCGCGTGACGCGTTCGATCATTCCGGCGAGTTGCAAGGTGCTTTCGAACGGCCGGGACCGGCGGTCCGCGACGATGGCGCGCGCGATGCGCGGCGCCAGCCGCTCTTCGCCGAATTCTCGAAATATGCGAATCAGCTCTGCTTCGGAGGCGGTGTTGACCACGTCGGCGGCGCTCGCGCCCTGGCCTTTGCTCATGCGCATGTCGAGCGGCCCGTCGTGCATGAAACTGAATCCGCGGGTCGGGTCGTCGAGCTGCGGCGAGGAGACCCCCAAATCGAACAGCATGCCGTCGAATTTGAGGCCGGGCTCGACCTGATCGGCGCACGCGGCGAGTTCGGAAAATGGCGCCTGAAAGATCGCGACGCGCGGATCGGCGGCGAAGCGCGCTTTCGCTTCGGCAATGGCGACGGAGTCGCGGTCGAGACACAGCAATCGGCCATCAGCGATGAGCTTCTCCAAAATCGCCCCTGCATGCCCGCCCCGCCCAAAAGTGGCGTCCAAGTAGCTGCCACTTGCCCGTATGTTCAACGCCGCCAATACCTGTGGTAGCAGTACCGGCGTGTGCCCCGCGTCCGAATCGCCCATCGCTCGCGCTCGCCCGCTACCGCTTACAGCGACAGCGTTTCAAGATCGCCGGGCAAATCGGTCGCGGATTCTTCGCTCGCCAACCATTCATCGCGCCGCTCGTTCCAGCGAGCCTCGTCCCACAACTCGAAGCGCAGACCCTGACCGATGAGCACGGCATCGCGCGTCAGCGAACCGAACTCGCGCAGCTGCGGCGGCAGCAGCACCCTGCCGTGTCCGTCGAGTTCCAAATCGGTGGCATGCCCGACCATCAGCCGCTGCAAGCGCCGCGCTTGAGGGTTCAAGGTCGGCAATCGCATCAACTTGCGCTCGATCTCTTCCCAATCGGGCAAGGGGTAGATGAGCAGGCACTGATCCTTATCGACCGTGATGACCAGCTTGCCCCCACAACGCTCTTGCAGCCGCTCGCGATACCGGGTCGGCATGACCATCCGGCCTTTGGCATCGAGAGTGAGCTTGTTGGCACCCCTGAACATTCTTATATGGGTCCGAAAACCCATTCTCTCCCACTTTTTCCCACCGACCGCCACTATAGGGAGCGCCGTGTCGCACTGTCAACGGCTTAAGTTAAAAAAAACGCGGGACAACAGTGACTTAGGTCACATTTGGGATCCGGAGGCAGCGTAATTGCATGACTCCTTGGGAATCAACCTGTTAGCGGGCTTTCCTCACAACACACTCGGAACATTGTCGGACGGCGTCGCATCGACGCCGTTGAAAGGTGGCGCGCAGCGCTGGTAACGGGCGCGAAACCCCTGGTACCGGACGCGAAGCCTCCGGCTCTTAAAAAACAATATCGGACGGCGTCGCATCGACGCCGTTGAATCCAGCGCAAAGCGCTTGGGAAGGAGTCGGCCGTTAAGCCGGGTTCTGTCGTGGGCAGTCATTCCTCTGGGATGCGCGTCGCCGCGCAGCTCTAGCGACCTACCCGGAAGCCCATGTGGGCCACATGTAGCGGCCAAAACACCGCTCGCTTCCCTATTTGGTCTTGCTCCAGGTGGGGTTTGCCGTGC
>Ga0209048_10001461_pt1 | contig 24304 bp, 20 predicted proteins | sample FrelakmetCRP12CR_FD_187146 | JGI IMG/M metagenome (GOLD analysis project Ga0209048, IMG submission 187146) | Freshwater lake sediment microbial communities from the University of Notre Dame, USA, for methane emissions studies - CRP12 CR (SPAdes)... | ecosystem: Environmental > Aquatic >... | reverse complement strand
CGCTATGTTGTTCTGGGTGCATGCGGTCCCGATCCTCGCCTCCCCCAGTGACGATGATCCGTACCGTATTCAACGGGCAGGATTGATGAAGGAGATTGAAGACGATTTGAGACTGACCAGTGGGCGAGTCGGGAAAAGGGCGCTGAGTCAGGATGTCGTCGCAGCCATGGTCAGCGTTCCCCGGCATGAATTCGTGCCTGAATACCTCAAGCGGAATGCCTATGAGAATCGGCCGCTGCCCATAGGATACGGCCAGACCATATCTCAGCCCTACATTGTAGGGATTATGACCGACCTGGTCGATCCGGCCAAAGATAGCGTGGTGTTGGAAGTAGGAACGGGTTCCGGCTATCAGGCTGCGATCCTGGCCTACTGTGTGAAACAGGTTTATTCCGTTGAGATCATCGAAGAACTCGGGGAAGAGGCAAGAGCGAGACTGAAACGTTTGGGGGTTCAAAATGTTGAGGTTCGTATTGGCGACGGCTACCACGGGTGGAAGGAGCATGCCCCATTTGATGCAATCGTCGTTACCGCCGCGGCCAGCAATATTCCACCTCCCCTGATAGAACAGTTGAAACCCGGAGGCAAGATGATCATTCCGGTTGGCGGCCCTTTCCTGACGCAGTATTTGATGCTTGTGGAAAAGGATGAAGACTCCAAGATCAAAACGAGGCAATTGCTCCCGGTCGCTTTCGTGCCACTGACTGGTGGACATTAATAAAATCATCCACGAAGGCACACGAAGAAATTGTAAAAATTGTAGGTTGGGTCGAGCGAAGCGAAACCCAACACAAGCTGTCAGTGGGCTACGGCGCAGAAAAGAACATCGTCCAGCAAGGCACACGAAGAGAGACGAAGACACACAAAGACCAACGGAATCAACAGCTAAGAGCTAACGGCTAACAGCCAAGAGGGAGATATGCTTCTTGGGCTGATGGTATTCATCACATCGGCAGCGGCGCTCGCCTATGAAGTCCTGCTGATGCGTCTGCTGAGCATCAGCCAATGGTATCATTTTGCCTACATGATCATCAGTCTCGCCATGCTTGGTTTCGGGGCCAGCGGCACCTTCGTTGTGATTGCCCACAAGTGCCTTAGCCGGCGATTCCGGCTGGCTTTAGCTGCAAATGGACTCCTTTTCAGCACCACCTTGGTCGTCTGCTTTGCATTAGCTCAACGGATTCCTCTGAATCCTCTGGAAATCCTATGGGATGGAAAACAATCCCTGTACCTGGTCGAGGTCTATTTGCTGCTCTCGCTCCCGTTCCTATTCGCTGCCAACTGTATCATCCTGACCCTCGCCCGGTTAAGACATCAAATCCACCAGATCTATCTTTTTGATCTGATGGGTGCTGGTGCAGGCGCGTGTGGCATCATCCTCCTGCTGGCAACTCTTCCTCCGACCGCCTGCCTCAGGGTGCTTTCGGCCTTTGGTCTTTTTGCTGCGGGTTTGGCGGTTCTCAGCGAAAAATCGTGGAAATCTTTCTTCTCGGCCATCATCCTGTTTTGTTGCGGTTGCCTGCTGCCTTTCGCCTGGCCGGCCAGCTGGCTGGCTCCGCACATTTCGGAGTACAAAGGGCTGAGTATGGCCTTGAGAGTTCCGGAAGCGAAGGTCATCGAGGAGCGTTTCAGCCCACTTTCCTCTTTGGCGGTGCTGAAAAGCCCCGCAATTCCCTTTCGATATGCTCCTGGAATGAGTCTGAACTGTCCTCTGGAGCCTCCGCCGCAGCTTGGAATATTCATCGACGGTGACGCAATGAGCCCCATAACGCACTATGACGGGCACCCCGAATCGCTTGACTATCTGGACTGGTTGACCTCAGCTCTTCCCTATCATTTGCTGAGTCGACCGAAGGTCCTCGTCCTGGGGGCCGGCGGGGGGATGGATGTATTGACGGCGCAGTACCATCGGGCCGAGAGTGTCGAGGCGGTCGAACTGGACTACCAGATTGTTGATTTGGTGCAACATACTTATGGAGAATATGCGGGCCGTATTTATGATCCGCCAACCGCGAAAGTCCATGTGGCGGAAGCGCGGGGCTTTGTGGCGAGGACCGGTGAGCTGTTCGATTTGATCCAGCTGTCCCTCCTTGATTCCTTTAACACCTCCGTTGCCGGCGGCTACGCCCTCAACGAGACGTACCTCTACACTATCGAAGGTATCCAGGAGTACCTCCGTCATCTGGAGCCCGGAGGACTGCTGGCAATTACCCGCTGGCTCAAATTTCCGCCGCGGGAAAGTCTGAAACTCTTCGCTACAGCCGTTGCGGCGATGGAGAAATCAGGCATTGGCGATCCAGGGCAGCGCCTGGCATTGATTCGGAGTTGGAATACCACGACCTTGCTGGTCAGGAATGGCGCCTTCAGTCACCTCGAAACTGGGCAGATTCGGGCCTTCTGTGAGGCGCGGTCCTTTGATATAGACTACTCTCCCGGGCTTCCAAGGTCAGCCGTCAATCGCTACAATATCATCGAGGAGCCGTTGATTTATGACGGGGCGATGGCTCTCCTCAGCGAGCGGAGCCGCGATTTCATCAGAGACTACAAGTTCACCATAGCCCCGGCAACGGATGATCGACCCTACTTCTTTCATTTCATCAAATGGACAACCCTGCCGGAAATCTTCTCTTTGAAAAAGCAGGGCGGACTGCCGCTGATCGAGTGGACCTTTCCGATTCTTGTCCTGACTCTGCTGCAGGCATTTGTAGCGAGTCTGGTATGGATTCTGCTGCCGCTGCGTTTTCTGGGGCCAATGCCGGGTCCGAAGCAGCTGAGGTCCCGCATATGCCTGTATTTCCTCTGCCTGGGACTTGCCTTCATGTTCATGGAAATTGCCTTTATTCAAAAGTTTATTCTCTTTTTGAGCCATCCCGTTTATGCGGTTGCGGTGGTATTGAGCGCGTTCCTGATTTTTGCCGGTCTGGGGAGCAGTCTCTCCCGGCGGTGGGGCTGCTGGATCGAAGGACGGGGCCGTTCGAGTCCCGGCGTGCCCGGGGGACTCGCCGTGGCGGGAATCATTCTTGTTTCGGCCCTTTACCTGCTTTTACTGCCTCCTCTTTTTGAACGCTTCATGGTGTTATCGGACCCTGGCAAGATTCTGCTTTCCATCGCTCTTATCGGACCTCTGGCGCTGTTTATGGGCATGCCCTTTCCACTCGGTCTTGCACGCGTGGCAGAAACAGCCGAGAATCTCATCCCCTGGTCCTGGGGAATAAACGGCTGTGCCTCGGTGACGGGCGCCGTTCTGGCAACCATTCTTGCCATCCATTTGGGCTTCCGGATGGTCATTGGACTGGCCCTGATCCTCTATGCGCTTGCGGCGGCAGCTTTCTGGAAGCCGTTTAGGTAGTGGTTAGTGGTTAGTGAAAAGAAAAGATTTCGAATTTCGCAAAGTCGAAATACAATGTGTGAAAACAAATATCGAGATTGACTGCCTCTGGGACTGATTGTTGGGAGTTGAGGACGGAAATATGGAGCATACCGAGAAGAATGTGGTCGCCATAATCATGGCTGGAGGGGCGGGAACGCGTTTTTGGCCCCTGAGCACCGAAGCTAAACCGAAGCAGTTTTTGAACCTCTTCGACGACCGGAGTCTCCTGCAAAAAAGCTTCGACCGCATATCCGGTCTGATACTGCATCATCGGGTCCTCATTCTCACCAATGAGGCCTTCGTTCCCCTCGTCCGGGAACAGCTGCCTCAAGTTCCGGCCGAAAATATCATCGGCGAACCGGTGCGGCGCGACACCGCCGGTGCGGTGGCCCTGGGAGCGGTGCTCTGCCGCAAGCGCTTCGGCAACCCGGTCATTATCACGTTGACAGCCGACCACATGATCGAGCCGATTGAGCTCTTTCACCGGACGCTCATTTCTGCAGCCCGTTTTGCGCGCACCAGCGGAGCGCTCTACACCTTCGGGATCCAGCCGTCCTACCCGGCAACCGCCTATGGCTATCTGGAACTCGGACAAAAGGTGGCAGATGACGATGGCATCGAACACTTTGAATTACGACGGTTCAAGGAGAAACCGAATCTTGAGACCGCCCGCCAGTATGTTGCATCAAAAGGGTTCTGCTGGAATTCCGGGATGTTTGTCTGGACTGCGGAAGCCATTCTTCATGAACTGGAAATCCACCTTCCCAATCACGTGAGAAGTCTTTCGCGGGCGTGTGATTTCGCCGGCACGGACAACTGGCCGCAAGCGCTGAAGGCGGGTTTTGATTCCTTGGAGGCGATCTCCATTGATTTCGCCGTCATGGAGAAAGCCCGAGAGGTGCGATGTGTCTTCTCCAGCTTTTTCTGGACGGATGTGGGCGGATGGCTGGCGTTGCGTGATTTTCTCCCAAGCGATGCTGACGGCAATGCTTATCGCGGGGGAATAACCACCTTGGATGCTGCCGACAACATAGTGTTCTGCGATGATCCGGACGAGCAAGTGATGCTCATCGGAATCAAAGACCTGGTGATTGTGCGAACCGGCCGGAAAACGCTTGTTGTTCACAAAGAGCGCACCCAGGACATCAAAGGACTGCTCCAGAAGCGACATGACCTCAAGTAAGGAGGTCCTTTGGTTTCGCTTCAACGAGGAACTTGGCTGTGAGTGCAGGTCTTATCCTTAAGTTCCCGGTGCCCGGCAAGCTTGGAGACTGCCCGAAATGTGGCCGCAACGATGGCTTTTTGAACCTTTACAAATCCCACTGGTTCATATGCAAGCGGCACAAAGTGAAGTGGTACGCAGGCTATGACTTGTTTCCAGGCTGGCAGGATGAAACGGAGGAAGACTGGAAGCGCAACGAAAAAATCCTCTCCCAATATCAGGAAGTGCGGCCGAAATACCGACAACAATGGGAAAAAAGAAGAGATGGATGATGTCCCCTAGACGATAAGGTCGCATAAATCTTGGTAGGTGGCCCTCTTTTTTGCAGACTCTGACAGGTCGCTCCTCTGCAGCCATATGCCCATGACTTGAGTGTGGGGGATGCCTTCCTTGCGGGCGATCCTTTTCGGCATGGAGACATCAAAAGCATCCATGCGCAGGGATACAATCAGATGCAACTGCAGATTTGCCCACCTTGAGCCCAAAACATAGCCAGTTGCTCTTGATTTGTCCTTGAGGGCTCCATCCTCCAATCTATGCAAGAGCGACAAGATGTATTATATTCAACGCGGTATAGGGGTCAAACTGCTAGGTGGGGCCACGGGTTCTCGCAGCAGACCGTTTTCCCATCTGGTTTTCGCGCTGTTGAAGATGCTGAGATTCCGGGAAACGCCTCCTGAAGAGATCCGGACGCGATCTCCCCCGGCAGAGGAAGGTTTTAGGAAATTAAAGAAAACAACAAAAATCTCATTTGGATCAAGCTGTTCGTACTTGTCGTCTTTATAGGCGCTATCTCGGTTGTCACATATCAGTTCGATTTCATCAGCCTCTGCCTCGATAATGAACAGCTGTTACGCCTTCTGGACTCGCTTGGTCCATGGGCTCCCGTGGTGTTTGTCCTGTTGCAGGTCTTTCAAGTCGTGGCAGCCCCCATTCCCGGTGAAGCCACGGGGATTCTGGGCGGCTACCTCTATGGTCCTTATCTGGGAACGCTATTGTCAACTATCGGCCTGACCATCGGCTCCTATATTGCCTTTGTTCTAGCAAGGTATCTGGGCAGACCCTTTGTTGAACGATTTATCGCCCCTGCGACCATGGCGCGGTTTGATTATCTCCTCCATCATAAGGGCGCTTTTCTCGTTTTTCTCCTCTTTCTCATTCCCGGTTTTCCCAAGGACGCTCTCTGTTATCTGTTGGGACTGGGGCACCTTTCCACCATGGAGTTTCTCGTCATCGGCGGCGTTGGCCGCCTGCTGGGCACTGTCCTGCTCACCCTGGAAGGCACCTGTCTACGGTCTCACCTGTACGGCACGTTTTACCTCCTCCTTGCTCTCGGAGTGGTGATCCTGTTCGCGGCAATGGCTTACAAAGATAAGCTTGAGAGACTATTCAGACAATGGTACACGAAGAAGTACTGAAGCAAGAGACCAAGCTGTCGGATGAAATTAAATCGTAACTATTCAAGGAGGTCAATACGATGGGAAAGATCCTCTGGTGCATAATCGTCGTCTCTGCTCTTCTCTTCCCCGGTGTGTGCCTGGCCGAGGCCCCTCATCAAATCGCCGGGATTAAACTGGGGGCGAATATCGATCAGTACAAAGATATTCTCCAGATGGACACCTCCTTACCCGTCCGGCACATGGAATACTTATCAGAAGTCGAGCTGAAACCCTCTTTTGAAGGCTACCGGAGCGGCTACATCTTTTATGGGAACTGCGACAAGCCTGGTCGCATAGTGAAACTCAAGCTCAAGTACGAGCGTGATGACCAGGAATTCTTTGATGACCTTTTGAAGCAGTTCAAGCGGAAGTTTGGGGAACCGGACCAATATCGGGGGGATGCTTTCCGCGCATTCATCGCCTGGAAATGGTCCTTCACGGATAAGGACAAGAACAAAATCAGCCTGATACTGCAGCATAACAGCTCGGATGTTGAGGAATACACCAGGGGAAATTCCATAAAGCTGACTGCAACATCGCTCATTGAAAAAGAAACCAAATGCGACGAACAGAAGAACCCGGAAACAAAGCAAGCCGGATCGGGAAAACCATCGAAGAAGCCCAACGAGCAGATGGACTACCGGCGGTTCGTTCCCGAATAGTGCGTCGTGAGGCAGCCTAGAGGCAGGCTTCATCCACTATTTCTCAACCATGGAGACTGAATGAGGACCCTACTCCTAAATCCCCCTTCTTTCGAGAAATTCGACGGAGGGGCAGGTTCTCGGTGGCCCGCACGCCGGGAAATAACTTCATTCTGGTACCCGGTGTGGCTATCCTACCCTGCCGGGTTGATCAAGGAAAGCCGCTTGCTCGACGCTCCTCCTCACGGGGTGACCCCGGATGAAACCATCAAAATCGCCGGAGACTACGAGTTCGTGGTTCTCTTTACCAGCACTCCAGGATTCAAGAAAGATATCTGGCTTGCCGAAAGGATCAAGGACTCCAATCCAAAAATCAAGGTTGCCTTTGTCGGTCCCACCGTTTCCGTCTTGCCGGAAGAGACGCTCAACGCGTCATCGGCGATTGACTTTGTCGCCCGGCGCGAATTTGATTATACCGCTGCCGAATTCGCCTGGGGAAAGCCTATTGAGGAGATCAGCGGTGTCTCGTACAGGCGAAATGGACGGGTGATCCACAACCCCGGCCGTCCACTTGTGACCGATCTCGATTCCCTCCCCTTTGCCGTGGAGACCTACAAGCGCGATCTTGACATAACCAGGTACAATGTGCCCTTTTTATTGCATCCTTTCGTCGCCTTCTACACTTCCCGCGGGTGTCCGGCTTTTTGCACCTTCTGCCTTTGGCCTCAAACCTTCGGCGGCCACAAGTGGCGAACTCGGAGCAGCGATAACGTTGTCGCGGAAATCAAGAGGGCCTTTGAACTCTTCCCCGACGTCAAAGAACTCTTTTTTGATGACGATACCTTTGCCTGGGGCAAGGCGAGAGTTCTGGAGTTATGCCGTAAACTCAAACCGCTTCACTTCACCTGGTCCTGCACCTGCCGTGTTCATGCCGACTTTGAGATGCTCAAAGCCATGAAAGAGGCCGGCTGCCGCTTGCTGATCGTAGGCTTCGAGTCGGGCGACCCGACCATTCTGAAAAATATCAAGAAGGGCGCCACCGTCAAGCAGGCGCTCACCTTCATGAAGAACTGCAAACACCTTGGGATCAGCGTTCATGGTGATTTCATTATCGGCCTCCCCGGTGAGACCCATGAGACCATCATGCGGACTATCCGCTTCGCGGAAGAAATCGATTGCGAAACCATCCAGGTATCCATAGCTCATCCTTATCCGGGGACCGAATTTGACGCCTACTTGCGCCGTCACGGCTACCTGACCGATGACGATATGGCTGACGAACTGGGCCACCAGCTTCCCAATCTCCGGTATCCGGGGCTGACCAGGGAGGAGATCGTAGAGGCTGTGGAGTACTTTTACGGGCGCTATTACTTTCGTCCGAGAATCGTCTTCAGAATCCTGCGGCGTGCGCTGTGGGATCAGAACGAGCGCATCAGGCTGTTCCGAGAGGCCAAAGAATATCTGCAATTGCGTGCCAAGCGGAAGAGGTTCTCAAAGGCTAAGGCAGCGGCGTGAATAAGGCTCAAGTGATTGTAAACGGAGATGATTTCGGCAAGTCTCCGGAGCTCAATGAAGCGATCATCCGTTCTTTTAGAGCGGGAACGCTTACCAGTTGCAGCTTGATGGTGACCGGGGATGCCTTCGACCATGCGGTGCACTTAGCCAGGGAGAATAGCGGTCTGGCGGTTGGCATTCACCTGGTTACGGTGCAAGGCAAGGCGGTCCTGCCCCATGCTGACATCCCGAATCTCGTCGATAGGGGAGGCCATTTCCCGCATAGTGCTGTTGCCGCCGGCCTCAAATACTACTTCTCCAAAGCGGCTCGTGAACAGTTGACACGGGAGCTCACCGCACAATTCCAACGATTTCATGCCACGGGACTCAAGCTGTCTCATGTTGACAGTCATCTCCACATGCACGTCCATCCGGTTATCTTTGCAGCAGCCATTGAACTTGGGGAATGCTGCGGGGTCAGGCGGATGCGGGTCCCTCAGGATGACTTCCGGCTCGCAGTCCGATTCCAGAAGCGGAATCTGCTGGGCGGAGCCATCACTGCTCTCATTTTTGGGCTGCTCTCTCGCCGCATGAAAAGGCAGCTCCTGGACCGTGGTTTCTCGTTTGCCGAGCAAGTCTACGGTCATTTTTACAGCAGTCGGATGACCCTTGAATATGTCCTGTTTGTTCTGGATCGGCTCTCCGCACGAACCAACGAGATCTACTTCCATCCAGCGGCTCTTGAAGACGGGGCTGCAGTCAGTTTAGAGCAGCAGCAGAGCGCCAGGGAGCTTGGCATCCTTACCAACGGCGATCTCAGGAAGCGGTTGCATGAACCCGACATCAATCTGACAGATTACTTCGGGCTGGCGGCCAAAGAATGATCTCTATTCTGTTGACACTATTGTGCATTGGGTCGATCTGCTATTATCTTACGTGCATCTTTGCCGCACGGAGGTTTTTTTCAAGGCCTCCGGCGCCTGGTCGTTCCGCACTCCCTCCCGTCTCGATCATGATTCCGCTTTGTGGCAAAGATTTTGAGGCTTACGAAAACTATGCCTCGTTTTGTCATCAGGAGTATCCGGACTATCAAATCGTTTTTGGCGTAAACAGCGAAGGAGATTCCTCAATTCCTGTCATCCGAAAGCTGATGACCGATTTCCCCGACAAGGATATCGATCTAGTAATAGACGGAAGCGTGATCGGGGAGAATCCTAAAGTCAACAACCTGAGCAACATGTACAGGAAGGCAAAGCATGAGGTAATTGTTCTGGTGGACAGTGACGTTCGCGTGGAGGCGAACTATCTGACAAGTATCGTCGCTGAACTCAGCGGGGACCGAGTTAGCCTGGTTACCTGTCTGTATCGGGCAGGAGAGGCTCCCAATTTTGCAGCGAAGCTTGAGGCGGTTGGCATCACAGGAGAATTCGCGCCCGGAGTGTTGGTTGCCTGCCTTGCCGAGGGTGTTTCCTTTGCTTTTGGGGCAACCATTGCGACAACAAAAGAGAACCTCCAAGCTATCGGAGGTTTTCGAGCCATTGCGGACTACCTTGCCGACGATTATATGCTTGGCAGACTTATGTCGCTGGGTGTTGGCAAAGTCAAGGTGTCATCGCACATCGTTGAACTGGTGCTGCCGCCGACCACCTTCAGCAGCATGATAAAGCATCAAACCCGCTGGGCTCGAGGCATCAGGGCCTGTCGTCCTTGGGGGTATTTCGGCTCGATCGTAACCCACGGAACGGCGCTGGCACTGCTCCTGGTGGTAGCTAGCCAGGGTTCAGCCCTGAGTCTCTCGATTCTGGCCCTTACGTTGCTTGCACGCATGACCATGATCTGCCAGGTGGGCATACAAAGGCTTGGTGACCGTCTGTTGCGGCAGTATCTCTGGCTGGTGCCACTGCGGGATGTACTTGGTTTTCTGGTCTGGTGTCTGGGACAGGTGGGAAAGACCATAGAATGGCGGGGAAAAACCTTCACCTTGATGAACGACGGAAAAATGGCCTCCACTAACCACTAACCAGAGCCTTCCTGAATTGCCTGGTTTTGCAGGCGCATCTTCTGCAGCAGGTTATCGAAAGAGCTTGTCTGGATGACCCGTCGGAAGGTGTTGCGGTAATTCTCCACGATGCTCACCCCATCTATGTCCACATCCGTGATGAGCCAGCGCCCGTTTTTCTGGACCAGATGGTAGTCCACCGGGATGTGTTCGTTCGCCCTCATGATTGTGGTCGCAACTTTTACTCCTTTATTTTCCGGAGATTCCTGGCGGTACTCCACTTTCTCCCGCTGGAGGAAGTTCAGTACCATCCTGGTGTAGGAGTCCTGGAAAAGACCGGTGAAGATTTTTTTAAATTCGGAACGTTGGCCCGGTGTCAGTTTATCCCAATTCTCCTTTAGCGATTCTCTTGCCATCTCCTCGGCATCAAAATTTTCCGAGATGAGTTGACGGATCATACCGGCCCGCTTCTTGACGTTGGATTCTCCCTGGAGACCTGGTTGCGTCTGGATATCCATGGCTTTATCCAGGACCGACTTCACTGTTGCCGAACCACCTGCCGCAATTGCCATGCTTCGGGACCCCAACAACAGCAATACAAGACAGAAGCATATGGCAAGACATGCCCTGATACTCATTCTAACAGCCTCCCTAAGAAAAAACGGATCATTCCCCTGTTAAAAAAACCTTTCGCGGTGCTACTGCCAGAACTGCAGGGATAAGAATAATAGCCGCTGCAAGCACACACAGGCTGCCCGCCCAGGACACGAAACCCAGACTGAAAATTCCCTGATGGTGCGAAATCATCAAAGCACCAAATCCCAACGTCGTAGTGAGGGCGGCCAGGATGACTCCTTTACCGGTACTGAATGGAAGGTGGCCCGGCAGCACCGTCCCTTCTCTCCAGCGATTGAGGATGATCACTCCGTACTCTACCCCCGCTCCAACAACCAGTGGCATGAATACACCATTGGCGAGATTAAAATCAACACCAACCCAACCCATGATGCCTACCGTCCAAAGTGTGCCGACAACCAGAGGCAGGAGTGCCAGCATAGCCAGAGAAAGGCGGCGAAAGGTGAGCATCAAAAGGATGAAGATCACGACCAGGGCGTAAGCTGAAGCCTGGACGCAGGCTTTCATATAGGCATTGGCAAAGACGTAGAGCGATACGGGTTCTCCTGCCACCCCAGGCTCAGCGCCCTGCAACTGGTTCACGAAACGCCCAAGCGCACCCGCATCCCAGACCGATTCTTTGGGATAGACCCTGATCAAGTATTCGCCATTCTGCCAGAACCAGTCCCTCAGGAACTTCGGCAAGTCCATCATTCCCATGGTTTTAACCGTTGCCGCTTCCCTGAAAAAATCCCAGGTCTTGATCAGGTCCTCTTGAAAGCGCTTACGGTAATCGGTGAGGGCCGGAGTTACGGAATCGGGGCTTTGCTGAACAAGCAGGATAATCCCGTGAGAGAGGGCCCTGATCTTTGCCATCTGTTCCTCAAGGGGTTTTTCAGCTCCCCACTTGGCTGCCTGATCTTCCTGCATCTTGAAGCGGATGCGTTCGAGAATTTCTACCAATGCTCTGAGGTCTGACGGTCCGGAATTCACCGGATTGGGAGCTAGTGCGGGAATTTCTGGAAAGAGGGATTGAATAAGGGGTATTTTTTCATCTTGGTGTTTAGGCAAAAGGTCAAAGACACTTTCAACCTCGGCGACAGTAGACAGCTTGCTCAGGACCGATGATTTTGCCTGAACCTCTTCGGGAGAAGATGCTAATACCGACGCAGAGATGAGCGAGCGCTTGGAGTTTTCAACAAGGGTTTTTTCCCATACCACGGATTCGGCTGTAGGTGTCTGGAGGCGCAAGGGATTGAGCTCGAACCCGACCCGCTTGGCACTCCAGGCACTCACAATAGTGAGGACAAAAGCAGCAGCCAGGATCAGACGACCGGAGCGAGTATCAAAACGTAAAAGGTCCTTGCCGTTTGAACCCAGGACAAAAACATTCTTCCGCTTCCTTTTCGTCAAGAAGACGCTCAACGCAGGAAGAACCGTAAAATCGGCGACAAGGATGAGCAGAATGCCCATGCCGGTGATAAAGCCAAGCTCCATGAGGCCTCGGAAGCCGGTGAGGATGAAAGGCAAGAAGCAAAAACTGGTGCTCAACCCTGCCAGAAGAATCCCGGGGCCGGAGCGGTTGGTGACTTCCCAGATCACTTCCCTTGGATTGCGGCTATCGTTGAGTTCCTCTTCTTCAAACCGCACTATCCAGTGAATTCCATAGTCTACACCCAGTCCACACAGCAGTGGTGCAAAGATCACCGAAAGAATACTGAGATGGCCGATCAGCAGGGTAGTAAAGCCCATCGTCCAGCAGAGTGCCACCCCGAGCGTGATCATTTCCGCCAGAGGGCGGCGGAAACTGTAGAGGAAGATTACCATGAGCAGCGACACGCCCAGAAGCGAGAGAATCGTTGCCCGATTCATATCCCTCATGGCATTTGACATCTCATCGGTGTTAAGGGCTCCCTGTCCGGTCACCCCGGCCTGGACATCCGGAAAGGAGGACAGGATGTCTCGGATCAATTGCCGGAGATATTCAAGGGAGTCCAGTTCACGGGTAAAGCCGCCACCATGCTTATACGGTATGACGAATGCAAGCAGATACCGCTTGCCACCTTCCCAGAAATAGCCTTCCAGGTCCAGATTCCAACCCGTGTTCTTGAAAAAGGCCACCCAGGGGGAGGCGAAGTTACGGCCCCCATGGAGATAACTGGAAAGTCCTTCGAGGGTTGAGATCAGGGGATCGAGACCCATCGGTTCCTGTTTTTTATCCGTATTCTTCTTGGTGTCCTCATCTTTCAGGAACCCCGTAAAGAGTTCTCCCACCATCCGGGATGCCATCTCTTGATTTATCAGTTTCAGATAGGTGAGCAGATCAGGACTCTTGGCGAGCCCCTGGATCAAGTTGTCGTACTCTCTAATATCATTGCTGAGATGATGGAGTTCTTTTTGGTCCAGATAGAGAAAGGCCCAGCGTTTGACGAGGCTCGGGTCAACCCGGTAAAAGAAGTCCTGAAAGTGTGCCCCATCTTGAGCGATGCGTGCCGATAGGGCGTCCAGGAACGCAACAGCCTGCTCGGGTGTGGGACTTTGAACGACAATCGTAAAGCTGGTCTTACCGCCGAAATTAAAGGCCCCCAGCTTGTCAGAAACTGCGACCAGAGGATGATTGGGGGAAATGAGTTCCAGTTGATCCGTTTGAAAATCAAGCCTGCTGGCAGTGAACGCCAGAGACCCAAGCGCCAGGAAAAATGCCAGCCCCAGGATAAGCAGCGGCCTGGGCAAAACCCAGGCCGTTAAAGTCCGAACAAATCGCAAGAGTAATGTCATCTAGGATCTAATGCCTTACTGTGTGCTGCCGGGGTACCTCGGTAGTCTCAAAAGCAACCTGATGCAGAAGCCCTTGGACGTCATTCCGGGCATGACCCGGAATGACGGTTATTGTAGAGTTTTGCAGGAACCTCAGAAGTTACCGACTTGGCGCCACATCCTCAGTGCCTGACCACTGTTCCCCAATAGCGTAACTGAGCTTGGCCAATGCAACATGATAACTGAAAAGGGCGCGAAGGTAGTCACCCCGATTCTTCCCATATCGGTCTATAGCATCAAACATATCCTTGGCGGTGCCCGTTCCGGTGTCAAAATTGGCAAAAGCTGACACAATCCACTTACGGGCTGCAATCATCCCCTTTTCGAATGCCTCGAAGGACTTTTGGAATTCAAGTACATCCTGATAGTATCTGGCAACTTCAAGCGGGATGTTCTGTTCCGCATAATCTTTCGTATGAAGCAGCCTCTGGTATTCTGCCTTGGCTTTATCGACCTTGGCTTTTCCGATCCCCAAGTCGAAATGCCAGGTGGTTCCCAGGAACCCCCCCATCGTCTCATGATTGTACCGATCAGGAAAATAAGAAATAGACATTCTTTCTCGTCCGGGCGCCCCGGCAAAGGAACCAACGCCGGCCACGAAAACCGACGGGTAGAGATCAGCTCTTGCTGCGTCCACAAGCGATTTCCGCGCCTCAATACCGTGCTTGAGTCCGACCAGTTCAGGTCGCTGTTCCATGGCCCTGCTAATATAACCATCCTGAGCGTCCAGAGCCCGCGTGTCCTTGGGAAGATCTCTCAGGTCAATTTGAAATTCCTGATCTTCTTTGATTCCGACCGTCTTTTTCAGCCCCAGGTAGGCTACGCGCGCTCCCGATTCAGCCTTGGCCTTGAAAGTCTTGATGTCGGATTCGAAGGTCTCCAGTCGATACAGATCAACCTCACTGACATTTGGGGAACCTACGCCAAGCAACCGCTGAATGCGCTGGCGTGCATCCTTGACAAATTGGTTGGCATCGTCCGCTGCTCCAATTCCCTGATTGGCAACAATCATCCCGAAATAGAGTTCTTTGACATTCAATATCACTTCAGCTCGCTTTTTCTCTTTAGCCGCCTTCTGTGCAAGCAGCCCATATTTTGCAGCGTCCTGACGGTGAGAGATTTTGCCAAAGGTGAAAATCGGTTGGACAATAAGGAAATCCAATGACCCAAAAATGCCGTAGCTGTTCTTGTCGTTGTTTCCAAGGAGGCCGCCAACAACAGTTGGCATGTTCGCGTCCTGTGCGGCAGTAGTCAAGGCAAATACATCCATCTGTGCCCATTGCCCGGCTTTCGCCTGAGCAAGATCACTTTGAGCCAACATTATGTCCTGCTCTGATTCCTTTAATTGGGGGCTCCTTTCGAGAGTCATCCGAATCAGGTCATTCAGTCCCAGCGTCGGCACTTCCCCTGCCGTCGCCAAAACCACCGGAAACAACAAGCATAACAAGGAAAGGAGCAAGCAGATCCTCTTCATCCCCACAGTAAACATCTCCTCCATCCCGGTTTTGAACCACACTTCACAAATAAATGCAGGAGAATATAGCTTAGCTGAGGGCAAATGAAAAGTGGTAAAGATCTCAAAAAGAATGGGCCAGCTTGACACCTGGCAATACTTTTGCTAGCAACGATCAGGTTCTTCCGAAAGAAATCGGGTAGGATAGTGAAAAAGCGATGGCAAAGGCTGGGAAACGAACATTGATCATCAATGGGGATGATCTGGGTTATACCACGGGTGTCAACCAGGCCATAAGGGAATGCTCCGTCGCGGGCATGCTGCGCAGCGCCACGCTCATGGCCAATGGCTACGCTTTCGACCACGCCGTCGCTATGGTCAGGAGCAACGAAAACCTGGATGTCGGCGTACACCTGGTGCTTACCGAACTGCCCCCGGTTTCTTCCCCAGCGAAGATCTGCGGACTGACTGATAAACGCGGAAACTTACCGGGTACTCCCAGGGAGCTGATGACTTCTCTTCTTGGGGGCAGGATCAACAGGGATGCGGTACGGCAGGAACTCAGCAGCCAAATCAGCAAGATCCTCGACCATGGTCTCCACCCTACCCATCTCGATAGCCATAAACATGTACACGTTATCCCTCAGGTACTGGAAACCGTTGTCGAGCTTGCACACAAATTTTCCATCCCATGGATCAGGAGTCCCTTCGATGGGACATCCTTTTTTCGCTTCGGTCGGCTGATAGTCAGGGAAAGCAAGTCATCCTTTTGCTTACAACTCTTAAAAGCAAAGCTGATCGGGGCCTTTCGGACAAGCTTTAATAAACGAATAGGGGGCGCCGGTCTCCGTGCTCCCGATCATTTCTTCGGGATTTCACTTACTGGTATCTGGAATGAAGCTGCAATGATCCAACTCCTTGAGGAACTTCCGCCGGGAGTGACCGAATGGATGGTCCATCCCGGCAATTGCGACGGGGACCTCGAAAGGATGAACACGCGCCTCCTGGAGCAACGGGAAAAGGAGCGAGACCTGCTGATTTCTTCCGAATTGCAGAAGCAGCTTGCGAGACGAGGCATCACTCTGAGCAGTTTTCGAAGGGAGGACATGTGAAGGCGTATGGAGAGATTATATTCAAGCAGGGTGCGGTGCTGAGGGCCGAGAAACCCGGGATTTCCATAGTGATACCGCTGCATAACGAACAGGAAAGTCTCGGAGAGCTCTATCGACGCACCAGAACCACGATGGAAACCCTGGAAGGACCTTGGGAACTCGTGTTTGTCAATGACGGCAGCACTGACCAAACGCCGTCACTTCTCGAGTCTTTGAACGCAGCCGATCCGCGTGTGGTGATTATCCATCTGCGCCGCAATTACGGCCAGACCGCGGCGCTGATGGCTGGGTTCGACCACGCCCGCGGTGAGGTCATCGTTGCCCTGGATGGTGATTTGCAGCATGACCCTGAAGAAATTCCAAATTTCTTGAATAAGATAAGTGAGGGTTATGACCTCGTTTCGGGATGGAGAGTCACCCGTTCTGATGCTTTCTTGACGCGCACGCTCCCTTCCCGGATTGCGAACTGGCTGATGGCCAAAATCTCAGGGGTTCAGCTTCACGACTTCGGAACCACTTTTAAGGCTTACCGCAGCGAGATCCTGGCCGACCTCCGCCTTTACGGTGACCTGCATCGCTTTGTTCCTGCCCTCTCGGCCTTAAGCGGGGCCCGCATGGCTGAGATCCCCATCAAGGATCTGGGGCGAAACCGCGGCAAATCGCATTACGGTCTGTCGAGGACCTTCAGAGTGATGTTCGACCTGATCACCGTCGGATTTCTCCTGCGGTACATGACACGGCCGCTTCACCTCTTCGGAAAGCTCTTCCTGGCCTGTTCGGGACTGTCCTGTCTCATTGCCGTCTTCCTTGCCTACCGGAAGCTCTTTGAGGGTGTTCATCTGTTTATGGTGCACGGTCCTTTGACACTGTTGGCGGCAGCGCTGATGCTTGCGGGCGTCCAGTTTCTGGCGATTGGACTGATTGGAGAAATGCTGGTTCGGACTTACTTTGAATCGACGAACAAAAAGACTTATTCTGTCCGGAAAATCCTTCGAAGGGAGGATTGATACCAGGTTGGGCTCGAAATATACTCGTTAAGGTTTGAAAGTTCTGTTTTTCACCGCAGAGAACACAGAGATAAAAAAGGTTCTATTCTCTGCGTGCTCAGCGGCCTCTGGGGTTAGTTGGAATTGCTTTTTGCCGCAACCGCTCCTTATAGATCAGGTAGAGGTTGCGCAGGTAGACGACCAGACCCGCAGCTTGCCCGGCGATGAACACCGGGTCCCTCCGAAACACCGCGTAGAGCAGGAGCAGTCCACCACCGGCAACGCTTAAAAACCAGAAGGAAATTGGGACCACACTGCGTCCCGCACGCTCGCTGACGATCCACTGCACTAGGAATCTCGCCGAAAACAATCCCTGGGCAATAAACCCTAAGGCCAGCAGGCCATTTTCCAACAGATCCGCGTGTTGAATTGCCAGCAAATCGCCCATGATTTCTCAAGAGCCTATCGATCACCGTGAGATTCATCACTGCCCGAACGTTTCCCGGCGAGTTCAATTCCGTATTTTTTGATTTTGTAATGAATGGCCCTGCGGCTGATGCCAAGCAATTCAGCCGCATCCTTCTGCACCCATCCTGCCTGTTGCAGGGCGCGAATGATAGCGTTGCGCTCACTCTCCTCCAGAGAAAAGGCCTCACTCCCGCTCGCTACGGTGGTCTTGTGCCGCATTTCCGAAAGCCCGGGGAGATGGAGATCGCTGGGATGCAAGGTGCCGTCACGGCAGAGGACCACTCCACCCTCCAGAGCGTTTTTCAGCTCCCTCACGTTGCCCGGCCAAGGATAATCAGTAAGCCACTTGACGGTTTCAGGCGGCAGCTTTGCCATTGACAGTTTGTGGCTTTCGCAGAAACCTTCCACAAAGTTTTGGGCAAGGAGCGGGATGTCCTCTTTTCTATCGCGCAGGGGTGGGATTTTGAGGGTGACCACTCGTAGCCGATAGTAGAGGTCTTCCCGAAAATTCCCTTCCTCAACCTCTTCCGGAAGGTCCGCATTGGTAGCGGCAATGACCCGACAATCCACGGGGATTTCCCGCAAATCTCCGATTCTCCGGATCTTGCGGTCTTCAAGGAAACGCAGGAGTCGAATCTGCATCTCGGCAGATATATTCCCAATTTCATCCAGGAAAAGCGTTCCTCGATCGGCCGCCTCGATCAACCCCTTCTTATCGCGGATGGCATGGGTGAAGGCCCCGCGCACATGTCCGAAAAGTTCGCTCTCAAGCAGTCCTGTTGGAGTGGACCCGCAATCTACAACCACAAAAGGATGGTGCCGGCGGGGACCTCGCTGATGAATCAAACGCGCCACTCTCTCTTTGCCCACGCCACTCTCACCCAAAATGAGAACGTTTATATCACTCGGTGCGATCCGTTCAATCAGGTCGTAAAGTTCTCTCATCGCCGGACTCTTTCCTCCGGTCAGGACTTTGCTCAGGGGAGGCAAAGCTTCCTGGGTCGGGCGCGGGGCTCGTGTGCGCAGGATGTCCTGGACCTTCTGCAGGAGGTCACGACCTTCAAAAGGTTTGGTCAAGTAATCCACAACCCCTGCTTTGACTGCCTTCACGGCGTCTGGAATGGTCCCGTAAGCGGTGAGGAAAATGACTGGAAGCTCCGGCCGCAGCGAATGGGCCTCGGCGTAAAGGTCCATCCCTCCCATGCCTGGCATCCGGACATCTGTGACGATCAGGTCCACGGGGTGGGCTTTCAGGATATCAAGAGCCTCGTGGGCGCTAATCGCGGTATGGACTCGAAGTCCTGCTGAGGAAAGGCGGGCTTCCAAGACTTCCAGGATGTGAGGATCATCGTCCACGATGAGGACGGTTTGCTTGGAGGTTGCCGTTTGGTCCGAACTCCGCTCTTTCAAGGTGAAGAGGCTCCTTGCTTGCGTTCTTGAAACTTCAAATGAATGGCTTCCAGACTGTCAATTTGATGCTTAAGGCGCCGCACTTCCTTCTCCCTGGCATCAAGTTTTGATTTCATTCGATCTATTTCTTTTTCCTTGGCCTGGAGAAGATCTTTGCAGCCTGCAGGGCTATTATACACAATGATCTTCTTGGCGGGAGGTTCGTTCTGGGTTGGGTGAGTTTCCTGCCCCCCAGGCGGATTAAGGCACTCCAGGAAGGGCGTGAGCATCCGTGGGTCCTCCTCTCCCAGGCCTTGAGGCATCTGCCGGCTCCAGCACGCCCAGGCGCCCATGGCCTCACTGAATTCCTGCGGGGTTTGAGCCAGAACCAGACGGATCGCAGCCAGGGCGAAGCATGCCCTACGGCTCATGCCCTCGGTTTCAGCACTATCGCTGAGCGCCTCAAAGAGCATCCGAGCTTTCTCATAGTCACCGTCCTTGAAGGCCTGCATCCCTTCATTCCAGGTCTTCAGCTCGTGCTCATTACCCAAAGAGCCTCCTTCTGAAAGTTGAGGCTTTTGCGCAGTACTGCACGCCGACAACCCAATCCCGACAAGGAAGATTAGCATCAGGCATAAGCAGTACGGCCGACCTGACTGATTAATCCACCCCATACTCATTCCTTCATTCCTTCGGCAAGGCGGGAAGAGTGAAACCAAAGGTGCTCCCCTCTCCGGGCTTGCTTTTCACCCATATGGTTCCCCCATGAGCTTCCACAATGTATCTTGAAATGCTGAGGCCCAGTCCCACACCGTCTGTCTGTTCCCGAGTCTCGGGGGCGCGATAATATTTATGAAACACAAGGGATTGCTCTTCTTCCGGTATTCCCGGGCCCTTGTCTGAAACCGAAAATCTTAATTTGAGTCCACTTGGAGAAGTCTCGGCTGCTACCGAGACGACCACCTCGGTCTGAGGAGGAGAGAACTTAATAGCATTTCCCAAAAGATTCAAGAGCACCTGTTGAAGATTGTCCGGGTCTCCCATGATGAAGGGCATCCGCGGAGGAATGTGGCTGGTGACGATGATGCCTTTCGCCTCGGCTGCCGGAGCAACCCGATAAATGCAATTGGTCATGAATACAGAAGGGTCAAGAGGTCGCAGATGGATCTTGATTACTCCTGCCTCCAGGCGAGAAACCTGCATGAGGTGGCTCAACAGGTCCGTGATCCGCTCAATTTCACCACTCGCAATCTCCAGAAACCGTTGCTGCCGAGCGTTGATGGGGCCCATCAATTCCTCTGAAATCATATTCACCGACTCTCTTATGGAGGTAAGAGGGGTCCTGATTTCGTGGCTTAGCATCGAAATGAAGTCTGAACGCATCCGTTCTTCTTCTTTGAGCAACGCTGCCATCTCGTTAAAGGCCCCGGCCAGCTCCCCAAATTCATCCCGGGACAGGATTCGGATCGGTTCGCTCAACCCCTCATGGGAAATCGCGCGAATGCCCCTGCGCAGCTCCCGAAGAGGTCGGTTCATGGAATGCGTGAGGAAGATGCTTCCCAACAAACCGACCAGGATAGAGAAACCCAGGCCAACAAAGCCGAGCCTGACAGCCCTCCGACCGCGCTGATTGAGTGTGCGCATTTGCGACTCTATGCTCTGTTCGTTATCTGCCCTCGCTAGGGATATGTTCTTGATCCAGTCATTAATGACCGCCTCCGAGATCCAGAGGGTTTTTGCAGGTTCCCCCGGGTCCGGTCCTTCGCTCGATGCAGGAAGCTGGGTGACATAGTCCCGGTAAAGCTGCTTCCAAGGCTCATCAGCACCGTCTTCCACCGGTTCGAGGAGGAGGATTTCGGAAAGGTTCCCCTCGAATTCTCTCTGTGCGGCCACAAAATACTCTTTATAGTCTTCTTTTTTCAATAGATCATATTTGCTCTCGCTCTCGGCCATCCAGAGCAGACTGTCAATCATCTTCTTCGATGCTGAGGAGATCCGGAAATTCCTGTTCACGAGATGTTCGGAAACCCCCATGATTTGCTGAATGTGAACAAAAAGGAGCAGAATCGTGCCGTAGAATATGGAGATGAGAACCAGATACCACAAAAAGAGCTTGAACATTATACCGAATTTCATCTTCATATTCTTCCTGCAACTTGCTCAGCCATGCGCTTCCCGAGAGGGTTGAATATCGTTCATCTCCAAAGGCCCCACAATCTCCTCCCCTTCGACTGTAAAGGGGAAGAATCGGCATTTTCAGGGGGTCCTTCGGGGACGCCGCCGGTATGGATGGTGATCTGTGAAAAAGGAATCACCCAGCCAAACTTGTTGCAGACTTCCACGGTGATCCTCGGGATGGTTCGCGTCAGCTGGTCATAATGTTTCGCAGCCTTCCCGGCAAAATCCACCAGTATGACTAGATCCAGGGAAGAGGACTGAGCCTCCTTGAACTCGACTCGGAATTTAAGGATATCTTTGGCGAACTCTTCCTGCTTGAGTTCTCGCCACGCAGCCTGCTTCAGTCTCTCCGGAATCTCGCGGGTGCTTTCACCCTGATGCCGGTAGTCAAGGCGCAGAGTAGTGCTGAGGCGAAAACCGAGCGAGATATTGTTCGGATTTTGTTTCAGGAAATCTGCGGTTGGATACGTCTTGCGGCTCCCACCCACGAGCCTGAGCTCCACCATCTCAGGGCTTTGCAGAACCACCCGGCCCATAGTTCCATCGGCGAGCATCACCCATTCGTTTTCCTTGCAGGGAAACCAGGGTTCTTCAGGATCATAGGGACGAGACCTCAAGCCCATGAGCTCTTGCAGAGGAAGCCTGAGCATTCCGCCTTTCAGTTGGGGATTGAGCAACTGTGTGTTGAAGTTCAGGGATTGCACTATCCATGGAATGCCCTGGTAAACGATGCGCTCATTCTCTCTCACTGTTCCCAGATTCAACAAGAATTTTGCCTGAGTCCAGAACTTCGGCAGGGTTTGCCTCGCAGTCCAGATCATCCCAAGGAGAAAAAGAACGGCGAAGCTTAGCAGTACCCAGTCCTCGGAGATATAGAGGACCAGGAGCGAGGCTCCGGCAGCTCCAACAAAGGCAACCACCTGATAGAGCAAATCGGAAAGGCGCGTGTAAAAAGTGCGTTCTCCTGAACTGCGGAGTGGGCTCAGTCGGAAAATAAACCGACGGAGAAAACGAAACAAGAACAAGACGAGCCCGAAAGCGGCAAGGGCCAGAATGAAATTCCTCCCGCGGCTCTTGAAGAAACTCTTCACGAAATTCTGGAACGATTCCAGAAAAGGTTTCTGTTCCTTAAGTTTCTCGCTCAACTGATATTGCACGGCCGCCAGCTGACTGGAGATTTGCTGCTCTTTTTGCTTCCATTGTTTTTCCACTCCCTCCAACTCGTTCCGCAGTTCCTGGTCCTGCGTTTCGAGGATGAGTTTTTGGACATTTTGAATGGCGCTCTTGGCGGTTGCGATCTGCTTCTCGTCATAGCCCACCTCACCGCGCAGTCTCTCGATTTCCCGCGGACGGGCGGTCATGTTCTGCAATTCCTTGACGATAGGCCCTAGAGCGTCCTGGAGCTCTTCCCGCCAATCAAAGCTTTGCTTAGGCTTTGCCGCGTAGGCTTCGAGGCTTACTCCGGTTGCAATCTGCTGGAAGTCCCGAATGAGGGCAGCGAGATGAGTGTTCAATTCGGTCAGTTCTTTCAAAACCCTGGCTTTTTGACCTTCCGTTTTGACAAGTTGGAGTTCCTGTTCTTTCTGGTCGATCTGCTGTCTCAACCCACCGACCGAGTCCATAATGGTCTTCAGGGTGAGGATTGCGGCGCTGTCATTCGGTGCGCGAATCGGTTCGCCCGGCGCAGTATCCGCTCCCGCCGACGGTTCTCCATATACAAGATCGGATGCAGGAAAAACGAGCATCCCCAGAATGATACAAAGGGCAAGTAGAATGGTTCGCGTTTTCATCGCTCTTCTGTGGAGTAAGTAGTTAACAAAGACAAAATTCTACAACGCTTAATCGCGAATGGCTAGACAAGAAAGAACCTTGCCACAAGGGATCACCGAGACCACAGAGAAGATCTTACAAAAATACTTCGCGTACTGTGCGCCCTCCGCGGCGAAATGCCGGGTCTCACCCGAGGAGCCAACAAATGAGGGCTTCGTATGATCCAGAATGGGGAAAAGCGTTACATCGAAACGCTGCAATTCCTTTGTTCATGGAACCTTAAGGAGTGTAGAATGACGGCTGCTGGTCGTCAGTTCCCTCCCGGAAGGCAGGCCGTGAGTTTTCCCGGGCTACCACCAACAGCCCCAGTGAGAGCCAGAAAGCTTCCCTGAGACGTCGCACGATGGTGAAAGTCGCGCCCATGGCTGCCCCCAGGTTGAACCCGAGCGCGAGCAAGATAGTGCCTCCGTCTTGCACCCCTACCGATGCTGGGATCATAAAGCCCGCTGCGGCACAAAGCACGGCCAGGGCATCCAGACAGCAGGCCATACTCCAGTGTATGGGATGGCCCAAAAGCCAGAAGAATAGATAGATCTCCGTTCCATGAATCAACCAGCTCAGGCAAAGCAGCAGAAAGGCTAACAGGAAACGTCCCGGATGCTCACGGTAAAACCGGGACAACCAGGCATCCAGGCTCGCGCACTCTGCTTCTTTGGCTTTGAGGGTCGCCGGACACAGGCCGATTTTCTCCAACAGGCGAATTCCCGATACGCACGGGCTCCGACGTTGAATGATCACAAAAACCAGCCCCAGGATGCCCAGAACAAACGCTGCCAGACTAAGAAAACCCAGGCGAGAAGCAGAACCGGGTATAACGAAGGGAGTCAGGGCGAGACCCAAAAAGACGTACAGAACCAGGCTCATCACCCCAATGCCCTTCTGGATCACTACCGAGGCGGCCGCTTCTTCCCACCGCATCCCTCCGGCCTGAAGGCGGAAGGCCTTATACGGCTCACCTCCCATGGAGGCTGTCGGGGTAAGCTGATTTATGGATTCCCCGGCCAGACGCAGGAAAAAAAGGCGGCTTAGAGAAGGACGGGGTTCCCTGGTCACCAGGAGATAGCTCCAGGAAATGGACCCGAGTAAATTCACCAGGCCGTAGGGAACCAATAGCAGGGGCCAGTAATATCCAATCTCAAGGATATTTCGGCTGACGTTGCCCCACCCCACTTGATGCAGCATCCAGAAAAGGAGAAGTGTGGCAATGATCAGGAGTACCAGATTGAGGCGGTGCATCAGGCTACGGGGCACAGAACCCTGCTCCGTCAATCATGATGAGGGACCCGAAATG